>Ga0209434_1001112_pt1 | contig 12329 bp, 14 predicted proteins | sample ETNvirnome_2_300_FD_184068 | JGI IMG/M metagenome (GOLD analysis project Ga0209434, IMG submission 184068) | Marine viral communities from the Pacific Ocean - ETNP_2_300 (SPAdes) (version 2) | ecosystem: Environmental > Aquatic > Marine > Oceanic | place: Pacific Ocean | collected 2013-06-22
TAATTTTTCATACTTTTGTTATTGATTTTTTAATATATTAGTCTTATATTGGTTCTAATTGCAATGTCACATTTAGGACAAGCCGAAATAAAGTATATTGCTTCTGGAACACCTTTCTGTCCTGAATGTATAGAAACCAAGCTAGAGAGATCACTATGGTTCAACAAGGATAGCAGTATACGTACAGAATCTAATGGAACCAGTGATAACTACGAATATGTTTTAACTTGTGATACTTGTAAGTCAGTATACAGAGAAGCACGTGTTTAGCAGTTTAGTTACCAATTTAGTTAGTAGAGTAGTTAACAAGAGTGCTAAGTTATTAGATATTAATACTAGTGTTAACGATAGTAACCAGACTAGTACTATACTTAACATAAGTAACATTAGTAAACACACTACTGATTACAGTGATATTGATTTCGAGGGAGACTTAGATAAAATTCTAGACACACCAATACCCAAGGGATGGGAAGTCATTGATTTCTAATGGACAAGATAGTAAGAAAGCATATAGACCAGCCCTGGGCACTTCAGACGGGTAAAAAGAGATATAATGAGAAAGAGTACTTCATATACCCAGAAAAAGAGGCTAAACAGCAAAAAATTGAATATAAGTACTGGCAGGACTGTTTACCAGGTGAGTGGGGCATAACAGATGACGGTTACGTTGCAGAATGCCTCAAAAGGCGCGAATACACTGATAGGAACAAACCTTCTATCAATCTTGTCTTTCCCTTCGGGCAGTGTTTCACTGGAAAGCGGAAGCTCAAGTACCTACCGCACAAAGAAACAGGAGAGTTTAACCAAATCTCGTCTAAGAGTAGCTGGGAACTCAATAAGACAAGGACTTGTTACAAGAATTTTGTTAGGGCATACGCACAAATGTTTATCGCAGACAACATCAGCTACGACAGGCTGGGAAAAATTTTCAACAAAAAGGAGCCCATACCAGCAGCTAAGGCTAAAGCATTACTCAAAAAACAATATATCCAAGAAATGGTAGACAAAGAGTTAGAGAGGTTAATGTCTAAGAAGGGTGTTACTAAGGGCACTGTCATAGATATGATCCTCGAAGCTGCTAATTTAGCTCGAAAGAAGGAACAGGCTGCTAATTTGCTCAGGGCAGCAGAAGATTTGGTCGAAATATTCGGTATGAAGGAGAAACAGAAGCAAATTGACACCTTTGAGGCTGAATTCGTCTCGTTACAGTCTATTGAGGAGGCTGCAGGGTTAAGTGAGCCTGTAGAACCACTAAAACTTGATAAAAAGGGAATGGAAACCATCGCAGCATGAGTAGGAAAGACCAAATACTGCACCAACTGAAGGGTGACATACTAAAATTTGGTAAAGCATGCTTACCTAATATGTTTTCTCTTCCGTCACCTGAATTTCATAAGGACATCTGTGAAATGTTCATGAATAAGAAATACAAACGCATGAACATTGTTGCTCCTAGGGGACACGCTAAAACTTCTCTTGCAGCTGGCGTATTCCCATTACACCATATTTTCTTTGATGACCAGAAAAAGAAGGTAATAGTACTCTCTTCTAAGACTCAGGGACACGCTTTGAACCTTTTACACACGATTAAGAACGCACTTGAGTATTCTATGCCCTTGAGAACGATGTTTGGGTACTGGGGACAGCATTCATCCAGGATATGGACAAAAGACACCGTAGAATTGAAAGATGGCTCTGTTATCACCTGTAAAGGTACAGGTCAGCAGATAAGAGGGTTAAAGTACGGAGATCAGCGTCCAACGCTCATAGTATTGGATGATCCAGAGGATGAGAACAATACTAAGACAGATACGGCAATGGAATGGAACTTACGTTGGTTATTGCAGTCTGTTGAACCTGCACTTGATGCACAAACAGGAAGAGTCATTGTTATTGGCACACCACAGCATCAAAGGTGCATAGTTGAAACCTTAGATGGCATGAAAGGGTGGAAGACGTTAAGATATCAGGCTGTCATAGATGATAAGAAAAAGAAAGTGCTCTGGCCCGAACAGTTGAGTTATGATGCTCTTATGGAGAAAAAGATCTCGCTCTCTGATATTAACCGTTCATCAGTCTTCTATCGTGAATATCAGTGTGAAGTAGTAGGAGATGAAGACCAATTATTCAGCGAAGACTACTTACAGTACTATGATGGCACTCTTGAACTTGGTAAATATGGATTACACACATTAAAGCTGAAAAATGGTGTAGATATACCTGTTTACACGTTTATAGGCGTAGATCCTGCTTCTAGCACAAAACAGACCGCAGATTACTCTACTATTGTAACAATTGCCATAGATGCCAATGATAATCGTTATATACTCCCATATTACCGAAAACATGCAAAACCAGTAGATTTAGCTGAGTCTATCATGTCTCAGTACAAAAAATATAAGCCACAGAAGGTAAGAATCGAATCTGTTGGCTACCAGGAGATGATACGGGACTATCTTGAACGTCGTTGCCAAGAGAAGAATATATTTATCCCTGGTTTAAGAATTAAAGAAAATCCTAGAACTCATAAGTCAGTAAGGTTAGAAAGTATGGAACCTCACTTCTATAGGAAAAAAATATTCATAGATGACAAAATGGAGGACTTGAAGGGAGAACTCTTGATGTATCCCCGAGGAAAGCACGATGATTTGCTAGATGGGCTGTTTTATGCTATGAAAGGGGTTTATACACCTCATTCTTCTGAAACAGCCTCAGTTTCCGATAATTCCAGCAAATCAGCTGTAAACTATGATTGGGCAGTACTTTAGTGGTGCAACACCCTAGAAACACCCTCGGTAAACAGATGAGTCAGCCTCAAATGGAAAATCTTGAGGCAGAGGCTGGTGATCCAGCATTTGAAGGTATTCACCCTGAAGTTGAGCGATCTAGGGAATTAGTGCAAAGATATTCAAATCCCAGGTATTCCTGGGCACAAAAGTTTAAGGAAGCACAAGAATTCAGATCAGGAGCACAATGGACTCAAGAACAAACAGAGATACTCAAGAAACGAGGACAAAATCCAATAGTGGTTAATCGTATGCATCCTATTGTAGAAACTGCAAAAGCATTACTTGCTTATAATAAACCTTCGTTCAGGGCTACTGGTAGGGAAGATTCTGATACTCGAGTGGCTAAAATCATGTCAGACCTCTTTACTTGGATTTGGGAGAACTCAGATGGCAATTCAGCACTTAAAAGAGTTATTGATGACTATTATGTAGGCGGTATGGGTGTTTTACAGGTTTATCAGGATCCACATGCTGATATGGGCAAGGGAGAAGTTCTTGTGGAGGCTGTTAACCCTTTAGACCTTTATATTGACCCTAATTCAAAAGATAACATGTGTAGGGATGCTGCCAACATTTTAATAGTTAAAATCATTACAGAAGAGCAAGCTCATAATACTTATCCTGAGTTTTCTGATATTATAGAAGCAGCAGATAAGTGGGATACTGGAGACGCATCTTCTTTACATTCATATCCTATTACTAAACTGGACAATACTGAAAGTCAAACATTCTTAGGTGACTTTAGTGACGATGGTGTGCATAAGAAAGTAGAGTTTATCGAGAGATATACACGTATAACGGTAGATTACTTTCATACTTATGATCCAAACGCTAATTATGAGCAAATATTCAATACCGAAGAAAAATTTAGTGCTTATGGAGAACAACCCGCTGTTATTGTAGAAAAAGAAGATAATCCAGGTAATAGGGAGATTGTTACTGTTCCAGAGGGTGTTAATGAATTATTACAGATTATAGAGCAAACTGGTGGTGTTTTCCATATGATAATGCCCCCACCTCAAATAGATCCAATGTCTGGTCAGCCTATGGGTGAGCCTCAGCCCCAAATGGTTCCTGGCCCTGCTTCTGAAGATGATCCTATGGTTATTCCTGGTAGTACTACTTATCTCAAAGAGATTACAAAGTCAGAATTGATGCAGGAAGGAGAGATATACGTTAACAAGATAGCTCAGGATAGAATTAAAGTTGTTGTCTCTGCTGGTGACAGGTTGCTTTATACTAGGATTCTTCCTTGTGAGGATTATCCGATTGTTGTTATGATGAATATCCATGATCGCAATCCTTATCCAGAGAGTGATGTTAGGATATATAGGCCTCTTCAGGAATATGTTAATAAAATACGTTCTCTTATCATTGCTCACGCATCTACTAGTACTAACGTAAAGCTACTCGTCCCTAGAGGTTCTGTTAATAAACGTGAAATAGAGGAAGAATGGGGCAAAGCAGGAACTGCAGTAATAGAATTTGATGGTGAATTAGGCACTCCTGTTGTAGCTGGGCCGATACCACTACCTAATGAGCTATATAAGAACGAAGCTGATGCTAAACATGATCTTGAGTATGGATTTGGCATATTTGAAATGATGCAAGGCTCAGCAAAAACAGCTCCATCTACTTATCGTGGAACTGTCGTTATGGATGAATTTGGTCAAAGACGTATCAAATCCCGTCGTGATGATATGGAACAAGTACTAAATCAGGTTGCCATAGTAGCTATCCCTTTAATTCAGCAACTTTATACAGAGGAAAAGATAATTCGGCTTATACAACCTAATAATATTACTCAAGAGACACAAATTAACCAGGCTGTCTATGATGAGTTTACTGGGGATGAAATTGGAAAAATTAATGATATTACTGTTGGTATGTATGATATCGTTGTTGTAGCAGGATCAACTCTCCCATCTAACAGATGGGCACTTCTTGATACTTATATGCAAATGTTTCAAGCTGGTCTTATCGATCAGACTGAAGTACTTAAGAAGACTGAAATTGTTGATGCGGAAGGCGTATTAGAGAGAATGAGTATGATTAATCAGCTTCAATCACAAATATCCTCACTGGTTGAAGAGAATAAGAAACTTAGTGGGGATCTGCAAACAGCAGAAAGAGAGTCCGTACATGCTAAGAAACGTGTGGAAGTAGAAAAATTTAAGACAGATCTACATAAAAGCTCAACTGATAAACGTGTAGAAGTAGAAAAATTTAAGACAGATTTACATAAAAGCTCAACTGAGGTTCGTAAAGCTGCACAGCTTTATGAATCACGTTTGGGAGATGAACTAGCCAAAATCAAAGCAACGGCAATCAAACCAAGAGAGTCGTAGGAGGTTAAAATGGCACAAGAAGCACAGAACGTGGATATGACAGAGCAGGAAAGTCTGTCTGTTACAACATCTGAATCAATTGTAGATGATATAGTAGCTCCTGATCCAAGTGGAGAAGACCCATTTGCAGAATTGGTAAGTGATGATAGAATAGATATGGCATCTGTGGAAGAAGAACCGTCAATTCCTGCACCTAGAGAGGAGATATCTGATAAAGATAATCCTGATAGTTACAAATACTGGCAAAGTAAGTATGATACACAGGTCAACGAAACTAAAGAGATCTACAATCGGATGACGGAGTTGGAGCAAGTAGCTCCAATAGCCGACTATCTCAATCAGAATCCGCAAGTAGTAAAAGCTCTTGAGGAACAGTTGTCCAATGATCAAATCCAAGAGTCCACTGGATCATCATTGAAGAAACCAGAACGTCCTGAAAAGCCCACTAATTATGACGCCATTGATGCATATAGTGATCCTGATAGCGTTAGCTATAAGTATCGAGAATCAGTAGATGGTTATCGTGATGACACTCTTGCTTATTATGAGGCTCAGCAAGAAGCACAGAGGGTTGCTTATGAACAAGAAGCAACTGTCCGTCAACGAGCTCAGGCTGAGCAACAGCGTGTTGCACAAATGCGTAATCTCTATGGTGATTTAACAACAAACCGAGGTTTTTCGGGAGAAGAAGCTCAGAGCTTCATGACAGAAATGAGTGCTCCTGAGTCTATTTCTCTAGATAACCTGGTTAATCTCTGGAAGTTGCGACATGCTCCGTCTAGAGAGGAGATTACTGTTAGAAGCAAAGCTGAAGCTATGCAGCGAGAGAAAGAACGACTATCTATTCCCAGGCCTGTAGGTGTTACGCCTGGGCATGATGCACAAGCTGGTAAAACAGAAGAAGATCGCCTTATGGAGTCAATGGTGCAGGATTTCGACAATCGGAATCCTTGGACATAAGGAGTAACAAATAATGGCTGATCAATATTCACTAACTCCCGATGGTACCGTACAGGGTGTTAGTATTAATGACGCACGACGAGTCTTCAATTTTGGTGAACGTGTAGCAGAACTTGCTCCACAGCAGTCACCGTTCTTTGTTTACTTGTCGAAAGTTGCAAAAAAGCCCACAAATGATCCTGTTTTTAAGTTTATGGAACAGAGACATCAGTGGCAAAGACGTACATTTAGTGTAAAGGCCGCCCAAGCAGTTGATGTAGCAAAGGGTGCGTCTTTTGACCTAATTGTAGATTCCGTAATTGATAAGTATGGTAAAACTGTAAGTACTCCAACACAGCCTTCATTCTTTCTTGAAGGGCAGGTTGTCGCTTTTTCAGGGCCAGCTGCTGTATATAATGCAAAGATAACTGATATTGATGTTAGTGATGCTTCAGAAGCCACGCTTACGCTTACTGCACTTCAAGATATTGACGCTACTATCGCCGATGATGCTGGGGGTTTAGTTGTTGGTTCCGCATTTGCTGAAGCAACAGGTGCACCTGATGGTTGGAAAGACGAACTGTACAACAGAGAAGGATACTGTCAGATATTTAAAACAGCTATCCCTCTGTTCTCAGGTACCGCACTTTCCACTGAGTATCGTGGTAGACCCGATGAATATCGTAGGGTATGGCAGGAAAAACTCATGGAACATAAAATGGACATAGAAAATGCTATGTTATTTGGTGTGGGTGCTGCTGATGAGGATAGTACTGGAGCTCCGCTTCGTTATTCTTGGGGTATCTTACCATACACCGAAGCTAATAGCACAACTTATCCCTTTACATACGGAGAAGCTGGCTCTACATATGATGACTTCCTAGAGGCTATGGAAAACATCTTCCATCCTGAGTCTGGAAACTCTGGTAATAAACTTGTACTTGCTTCTAGAAAAGTAATCAGCTGGTTTAATAAACTAGATGCTGGTTCTTTCCTTGGCAATACAGTTCCATCAGGGGGATACAAGTTGGATATCGCTAATATTCCTGGTGCATTTGGTCATGAGGTTACACGTGTTAATACTATCTTTGGTAATTTGCACTTAGTGCAAGAACCTCTGTTGCGTGGGCCATATGAAGATTATGCAGTCATGGTTGATATGAGTAATGTAGCTTATCGCCCATTATCGGGTAACGGTAAGTCACGTGACACTCAGATCAAAACCAACATACAGGATCTTGATAAAGATGGACGGAAAGACATGGTTCTGACCGAAGCAGGTCTAGAAATTAGTCTTCCTGAAACTCATTGCATCCTGAAATGGAATGCAGCAGCTTAGTAAGCTGTGGAGAATAAGAATAATACATAAGGTTATGAGAGTGGGGGGATCTTAAATCCTCCACTCTCAATAACTACAATGGCAGTCACATTTCAAAATAGAGTTGAAGACTACATAGGGTCTAAACATGACAGTATGGAGCTTTCTGATTGGTTAATAGCCCTCGGAGAGTGGCTTACTGCTTCTGCTAAAGAAGTGTTTGAGCTTATACCTATTGATCGTCTAAAATTAGTTAGTCCTGAACCTGCTGCAGTAACCGCAGATGGATTGGCTCTAGCTGGCAAGCGAATAGTGGGTGTAGTGGGCTCGAATAAGTATAATGCTAGAGAAATAGCTGTACAAAATTACAGAAGAGTTAAAGATCCTAATTCTCTTGAGTATGCAACGGTTACTGATCCAGTATTCTATTCTAAGGGTGGTAAATTATATATCCTTGAAGCAGGTGTAGTTACAACTGGCGAAGTGCACTACATAGAATCTCCGTTTGTAGAATACGATCTTACAACTATATCAAACTTTCCCACAGAATATGAACCTTTGGTAGTACTAGGAGCAGCAATACGTGGTAAGATGAGGCAAATGGTAGATACACGTGTTACCTTACCCGCTGCTTTAGATCTTTCGTCTATTACAATACCTGAAAAACCATCAGCACCAGTATTTTCTTATACAGATGCTACTGCTTCGCCTATTGAAGCACAGACAGCGACTATCACAGGAGATGCACCAACTTATACCGCACCTGTATTGTCATTTTCGGATTTTCCTACTGTTACAGCATTAGCAATCTCAGCAAGTGGGCTTTCAATTCCAACACCAGTATTTTCAGTTCCAGACATAACTACTGTTACTGTTGCTGCTCCTGGTACTGCCCCTAGTTATGACGAGACTATCGCTGACACTCAGTTTTCTGCTTTAGCTAGTTTAATTGATACGGAGGAAGATATAGAACTAGCGCAGGCAAAATTAGGAGAGATTCAATCACTGGTTCAGAACGAATTAAATCAATTTAATGAGGAGCAGGTAGAATATTCGGCGTTGCTTCAAAATGCTGTAATAAACGCACAAGCTGCAGCTGCTGAAGCTCAGACTGAAGGAAGTTCGGTTTTACAAAAAGAATATCAGGAGTATACAAGTCAATTACAGAAGTATGCGGCTGATCTACAAAAATACCAGGCAGACACTGCTAATGCAGTTCAAGTATTTCAACAAAATTTAGGTAAGGAATTACAGGTATGGCAAACTTCTAGGCAATCAGAGCTACAAGCCTATACTGCCGACATACAAAATAATTTAAATGTGTTTCAGAAAGAGAGTGCTGAGTATCAAGCCAAGTTACAGGTTAATCTTCTGGATGCTCAACAGGCCCAACAGGCTGTTAGTGCAGATGCACAACTATCAACTGATGTTGATAAAACAAATAAACTACAAGTACTTCAGAAGGAGATACAAGAGTATGCGTCTGTATTGCAGAAGTATTCTGCTGATCTCCAACAGTATACAGCCGAAATAGGTACAGAAATACAGCAATTTACTAATAATATGCAAATCATAATGACTGAGCACGGACTGATGGGACAGGAGTTACAGGGATTACAAGGACTATATACTCAAGAGCTTCAGTTATTAATGGGAGGACAACAAAGTGGCGGATAGTCTTAGATGGTCAATAAGTGTCACACCAGTAGTAGAAATGACGGATACCGACGCAGAACCACATAATGCAATACATGGTACTATTAATCAGTCGTTGGGAGCAAGTGGTGAGTCAGTAGTATATTCTGAATTTAGATATAACTTTGGTCAGGGTAGCAATAGTCTGCTTGTACATGAAGATTCATATGGTTCTGCACAGGTTCCATTTACGGGTGATGGTAGTGATGTAGAAACATGGTATATAAAGAATACTGGACTTAAAACAGATGGTGCTGTTAGTACAAGTACACTTTATGTTACATTTGAGGATATTGGTGCGGCTTTGAACGATGCCGACTTTGATCCACAGATGTTCGTGTTAAGTGCTGGAGAAGCCATTCTACTTAATGGTTTACGTAAAGGTGACACTAACGCCACGCCCTGTGAAGGTCAAGATTTAAAATTGTGGGTTAATAGTGATTCTGTATACGTTGATATTTTATGTGATGCGCCATAATTAAGATAGATTTATGACTGTACAACAGATGATAGAAGAAGTAAGGCAGTTGTTTCCAGATATTGCAGAAACTCAAATTATGAGTATGCTAAATCGAGCATTAGATGACTTTATAGAACATACTTCAATGCTAGACAGGCAATCAGATACTTTACTTACTATAAATGGTAAGATGTATTATGGTCTTGATGATCTTTCTGGGGTATCTGCTGCGGATGATGTATTAGAGATACACCAGGTTGATTTTGAAAACACACCTATGGATAGATTCCTAGGTACAATTTCTCCTGTAGTTGAAGTTCCTAGAGTACCAGACCTATTATCACCAGCAAATGCTTCTTCTCACTCTGATTCACCTTTTGTATTTGATTGGAAGGATTCTTATTCAGCTGATTCTTACCAGATTCAATTATCAACTACAAATGATTTTAGCAGTAGTATTATCTTTAATACAACTGTTACCAGTTCTACTCATTCCGCTACGATAGTAACAGATGCTGAATATTTCTGGAGAGTACGTGCTACTAATGAGCAGGGTACTTCTGAATGGTCTTCTATATGGAGTGTCACTAAAACAAGCGGGAGTGTATCATAATGGCTAAGACTAAGGTATGGTGGATTAAGAACAACAAATTAGGTGTTGCCTATTGGGATGACGTAGAGAATAAAATAGCGACAATTAATGAAGATGACAAACAAATACGTGTTCATTTAAGTAGACGACCTATTACACTATCTGCTATGTCAGACATACCTGAAATACCAAGTAGGTTTCATGATGGACTAGTAGCAAGAGTTATTGAAAAGTTATCTGTTAAATCTGGTAATATGGCACCTATTCAATATTGGAGAAGTGAGTGGGATCAGGCGGTAATGCGTGGAAAAAAATATGTTAATAAAAGTCGTGATGGTAGTTCTTACGCAATTAAACAGGTGGATTACTAATGGCTACTAGTATTTACGACATTGCAATTACCAAAGGCACAGATTTTGAGGTAACAATGACTTTTAACGACGATGCAGGGGGGCCGCTAGACCTCGAAGATTATGAATTTAAGGGTGAAATAAGGCCAACTCCAGGAGATAATACATCAGACCCAGTAGAGTTCACTATTACAATAATCAATCAGGAAGAGGGTGAGATAAAATTAGAGTTACCTGATAGTGATACTAGTGATCTTACTGGGGAGAAATATTATTATGATATTGTAGGTGACGATGATAACGGAGATGGTACAAGAACAATTCTTGTTAGTGGGCGAGTGACTGTTTTGCCTGTTGTATCGAAAGACTGGGGCGAGGGGGAATAGATGGCTGAAGTAAAGGTTAATCAGGCTAAACGAATTTCGGTAGTTGTAAATACTTCTAGAGTTCCCACGGCAGGGAATACTACATTTGATTCCAGTGGGACAAGTCTTACCTCAACAAATCTTGAGGATGCAGTCAAAGAAATAGCTGATAGATTCTTTCAGGGGGAGGATACCCCAACTGAGGGTCTTACAGAAGGAGATTTATGGTACGACAAGAATACAGGCCAGCTAAAGATTTACATCGAATGAGCTGGAGTAAATAACCATAATAATAGATAGGAGAAAGTACAATGGCAACATGGAAGAGATTACAGGGTTATGGCGATGATGTCACAGGATCCTTTACGGGGACATTAAATTCGACAGAATTCCCAATGGCAGCTATGGTGACAGGAGCTAATGCGGCTGCGGTTAAAAGTACGCTGTCACTACAAAACGTCGCAAACGAAAGTAGAGCAACAATACTTGGTGGAAACTTAACTGGTACAATAGATGGAACTGCTGTGGCGACTGTGAAGTCAGGAGCATCTGCAGGAGCATCTGCCAACCAAGACTCAACAAGTACAATCTTAGGTGGTAACCTTACAGGTACAATAGATGGAACTGCTGTAGGAACTGTTAAGTCTGGAGCCGCTTCAGGGGCAACAGCTAACCAGGACTCAACGGCGGCAATTTTAGGTGGTGATTTAACAGGTGAAGTCAATGGTGTAGCGGTAGCTACCATAAGTGGTGGAGCATCAAGAGCAAATGCAGGATTAGCCTCAAATGGTGATGTAAATAGAGCAGTTCCAGAATCTAAGGGTGGAACGGGGTTAACTAGCAATGATACTCTTTTAAACTCAGCTATAAGTATTGCCGCAGATGGATCATTATCAGGCGCGGGTGGCGGACAAGTAACAATGTCTGGAATAGGTGTGACTGATGCTGACTATAAAAACTCAAATACTACTGCTGCTAATGTAGGTTTAGGAAGTGTAACTAATGCTAGCCAAGCAACGATAGTAGCTGCAGCTCTCTCAGAAGCAGATGCTGACGATGTAGGTTTAGGAAATGTATCCAACATTACGACAGCAGCCATGAGGGCGGGTGTTACAGCTTCTGATGTAGGTTTGGGCAATGTATCTAACGAATCAAGTTCTACAATACAAGCGGCTGCAGTAGCAACGGTCTTAGGGGAGAACACACCAGCAAGTCTGAACACACTTAAAGAGATTGCTACTTCACTTGGTGATAACACTAGCTTAAGCACTACTTTAGTTAATTCGATTGCTACTAAACAACAAGCAGCTGCGACAGGTATTGATTCATCTGGTACACCTACTCAGGATGTTGGGACTATCGGATACGATGGCAGTGGCAATCCGTGGATAGTGGTGGCATAGCATGGCAAACATACAATCTGTTAAGCTTAGTGATCTTAAACTTGAAAGTAGTGTGGGTGATGAGGGT
>Ga0209434_1001113_pt1 | contig 12326 bp, 12 predicted proteins | sample ETNvirnome_2_300_FD_184068 | JGI IMG/M metagenome (GOLD analysis project Ga0209434, IMG submission 184068) | Marine viral communities from the Pacific Ocean - ETNP_2_300 (SPAdes) (version 2) | ecosystem: Environmental > Aquatic > Marine > Oceanic | place: Pacific Ocean | collected 2013-06-22
CCGGAATACGACAGGTATACCGATACCGGTGCTCCCAGAGACCTGTACAACGATGTACCTACTATGACCCAGGGCGGTGCCGACGCCGCAAGTACAGTCCATGAGGATAACACTTTATATCTGACGGAAGCTCTATATGGAGATTCCATCATGGCCTCGACTCGATCCGATGCTGCCGCGCTGGTAGAGGAATATTATAACTCACTGATTAATTTCTATAAGGTCGGAACTTTTTCATCATTCAGTGCTTACTCTGCCGCGGCCAGTTTCGACTACGCCGCCACCGCCGCGTCCGCCGCGTCCGCCGGTACCGTGGCGACCGCGGCAGTGGCCGGCCAATATTGGGTCATGGATATCCTCGGCAGAGGCTCCGCGCGCTATTATGAGGACGTCTATGTTAGAGCCTACGATTGGGTTTCGATGCAAATGGAGACTGCATTGGTGGGAGTGACAGACCCGGCAATACCAAGAGACATGAAAGCGAAAATGCAAAAAACTAAACCAATTAGAGCTAGCGATTTAAGCGCATTTGAAACAGAAATGGTAGTTGCCGCTGGAACAACCACCACTCCCATGGAAGATTATTAACATGCCGTCATACTCCTCAGATGATCTAGATCAGAATATACTAAAACTTTACATCTGCCCAAATGTAGAAGATAATTCAACAGATTTATTAAGAAATGAAATTGGTACCAATTGGGAAAAGATATCAGATCCCGATTCCGATTCGATTGAATTTGTCAAGAAAGAATTCACTACTAGCCTCGAAGGCGATCCCGACCTCACATTAAGAGGGATCCCTATATACCAAATGGAATCTGACTCCGCTTATATTGAAAAAATTGAAGTGAATCCAGTTCTCATTACAGCAATCAACGAAAATACCGTTATACCAAATTTTAAAATTCCAGTGAGATTTTATGGAGATAGAGACAATGTTAAGGGTGACAAATTTTGGAATACATTTTTTGATGGCGGCTCTTGGGGTTCGGAAGAATTTACAGGATTGATGAACGACACCACTGTTTTTTATGATGAGGCGTTTTGGTTTGGGTTTCCATATTCTAAAATGGAAACCAAATTACTTGGTAAAGAAGACCACATCATACATTATCAAATAACAAGCAATTATCATGATTATAATGAATCGATACAAAACTATCAAGATTGGTCAGACGAAAAAAGCTCTGAACTATTAATACCCAATATCTATAGCTATCTTAGCTCTTTAACCTATATGGATTCATTGCTCGGAAGCGCGTTACCCATGATAGATCAAGTCATGGAGGCTGTAGTCCAACTACCAGAAATATATAAAGAATCAATAATTTATTATTTAATGCCTTTTCTTCATAGAGAATATGAGTCGACCCTTCCCACATGGGAATATGCCGCCGATTTTGCGGTATACAACCATTCTTCTTCAACCGAAGAATCAATTATAAAGTCATACAAAAATATTATTCACGATAGCTACGCTATGCGCGGGTTGAAGTACGGATCCACACTCTACCCTCCTCCGCTCTCAGCCTTTACTGCAGTACCATATTATGAAAGAAACAACCCATATGAAATATCCATAAAGTTTCCAAGACACGAGCAAACTGATGATACGACCGTATCATCGGAAATTAGTTATACGGATAATGAAGTTCCACCGGATTTCGGTAGTTATTCTTATAAATTTTTATTAAGAAACATGATTGAAGAGCACGATTTTTCCGCTAAATTCTTAGAAATGTTAAAAGATTTAGAAGATGAGTTGTTGCCCGATGTCTCCTACACCGATCGTACATTTTCTGTACAGACATCTGCGCTCTCATTAGGCCTCGATTCAGTGGAGCCCCGACATCAGATAGAAAGTAAAACCATAAAATTATTTGATTTTCTTGAATTTATGACATCAATTCATAATAATTTTGATACTGCTCACAACGACAATTATATGTTTTATAGTTTTGAGAATAGGGTAGTAGACTCTAGTTTCAAAGATATCCCAGCCAGTACAACATATTCAGATAATGGCCTATACAGATATGCTGATAGCCGAAAGATACTTAATATATTTGATGATACAATCGATATGTTGCAAAAATATATGGACATTGGGATCCCTACTCAGACGCCGGTCGTCGCGCACGGCGAGGAATATGACGATTATTTGGAAGATTCTACTTACCAAGGCTATGACATCTTAAAGCATATCTTGAGCCCCCAAATGCGTTATTCCGAAGTTTTAGCATACAAAATAGAGAAATATGAAGGAACAGATACAAGTGAAAATTTGCAAAATTTTTGGTTCTTCAATTCCGAACATGCTGATAACTTTATCGAATATAACGACACACAAATAAAGTATGGCAAAGAATATACCTATAATTGTTATGCATATGTCGCGATAATCGCTCATAAATATCGATATGGCGACTTTAGACTAACAAAACAAATAGGAACAGTTGATTTTTTGCCAGATCTGGGGATGGAAGCCGACAACATACCAAGTTTTTACTGTTTGCAATTTTATGATCCAAAAACTGATGAATTGGCCGATCAGTTATTTTCAATCGATTTTGACTCTTCTGATGGCCTCACGGCTCTTCCAAGCGAAAGAGAGCCTGCCGCCATGCTCCCACAATTTTCAGCATTATCTCAACGAAATCAATATGCCACCAAGCAGCAAGACTTGAGCATGTACCCACAACTTGCGGATACACACCTCTATATCGAGCCGTGTATAAAGATTTTGAAAGTTCCAATGTGCTCAAAATCCTTAGCAGTACATGACAATCCTGGTAATACAATGACTTCCATCCCATTTCAGTTTTTGGATATGTCTAAAAAAGTTGGTTTTGACGCCCTCTACGATGATTTTGCTCCAAAACCGTACCCTGTAGTTTTTAGCTCACCGGACATAGAATTGAAAGCCAGTTATTTGCATGCAAAAGATTTGTTTGAAACAGATGACATAAGTTCGTTTTCTGAATCGCCGGCTAGATTTGTTGAAACATATAGAATTACTGAAAAGCCAACTTCTTATTCTGATTTTAAAGATAGACTCATTAGTCGCATAGACTTGAAAATAAAGAATAGTTTTCTAAATTATTCAGATTATATAATTCCAGATCAAATTGAAACAAATCAAAAATATTATTATATGTTTAGATTTGTTACTGAAAATGGTGTCCCAGGCGATGTTTCACAAATTATTGAATGTGAATTAGTTGATGATGGTGGTTATATTTATTCATTATTTAATTTAATTGATGAATCTGATTTCATAGTTGAAACGTATAGTGATCCATCTATAGCGTTTAAAAAGATTATGCAACTTGAGCCAAATATATCTCAATTGTCCTGGGATGATAGTGCGGTTGATTATTCTAAATCGGCCGCCTCCCAAGTCAATTATTTGACAGTTGGTGTTGCCAAGGCCAGATTATGGGACAAAAAGTTTAAAATTAGACTTACCTCTAAAAAGACAGGCAAAAAATTAGATATTAATGTGACCTTTAATGTGCGAACTGAGAACTTTACAATGACACCTATTGAGGATCCAGCTTAAAATGGCATTTAGAAAAACAAGTGATTCGATTATTATTGATGCAGTATTAACCGAAAAAGGCAGAAAATATTTAGCGCGCGGTACTTTTGAAGTGGCCAAATTTGCTTATGGAGATGATGAAATAGATTATGGCCTGTGTACAAAAGACAGTGCCGTCGACGATACGGCTGCATTTAAAAATATGTCAATTTTGGAAGCATATACCAATAAGCATAAAAATATTCAATATGGATTAAATTCGTTTGATAAGGGCATTGTTTATTTAAAAGACGATGAGTTGAGCGATCCATCCTATAACCCAGAACACCCGCATGCATATTTGTTTTATCTGCCGGTTTTAAAATTAAATACTGTTCTTGACATTACTCCTACGTTGAGGGATGCGGTATACTATATTTCGGTCAATAATGAGACTACTGATAAGATAGCGACATTGTTGCCAAATTTTAAATTTATGGAATCGGACGATATCGAAAAAAGAAAATTTGTGATTGAAACTGGAATAGATACCGCCGCAGCTGATGCACCACAAGGCAATCTCCACGATCGTGAAAGATATATTGTCGAAAAGTTTCTATTAGATCAGGATTTTCTGATTTATGCTGATAGTAGATTCACATATAGGATCCTTGGAATAACAAAAGATAGTGAGTTTAAAAACTACTCCAGCGCTCAGTCAATTATAAATTTTGAAACTTTGAGTTTAAACTCCCCTGTATCTCTTGAAAATCAATTTGATAATTATGCAACTTTTTTGATTAAAACTGTGGATAACATGATATCTGATTTTTATTCCGAATCGTCCACGTTACCAAGCACCAATCTCTCGTCCGTACGCGGGTCCAGGGGTGTCGTTTCAGCGTTTAATATAAAAGTGTCACCAGAATTGAAAATTAACTCTACCGGAACTAGAGATTTTAGATATGCCCAATTTGGTAGTACAGACCAATCTGTTTTTGGTGGAACAAGCAAGTTTGATTATATTGATACAACTATATATGTATTAGGGGCAACGACTAATTCGCGAATTCAAATCCCAATCAGATTGATTCGTTATGCAGGGACATGATTTTAAAAAAATAATTAATATGGTATACTCCTTTTAATTGAAAATTACTAATTATTTTATGAATGAGGAAAATAAATGGCTTTTATAGATAACTCAGGACAGATCATTTTAGATGCTGTCTTAACCGAGGTTGGCCGAAAAAGAATGGCTACTGGAAATTTTCAGATTGTTAAATTTGCTTTGGGTGATGATGAAATTAACTACGGACTTTATCAAAAAGATAATCCAAGTGGTTCTGCATATTATGATTTAGAAATTTTGCAATCGCCTGTATTCGAAGCTTCAACTGGGGTAAATGCAAATATTAATTATGGGCTTGTTACAATGCCAAACCCCTTTCTTCTTTATATGCCTGTCGTGGTAAGAAATGACAAAGCCGCACTAGCTGCGCGCCCAACCGGTGGAATGTTTTATCTGGCTGTTAATGATGGTAAAACCGCAGATGCCTTAGTGACCACATTTGGTGGACCCGCCGCCGGCGGAAAATCAGTCGTGTTGCAAGCCGCTCAAAGAAATGGCACCAAGATAATATTAGAAACTGGTTTGCATACGACCGAATTAACTGGTGAAGCTAGTAATGTCGCCAATTTTATAACCTCACAAGGCCTAAGAGATACCTCATTCGAAGTAGCGGTAGATAGAAGGTTCATTAGCAGGGTATTCCACCCAAAAGCCAGTTCTGTTTTTAATAATAATGCTGGCAATGGAGAATCAAACATCAAATTAGATCTTGAAGCAATATCACCGACCGCCCGCGACAGAACACTTAAAAACTATTCTGTAGCTATAGCCCGAGGAGTACCGAATAACGTTTTCAGGCGCCAAAATGATAATAGGGCAGATACGGCAACTTCTAATATCACCGGCCCTCGTGCGTCAGCCACGGCACTAAATTTCGATTTGGCGCTTATGACCAGTGACTTATTCCAAAGATTCGGTAAGGCGCATACCGCGACCGGCGCGGGCGCAAGTACAGTCGGCAAAGCAATCGATACAATGGTTAGAGTCACAGGCAACAATTCTGGTGTCCAGTGCGAAATACCAATTAGAATATTTAAAAAAGATTAAGACACTAATGGAGCAAATAAATGCCACGCAGCTATCAACCAATTAATCCAACAACAGATACAACAACTACGAGAACGTTCTTGCATGAAGTTATTCCAATTACTGGAACGATTCTTAGTGGGACATACGGAACCTTCCCAGATAATACCAACATTAAGAATTATACACATGGGATGTTTCAATCCGTATATGATTACCCATATTTAAGTTCTTCGGCAAATCATATTTTTGATCTTACGGTAGGCTATGGCAGTTTCACTGAGTTGTCTGCATCTGGAAATACACAGAATAGTAAAAAAATAAACATGTACACAAGCCATGCGCTTACGCTTTTAGGACTTACTGCATCAACGACAGCCTCCTTGGCGGCAGATTCCATTAGGAGCTTTGAAAGTGATTTGGTGCTTGACCAAGTAGGCACGATGGGTGCCGTATTTTTCGTAGATTTGTCTCGCTTGCTGGTAAAAGATGAGATTAAGAAAAATACATTTTCTATTACGTTAGCCACCGGCTCTTGGGAAAATAGTAAAGAGTCTGGTCAGTCTCTTACTTTACAGGATGCCCGAGCCCGAGTTAATGGAGACAATGTTAATACCACGCTTGGTGGCGACTATGGGGTGCTATATACCGCTTCTGTCGCTTCCGCGGGTGATGCGGGCTATGGTGTCGTGTTTTATCAAGCCGGCGTTGCGGTCATCACCGCGTCCATATTTTCAACTCCGCAGGGCTTCATCGACGGAGCACAAGGGAATTTCATTCCAGACTTTCATAAGCGCAATGGCGGCCAGACACTCAACGTACTTCATACGTTAGCCAGTGCTTCGATTTCTGGCGCTTGCGATGCGTTCCGACACAGAATTCAAAATATATCATTCAACAACACGACTGAAATTAACTCTACCATTCATACATGCCGAGCCGGCTATAATGCATTTAACTATAGTTCTAATCCGACATACGTCAAAAATAGCAAGATTGTGGTAAAGGACATAGCTTCCGATAATCCGGTAGCATACGTCACCACAGTCGGACTATATAATGCGCAAAATGAGTTGCTTGCCGTCGCAAAACTTTCTGAACCACTCAGAAAGAGTGTTAGCAACGAACTATCGATACGAGTTAGATTGGATTATTAAAAATGCCTTACCGCAAGTTTGGCAAAAACGATATTAATATCAACACGATGAAGGCTCATCCCCGCAGTGAGTTTTTCATTTACGATAGTAAGATATATTACAACAATCAACCAGCACGTTCCGGCTCGTTTGCGAATAATGTTTTAGGCGATCTGAGTGTTTATGTTAGTGCGTCCTCTGGTTTTATTAGCTTATACGAATATAATATCGATGTTCCCACATACGGACTTATATCAAGCGGCAACTTACCATATAGAGGCGGCGCTACGCCCGGCATGGCCACCTATCCAGGCGCCTCCGAAAGAGATTCATTAAGAACACCGATATATCCATATATATCAAAAGATAGTTCGCGCCTCAGCCTTAAAATAAGCACCGTATTATCAGGTACTATTTGGGATAATGAGTTTCTATATGGAGATTTATTAACAGGAAGCTATCCGCAGTGGGCATCTATTAAAAGAGAATACATAACTACGCCTTCTAGCTCGGGGCAGTGCACCACCAAGTGGAATTGCGGCCATAATATGAGTTATTTTTCTCTAAAAAATCTTCTCAATTTATACGGAACACTAAGTCCACATTATTTTGTGGAATCTAGCTATGGTAGTGGTTGGAACAAAGACACGCAAGAGCTTAATTTAATTCATATACCTTCGATATTTTATGGCGAGAAAATTAGGCCAGGAACTGTTAAGTTAAAATGGCTCCTCACGGGCTCTAACATCGGGACACTACAGGATTCCAAAGAAAATGGGGAGCTAATACAAACCGGCCCTGTCGGTAGTCCTGGTTCTGGATCTGTTGCTGGCGTTGTGCTGTATAATGAGGGTTTCATACTCCTGACCGGCTCATGGGCGCTAAATGACGAGTACGCTGGAATAGTCCTCAGTGAAGCCACCACTGGCGACGACGCCACCTCCGAAAAACCACAGTGGATTTATTGGGGCGCTGGTGCACGAGATAATCTGAATAACACAAATACTGCCCACTCTGGTTCCGCTTCGGGCAAAGGCCCTCTAACAGACTACAACATTTCAGACACGTCTTTTTTGTTAACCTTCGAAGGCGAAACTACGACACAAACGCTTACGCTGTATGCGCGCGCCAAAAGAGGGCAAGTTAATTATTCTAACAATCCAACATTTTTGCAGCGCAATCAAAAACAGCTGCAATTTACCTCCTCTCATGTATACGAAGAATATTCAAAACGTTTAATTAAAAATACCGTTAGTTCAAGTTACAGCGATTATAGCGCGTCATTTAAAAGACAAGTATACATTTCCAAGATAGCAGTGTATGATGAAGATAAGAATATAATTGGCATTGCATCGATGGCTAGCCCTGTATTGAAAAAAGAAGATCAAGAATTGACCTTTAAGATAAAATTGGATATATAATGATTCTCGGAATAGATATTTCTACCAGTATAACTGGTTTTGCTATTGTTGGTGATGGGTTGCTACTTCATCATAGTGCATGCGATCTGCGCAAACATAAAGGTCAGTTTATGAAAGCAGAAGCAGTTAAAGAATATCTTGAAGATTTGTTTGAGAACTACCAATGTGATAATGAAAGTTTCATAGGCGCTTCGAAATATCCCATTGAACAAATATATATTGAACAACCCTTATACATGTTTATGAAAGGCCGGTCATCAGCCAAGACTCTATCAACTCTTATGACATTTAACGGTATTGTGTCGTGGCTTATTTATGAACTATTTGAGATTGAACCAGAATATGTTTCTGCGACGTCTGCCAGGAAGAAGGCAGGGATCCGTGTCCCCCGGGGAGAGAAAGCAAAAGAGGTAGTATTAAAACACCTTCTTGAATACGAATCAGCATTTCAAATTGAATACACAAAGCACGGTAATCCCACGGCAGGATCATACGATCGGGCAGACGCCGTTGTAGTTGCAAAAGCTGGTTACTTAATTGAAAAGGAAAAAAATGAAAAATAATAATAAACAATTTCAGATGTTAATCGAAGAACATCAGCGTTTAGATGATGAAGCAGATGAGCTTTCATCTCGACGTTATCTTTTACCTTTTGAGCAAGTTCACCTTAAAGAGCTTAAGGTTGAAAGACTTCATGTTCGGACGGCCATAGAAAAATATAAAACTAGCCGTTTGCCTGAACAAAAGAAAGAGGGCATTAAGCGATCTATATAGGACATGGACGCTGATGAGCACAGCAACAAATGTGATTTTGAAGTTGGCGACATTGTTTCCGAAGCCGATTATATAATACCACCAGATAGAACACCTTGGGCGGGGATCGTAGTTTTTATTGATCCGGATCGTTTTGAGTTGCATTCGTCTATTGGGCCTTTTGAGGATCTCGTCGCAGTGCACTGGTTCCAGGCTGGCTATGTCGAATGTCTGCCGGCAAGTGTGTTGGTAATGATTCAGAAAGCAAAAGAAAAGACCTTGACATCCGATGACGAATAAGTTATAGTATGGATATGAAAGTCGGCGATTTGGTAAGGCGCAGGTACGTAACCGAAACACAACGACAGCGTGTTTTAAGTTTCGATAATAGAATAAGTGACATCGGCCTGATTACAGAAATTGATAAAAAAGAGAAAACATGTTATGTGTTGTTTCACGGAGAGGGTTCTCCACGCTCAATACCCATGGATGAGAATTATTTGGAGATCATAAGTGAACAAAAAAGAAGCGATCAAGATTCTAAATGAAGCTCTTGGAAACTACCGCCAAGCCAGCAAAAGTGAACATTATTTCAAATGTCCTGCGTGCAATCACCGCAAGCATAAGCTCGCTGTTAATCTGGATAAAAATGCTTTTCATTGTTGGATTTGTGATTATCGCGGTCGCAGCATTAGGCATCTTATTAGGCGTTTTGGTTCGTATGTCCAATTACAAAAGTGGGACGGAATTACAGACCGGTCAGATCTTGAAAGATTTACTGACCTCTTTATGGGACCAGTCAGTCGAGAAGACAAGACGAAAGTGGAACTTCCAGAAGAATTCACAAGCCTCTGCTCAAAAAACATCCCAGCCACAGGAATCTATGCTTCCCGATATCTGGAGAAAAGAGGATTAACAAAGGCTGACATTCTTAGATGGAAAATTGGTTACTGTTTCAGCGGAGAATATAGAAATAGAATTATCATACCGTCATTCGATGATAGCGGCGATTGTAGCTACTTTGTTGCGCGCTCCTATACTGGAGATTCATACAAGTATAAAAATCCAAGAGCGTCCAAGGATATAGTCTTTAATGAGCTATTTATTAATTGGAACGATGACTTGGTTCTGGTAGAAGGAATATTTGATGCATTGGTCGCAGGAAATGCTGTTCCCATTTTGGGCTCAACACTTAGAACGAACTCCGAACTTATCCGCAAAATCGTCCTCAACGATACCCCGGTCTACATCGCCCTCGATCCAGATGCCCGAGAAAAAGAAAACAAAATTATTCAAACGCTTCTTCGATATGATATCGAGATGTATAAAATAGATGTGTCTGGATATGAAGATGTTGGTTCAATGTCAAAAGAGATCTTCAAAAAGAGAAAGAATAACGCATCCTTTATCGATAGGGACGACTATTTATTGTTGAATTTGCTATCAGTAGTATGAGAGGTATCTATGAAAATTACTACAGCACGACTCAAAGAGATTATTAAAGAAGAAATATCCAAGAAATTATCGGAAGCTTCGCTGGAAGACTTGGAAGCGCGAATGGCCGCTATAGATACTGGCGAGGCCGTGCCCCACAAGAAAGCCAAACACAGAGCCGCCAGAGACGAGTTAAATGAAATAGCCCGAACTCTAGAGCAGATGTTTGAGTTGTCAAGTCTTATGGTGCAGAAGAAGTCAGAGCATTTTCAGGACACAACTGTTTATGGATTGTCAATACGAGATCAGGGCGCTCTTAAGAAGATCGCAGCCATGGTTAGAGAGTACGCCAAACACGTAAAAGACGCAGAAACAGAACCAATGAGCGAAGGTCGAGGATCTGAGTATTCCGAAAACTTAAGATATACAAATGATCGAGTCGACCATATAATTAAGAAGGTTGGTTCATTGGGAGATGAGATAGTACACGGCTCTACTCGGGGAGAAATGCCGGTTGACATGTATATAGATGGCTTCGACAACTACGACGAACCCCGGAAAGTGCTCAGAAAGCAAGCAGAAAAATTAAATATGGCAATTGTCTATGGATTAAGGAGGCCCGTCCCCCACGCGATTAGAGACTACCTTTTGAATAAGATCAAGACAGGATTTCTTAGTGATATGCGGGGCATAAAGGATTAGATAGAATGATAATCTCCGAATCCAGACTTCGACAGATTGTTTTAGAAGAGGTGCAGTTGCGCCTCTTGGAACATTATATTGAGGAAGCGCTTAAAGACCTTGATGTTGATGAAGATGATCCAGACTACGAAAAATATAAGAAAATGAGTCGCCGGGCTCTTTTTAAAAAATTAGGAACATGGGGCGCCGGCGCGGCGGCCATGGCTGCCCTTGGTGGTGGTATTAGGGCCGGAGAAAAAGATATAGAACACGGGATTGCCAGCAGAAGAGCCACTCACGAGAAAGAACGAGCAGACTATAAAGCAAGCGATCAATATATTGTAGATGAATTGGATGGGGTTCTTTCTCGGCCTTCCAACTTTAGTTGGGTATGGGGAGAAGAACGCGGCGAAATGCAGACCGAACCAGGAAGCACCAGTGTTTCGTTGCCGCAAGATTTTCCAATTTTATTAGATAAAGACCATGGTACAATTGGGGTCTTGTCTCCAGAATATGGAGTATACAGAGCAGTACAAGAAGACTTTAATGATCAAGTGGACAAGGAAACTAAGATCCCGAGACTAGAAGAAACAGATACTATATCTGGAGAAGGATCTGCCGAAAAGTGGAAACAAGAATTTCCAGACACATATGGACTTCCAAGAACCCCAGACTATGTTGGTGCTGGTAATAAGGGCGTATTTCAAAAAGCCATTAATGCTGGATTCAAATCAGACGTAGGTATCAGCAGACAATATAAAGCAATGATTTATTTACCGCTTAACGAAATACCGCCAACTATGGTTATGCCAAATTCTCATATGACTCCATCTGAATTTTATGTACATTTATGGGATAAATACGCCCTAAATCGCCTTAAGAGATAACGCTTGACACTGCTTGCGGCCTATGTTATGATATAGTTGGAGGTAAAATGAATTTTGCTTTAGACACCTTTGTCAAAGTCGCCATTTTTGAAGTGAGTTATTGTGCCGGATTAGTTGCCGGCACTATAGTTCGAGGCTGGCTTGCAACAGGTGTATATTAAATTTATTTATCTAGGGAGGATGTGTGAAGTTTGCTCATATTAGCGACACTCACATTAAAAATTTAAAATATCATTATGAATATCGAATAATCTTTGATCAGTTATACGAAAAACTACGAGAAGAAAAAGTCGATTATATCGTTCATTGCGGAGACGTTGCGCACACCAAGAC
>Ga0209434_1001116_pt1 | contig 12315 bp, 8 predicted proteins | sample ETNvirnome_2_300_FD_184068 | JGI IMG/M metagenome (GOLD analysis project Ga0209434, IMG submission 184068) | Marine viral communities from the Pacific Ocean - ETNP_2_300 (SPAdes) (version 2) | ecosystem: Environmental > Aquatic > Marine > Oceanic | place: Pacific Ocean | collected 2013-06-22
GAATTTTAGTTTTACATATAGTTATTGTGTAACTAAAATTATAATACGTGTAGGGAGAGCATAAGTGTCTGATCAACCAGATAGAAACGAGATATTTCAGGGATCACAACCTGGAATTCCAACTAGAAATGTGATGCAGGAAGACTTTAGCTGGGAGGTTCCAGTTGAGGCAGTGCCTGTTCCTTCAGAGGGAAAGGTATATCCAGCAAACTCACCTCTTCATCTATGCAAAGTGCTAGAGATAAAGGCAATGACAGCTCACGAGGAGGATATACTCACTTCTCGTGCTTTAATTCAGCAAGGATCAGTTATAAAAAATCTTATAGAATCATGTCTGCTTAATAAAAATATAGATGTCAATGAGATGCTATTAGGTGACAAGAATGCCGTAATGGTTGCAATTAGAGTGACGGGTTACGGCGCAGACTACGCAGCAAGTGTCACATGTCCAAGTTGTTCAAAATCAAGTAGCCAAAATTTTAATCTCTCAGAGCTAGAGATAAAGCGTCTTGAGATCGATCCCGTAGCACCAGGAGAAAATCTATTCTCATTTAGATTGCCAGTGACTAAGAAGGATGTTCAATTTAGATTTCTAACAGGTGATGATGAGAATGAGATCAACATAACATCTGATAGACGCAGAAAGATGATGGCAGGTGGTGTTGGTAGCAATATAACGACAAGACTTCTTCATCAGATTGCATCAGTAGACGGAATAACAGACAAGAATAAGCTTAATACATTTGTTAAAAACATGCCCGCACAGGACTCTAGAAGACTTCGTAAGTACGTTGATGATCATGAGCCCGGTATTGACATGAAGGCCTGGATGGCCTGTTCTAGTTGCGGAACAGACTCAAAGGTGTCCCTTCCTCTCGGAAGCAATTTTTTTTGGCCTGAATGACACCTGGAGAGAGTCATTTCTTGAGCAGGCATTTTTACTGCAATTTCATCTAGGAATGAGCTACACTGAGGTCAAATCACTTCCAATAGCGTATAGGGAGTGGTTTATTAACAGGCTAACTAGAGAGTTTAAGGAGAGGGCTCAGGCACAGAAGAAAGTTGCTGAAAGAAGGCCTGGCTCGCCACGAGATATACCAATGGGAGAGATGGGTAGATCAGTGACTTCTGCCCCTAAACGTTTTAAGTGATACTCAATTACTGAATATGTATCTATAGCGCAAACGAATGACCTGGGAAGTGTGATAGGTGGGAGACGGAACCAATAGAGAACAGATTGAGCTTACAAGACAGCTGCAACGTCTGCTTGGTGGCATAAATTCTGAGCTGCACACACAGCTTCAATACCAGACACAGATAGCTGCTGCAGCGGGGGCGGAGGCAGATGAGCTCCGTCGAAGGCTAGGAGAAGCTAGAGAGGCAGCTGGCAGGCCGATTCGAACTGGAGCTTCGGCAGCAACTGGAGAATTCATCGGTCTTGGAGACGCTGCCCGAGCTACTGGAGATGCATTCCTGGCCATTCCAGACCAAATAAGAGGTGCTGCAACAGCGCAAAGAGACATCACATCACAATACAGAGATGAATACGGAAAGATCCTATCAGACTTCGGCGGCGGTCTTGATTACATGACATCTGCCACAAATGATCAGGCATCAAGGCTTGTGAATGTGACTGAGAGCACTCTGAAACAGTTCTATGATTTCACAACTGAGGGAACTGAAGCTCTGGGCATGCCTCTATTCATGCTATTTGATAACTATGATGATCTCATGCGTGACTTTCAGCATATCACAACTCAGAGAACAACTGACACATTTGCTGTTTTAGCAAGCGAGAATGAGAATCTAGCAGTTGATATGCGACTGCTTAGCAAGAATCTATCACTTAATGTGGACCAGATGGCAACTTTCGTTTCAAGGGAGATAAGCCTGACAGGAAAGGCATCTGGAAATATTTTCAGGGAGGTCCAGGGATTCGCTGACCAGATTGAGAAGCAGACAGGCATCTCATCCAAGATGATCGTGGGCAATGTCGAAAAGATAATCAAAAGCACAGAGACTTTTGGAAATGTCACAGTTGAGGAGGCAACAAGGATCAGCGCAACTCTGACACAGGTCGGGATTAACTTTGAGTCACTCAACGGAATCGTCGGTCAGTTTCAGAGCTACGAGCAGGCGGCAACAGCGGTTGGAAATCTGACATCCGTCTTCGGTGTTAACATCGATGCAATGGAGATGATGATGCTCGCCAATGAGGATCAGGAGCAATTTCTCCATAGAATGAGGGAACAGCTACTAGATGCCGGAGTTGAGACAGAAAACCTGACGCTCGCACAGAAACAGCTTCTAAAGTCACAGCTCCAATTCGGTGACATCGAGGCCGTTGAGAGATTTCTTGATCCGTCTGCTGCGATATCATCATTTGAGGAGCTGCAGCAAGCCACAGATCCCACAGCAATAAGTGAGGATCTTGAGAGCATGATAGATGACATCAGGTCTCTTGATGATGCAGTGATGGTTCTTGACAGATTTAAGATGTCCATGACCGGTCTCGTGGGTGCAGAGATGTCACGTGACATGACGAGATTTTCACAGAATTTCTCTAGAATGGTGGGCTCATCAGGAGACTTCATAGAAAGGCTGACAGGGGTGTCACTCGATGCTGTTAGAAATAAGATGGAATCTGAACTCGGAGACCTCGAGCAAACTCTCACGTCTGAGATTGGAGGTGCTATAAGTGAAGTACCGAGTGCTGCGGGATCAGCAGCTGATTCTGCGACGGAAAGTTTTGAGAATCTTGACAGAACTATCTTAGATATGAGTCAGTCATCGCTCCAGGGCGGAGAAAGTATCCGCGAACAGGTTCAGAGCATGTCCGATCAGGTGATCATGTACAGTCGTGCTCTGGACTCAGTAGTTGATGCTTCATCTTTAGGTTTTGAGAATCTTGACAGAACTATCTTAGATATGAGTCAGGGAATGCTTCATGCAGGAGACACTGCACGACTGGTGTGGGAGGACATGCTCGCTGAGGGTGAAATAACTCAGGATGAATTCAATGATGCTATCACCACTAATATGGATGAATTTTTAAGAAATGCTGGAGATGCCGGTATAGAGGTAGCAGAGACTTCTGCTGATGCAATGCTAGCAATTGGTGAAAAAGTCAACTCTGCTCTAGCTGCTAACTCTGAAATGACTGATAGACAGTTTAGAAATATGACTGATTCAGCTGGATCACTGCAGCAAAGTCTTGCAATACTGTTTGCTCAGTCGGGTGATGAGATGAGGGAAACCGGCAGCAGAGCTCAAGCGGAATTCATGCAAAAGTTTAATCTCACACAGGAACAGATGACAGAGCTATCACGGTCAGAGACAGCAAAAAGAACTGTAGTAATCACAGAAGAAGAAAAGTCAAGAGAGGATCTCCTTGAGCTATTTGCATCTACAGGTACATCATTTGCAAAGATGGTGGAATTGGGTCATATTTCAGCAGGCCAAGGTGCTGAATGGGCAGCTGCTCTTGAAGACCCAGGGCAAGTAGCAGATATAACAGCCAGTGCGACACAAATGAGAATAGATGCACTAACAGAGAGACCAGAGGCAGAGGCTGCAGAACTAGCCACAGCAGCGAGATCAAGACCCACAGAGGGAGAATCTGAGGCGATGGCGATGCTCACTCAAAGGCTAGAGACGATGTTTGCAGCAGGAGGAGCAGGAGGAGCTGGTGACAATGTCTATAATATCACACTTGAAGTAGATGGTAGAGCAATCACTGGCGCGGTTGTGAGGCATCCAGTCGCCGAAGGCGGCACCGTTTCGATTATTCCGTCTAATCAAGCGTCGGTATAATTTAGGATCTAATATAGAGAATATCATGAGAATAATAGATAGTGTTAGAAATAATAAATTTTATCGGCAAATCCTAGAGGGTCTCTCTGAGGAGGAGAGAAAGTTCATTGAGGATGAGACTGAAAGTCTTGTGTCAAATTTACAATTTCTAACAGATGATATCCACTCGAAGCTGTTAGATGAAGAGGGAAGAAAGGCTTTGCTAGAATCACTCGATGAAATAATGCCGGACAAGGAGACTTAAAAATGTCAAGAGAGACCCTAAAGGACTTTCTATCAAAGATAGAATCTACTGAGTCATCTATTTCGTATATCGTGGATGATCTTGATGGAAATGGTTTCATCGCCCAGGGAGATGACCTTGGTGTGGATCCAGGAACAAATAAGCATCTTTTAGATTTACAAACTGACTCAACTGGACTATTGGGTGATTATCTAAACTTTATAGTCGATCTTGTTAGGCCAGAGTCTGCATTTAAGATAAAGAAAGGAAACGTTGGTGCTGCATCTTCTAATAGGGGAGATGTATTGGTTCCTGCTGAAGATCAAGGAGCTGAATCACCGTTCGTCAAACAGGGAACGACTCTCGGAAATGAGATGACCAAATATTCAAATAGCGGTCAATTCGATAATACAACAAATAACTTAGGTGAGATAATTGATAAGACAGGGCATGAAGGAAATTCACACAGCCTATTGTCAGATATCGAAGGTCAAAGCATATCAACAGCAGGAAAAACATTTCCTGTTGAGCTCTCTTCTGATACTATCGTCCAAGAATCTGTAAATCAGATTCTAGGATTCAATAACAGATTCAGCTCAGATAATTCAGACAGAAAGGCATTCACGCCACAATTTGATGACTCAACCACGTCAGCTAGTGATATCGATGCAGGATCAAATCTTGCAGGTACAACGACATCACAAAGAAATTTTGGACAGTATGACAAGGAATCATCACAGATAATTCAGGATAATCTTAAGAAGGTGGGCGCATCTTTAATGCTCAAGGCAGCAGGGTGGGATAGGGAAATCACACCGGGTGAAAGTCCTGATCCAGATAGCTTAAATGAGGAGTTTTTTCTAAATGATGCCAATGATGATAGACCGTTCACTCCAAGACTAATAGATCCTTCAGTGCTTAGAGCCAAAAGTGCAAAAGGTGGACCAGAAATTGGTGAAGGAGCATTAGCAGGAAATTCGACCAGACTAGGAAGAGGTGATTTTTTAACACACGATGATATAACTAATGCATCAAGATCACATGGTTCGACATACACCGCAGAAACCATGTTTAACGCAAGAAATTCAAGAGAAATAATTAGAGCACAAGCAGCAGCAGCTATTATTGCACTATTAGAGGCTTCTAAGATATTATTTGGGTTATTAGGAACACTGCTCCTGGACAAGGATGGAGTGCCTCGCTCTATGCTGTCTATGTCACCGGGCCCATATTTACTTGGAAAAGGTCCCAACGCCTCTCTTAGTGCAAAGTTTGAGCTTTTAAAAAGGCTTGTAATAGCACCTACTGATTATCCATATGATATTTGCGTTAATAGAGGGATACAGGTGCTATTCACAGATGACAATGAACCGATTGAAAATGGCGAGCTAGGAAGCAAGAAGAACATAGTAAGTGAGAGCCAGCATATTCAAGAATCACCAGGGTTTTGGTTAGCAATAACTAGAACAATCCTTAGGGCTGCAAATGACATAAGTGATATCTCAAAGTTAGAAAAATCGGGATTATCAAATACAGCTATAACACCACTGTATTTATCTCTTAGTGAAAATAAACTAATAAGATTTTTGAATGTCGCAGCAACAATTGGAAATATCAGCTTTAAGATGACAGGTGGAAATAAAAACTTAAGCTCAATTAATGATCATGTCGGCCCATGGAATGTTGATAGACTTGCTGACGGCCCTGCAACACGTATTTCTAAGAGCAGAAGCGGAAATGGAACAACATCAATGTCTCTCGCCTGGAGGGGAAATTCAGTTCCTGCTGTCTATCTTGTTCCAAAAAATATAATTGCAACAGCAATCAGTCTAGGTACGCTAGGAAGCGGTGTAAATCCGGCAAAGGGAATAATGGGTTCAACAATCATTGAAAAAGCGTACCTGGATTCAACAATGGACGGCTCTGACGCAAGAATACCGGGAGATATAGTTGAAAGGCTTGAAAATCTTCTTGATTCAGAGTATGTGCCATTCTATTTTCACGATCTTAGAACAAATGAGATAGTCACGTTTCACGCATTTCTTGAATCTCTTTCAGACAGATACTCTCCCAGCTACTCGGGTGGCTCACCCGGATACGGTAGAATGGATTCAGTTAAGACTTACTCAGGAACAAAGAGAAGCATAAGCTTCACATTTTACGCTGTTGCTACATCAAAAGAAGACTTTAATGAGATGTGGTGGAAAATAAATAAGCTTGTAACACTTGTATACCCACAGTGGACGCAGGGAGATAAGGTAAAAGTCGGTGAGGATAGCACGTTTATCATGCCATTTTCACAGAAGTTGGCGGCGTCACCGATAGTTCGATTGCGGGTCGGAGATGTCGTAAAGAGCAATTACTCTAAGTTTAATCTTGCTAGGATGTTTGGAATAGGAGACGCTGATATATCTCCAGCAGTAAGCGATGATGTATTAGGAGGATTTTCAAGCTGGCTGAACAACGCTTCTAGCAGGATCATGGACGGATTAATAGAAAAGCTATTTTACCCTGTTTTCGGTTCACCGTTAGCCTATGTAGGTCTGTCTCCGGGTGCTGGAAGAGCAAATAGAATGGCTCGTTCTTTTGCATCACAATTTTTAATAAATGGATTTGCAAATCCAGTCGGATTGCAGCTGATCATGGCCAGGATGAGAGATCCCAACTCAATTAGAAATCAGGTGTCAGCTAATGCAACTGTTGCAGGAGTTGCTCAGTCAGCAGCCTCAGCTCTTATAACAAGTGATTTTGTAGCAGAAGAAAATCTATTTGGCTATCATAGATTTGAATTTCACTATCTTAGGGCATCAATGAACGATGGATATATTTTAGAGGAGAGCTCTGGCACAAAATTCAGGGTTACTAGACCATTAAGAGTTATGATACTGGGTAGATCAAGCGATTACATACCCACTCATAAGGCTGGAACAAGTAAAACGTTCAGAGGTCCCAGAAAAAGCGGCCAGCAAATTAATAAAACGATGTATAGCGTCATGATTGTCGACTCCGCAGCTCCTCTTTCTATGCTGGGAAGTACATTTAGGGTGACGCATGCAGACATCATGCCAAATCCCAACTTTTTATTCAATACAGCTGTTCTACCAGCTTTTGGTCTTGCAATGGCAGCAGAAGCAGCAGTTCAGGCAATAGCTAATGAGGCAGCTGTTATGGCAGGTGTTCCTGCCGATACTCTTGACGTAGCACCGTCTCCAGCAGCAAAGTTTATGGATTCTGAAAATAATCCCATCGTTAAGTCATTTGAATCAGCTAGAGGAAGAGGACTTGCAGGCGCAATCACTTCTCTTAGCTTTAACTGGCTTGAATTTCCCTGGGAGGTAGACTGGAATTCACGCGCGCCGATTGCATGCAAGATAGAAGTAAGCTTTGATGTGATTCATGATCTCCCACCAGGCCTTGATCACGCAGGATTTAATAGGGCACCTATTTATAATGTTGGCGATGTTATGGAGTATGTCGCAGGAGATCCATACAATGATAATGGGCTTGCATCAAAATCCAGATACACTAGTGAGGGCAGGCTGGGCAATGTTTCTAACAATGTTGATGCAGAAAGTGATCGCGTCGTAACTGAACTTGAAAAAGTACTTCCTAAGGATTAATCATGGCAACAAGCCGATATTCATTTGTACCCAAGATATTAGGAAGAAAGCTATATGGAACAAGCACAGGTGCAAGTAAAATTTTCTTTGCAGCTGATTCTGGAGCTCTTCGATATGATACGACTATCCTCAAGGAAAATCAGAGACTGGATCATATCGCTGCACAGATATATGGATCATCAGGCCTCTGGTGGATAATAGCAGCTGCATCAGGAATAGGATGGGGATTGCAGGTCCCACCAGGCACAATAATAAAAATTCCAACAGACACAAATCTTGTCTTTGAGCTTTTGAGATAGCAGTGCCACTCACATCACTTCAATCAGAGATAGAGTCTCTTATTAAATTTTTTTCCTTGACTGGCAGGGGTGATCTAATTTCTATAATCACCGGAGATAAGACTAGCAGCTTAGATGCAGCTCTCTCGATTATAGGGTTTGGATCTGAATCAGATAATTCTCTAACCGGAATGTCAACAGAGCAAAGAGAGCAGCTGATAATACTGCAGGAACTTATTTGTGATACAACTGAGGGTGCATACACGACTCATGATATTGCTTTTGGAACTGGAAAAGAGTACATTGAGGGGTTTGAAGAAGATATAAAAAATTTTATTAAGGTGTATTATGAGCCCACATCTGAATCAAGTGTTATGCCAGAGCAGCATGGCATCAAATCAATGTGTCGAACGTGGAAGAGAAGTCCCGACCGAGGACAGCGTGAGTCCAGCGCTGCTTTAACTTCACCAGAAGTAAATGATGAGACCTCCTTAAGTGATCCCAGTAGATATCACCATCCGTCTCTATCTGCGATTGTTCTTTCAAATCTCAGTCTGGGCCCACCTACGAGAAATGCTGACGCAGTTGCATTATTTGCTAATGGCATGCCTACATTAGAGCTTTCTAGATGTGTACCTTTTATTAACTTAAGATTTGTCTCTGTAACAACAGAGTTGCTGAGTGAGAGAACAAAGCAGCTATCATTATTGAGATTTTTGGGTGAGAGCGCAACAGGTGAGGGTTCGGGTGATAATATAGGATTGAGTAAGGCACTACCAGACTTGCAGTCCACGGGAATAACATCAGAATTTGGATCAGAGGAGGGAGCAGCATCTGCAGGAATGGAATTATTCACAACTCCACAGACATTAATAAACGCAGACATAAATAGGGCTGGTGGAAATTCATCAGGAAGAGTATCACAAGTTCTCGATCCCTTTAAACCCTTGATGACGCTTAACAGCGTATCAATTACGATACAGGGACTAGGAAGGGCGTTGCTAAGCTCAAAGATAGCAACTGTTCAGCTAACGTTGCATGATAGGTCAAGATTGGCTGATATCGCTCCAATAGTCGCTATAGATCTTTTTGGGATGACTAGCGTCTTGCTTGAGTATGGTTGGTCACATCCTGAGGGAAATCCTACATCTAATAATCCGATTGGAAGATTTTTAAATAGCCTGAGAAGCAAGCAGTTATTTAACATCACATCTTCTAATTACACAATGGGTAATGATGGTCAGGTAAAAATTACATTACGGCTAGCCGCAAGAGGAATGACAGCGTCGACCATGGTGCCTGCTGCAACAGGTGAGCTATTTCCTACTTCGATATTTAAACCTATGCTCACATCTGCGATAGCAAAGAGCTTACAAAGCATTGATGAGACAGATGATACAAGGCTAAAGGAGATAAGAGATAGCATAAGGGTTACTCTAAATAATGCAAATTCACCTAGCTCAGTTGTGCCTAGATCACTATTTCAGGAGTTTTTAACTGCAATCAACGACAAAAGTTCCAAAGGCACTACAGCACTTGCGAATGTCATAGAGGATATGATTGGATCAAGCGGTCAAGAAGCAGGACCAGAAGCGAGCGGATTATACGCTCTTAACGAGTCACTCACAAGTGCCTTCGACGACAAGGCCTCGGCAGTGTTACACCCAGCTGCAACTGATGACTTTCTTCCGGATGATACAGTGAGGGCGGAAATATTTCCAGGGCAATCTTCTGGAACACAAGGAAGAAGGTACGTTTCTCTTGGAAAGCTAATAATGCTATTTGTAGGCTACCCACTTGCAGCATGTGGGAGATTTGATGAGGTGCAGGTTATCTTTTATAGGTTTAACATGCAAGCAGCATTTGCGAGACGTTTTGACATATCACAATTCATAATCGACGCCGATGATCTCATGAGCAAGCTTGACAAATTAAAGGATCGCTCACCCGGGATATCAATATCTGGATTCATGCAATTTTTAGACACCAACTATGTCTCTAATCCCGCTAATCCAAACTATGGCCTTGCAAAACTTTACACTGAAAAATCAGCGCTATTAAAAAGCAAGAAAGAATATGAAAAAAAGCACGGAGAACTGAGTCAAGCTGAAAAGGACAGCTGGCAGCAAAGCTTCGCAAGCATAGAACAGGACATGGAGTCGCGTCTCCGCGAGATTTATGGCGCTGATAACTTGGGCGGAGCAAAGCCGGAATTCAATGTGCCAGATCTTAAATTTTATATGGAGACCATGCCAGTGATCGTTCCCTCTGACGATGATAATCCTCGAGGTGTTGATGATAGCAAGACAATTCTTAAGCTTCACGTATTTGATCGATCTGCAACACCCTACTCCAAGGAGATGTTTCTGCTATCAGCTTTAACAGATTCAGAGGTAACTGCGATAATAGATGGCACAGCATCTGCACCATCAGAGATGGATGCTGATCAGCAGGGCACACCAGAAAGTAATATAGGAGATGAATCTGTAGGAAGCCGGGTGGAAGAGGTAGCCTCTGATAATGATACAATGTACAAGACAGTTGTAGCAAATGTCAGTGCTACTTCAATCAAGAAAGCAATAAAGAGCTCTGTTCCTAGCCTTAATTTTGGATCACAATTCTCATCAATAAAGTCAATTAATCTTAGCGCAACAACGCAGGGCGCTGTTGCAAATACTATGCTAGTTTCAGCGCTAATGGACACAGACCCACAGGCCGGAACATCGACATCTGTGCCAATGGAGGATATAAAGGTCATTCCTGCAAAGATAGGTGTAGTAATGGAGGGTTGCCCGCTTATTGAGTATGGCCAGCAATTTTTTCTAGACATGGACACAGGAACAACAGCTGATAATATTTACGGCGTGATAAATCTTACACACAATCTAGGTCCGGGCAAGTTTGAGACAACATTTGACCTGAACTTCCAGTCAAATGGAACTATTAGTTCAATTAGAAGCGAATTAGCTAAGGCATTGCCCAGGCTTAGGGCACTATCAGATAATACTGATACAAGCTGATTATATGTGACTATTATTTAATATGAGATTTGCAATAACAGGTGAATTATTGGGTACAAAATCTCACCTGATCTTTGATGATGATCAGTGCGGTTGGTACGATAGCATTCCTAATGATACATGGACCTGTGGTGATCCGGAGTCTGCCATGGATCTTGTAACAGTTGCAAGTGCCATAGGAGAAAGATTTGATCTATTTGGCTCTCATGAGCAGGACAGAGCGTGGTCCCAGATAAGAAAGCAAGGCTCTAAAAAAATTCCCTGGTCATACGTCTTGCCACCAGAGATGCTTAAAGATAAGATTGAAAAAATTAAAGAAAGTGCATCAAATCTTATCATGGGAGTCGATGGGTCTTATTATTGCAATGAGTTTATTGACAATAGAAGATTTCTTCTAGGTCTCCATAGACCAAAGATCAATGAGAAAGCTTTGAATAGCGCTCTAAGCCATGAAGACAATCCATCCAATTACCAGTCTCTGCTAAGACTAAAACCAGACAGCCAAGGATTTTCACGTGCAATTAAGTACAGTCAGACTAGTTCTGTAACAGGCAGACTAACAGTCACAGAGGGTCCAAATATTCTGACATTAAAACGTGATCATAGGTCAGTATTTAGATCAAGATTCAAGGGAGGAAGCCTAATTCAAATTGATCTTGTTTCACTTGAACCCAGAATTGCGCTAGTTATCGCAAATAAAAAAGCACCATATGATATCTACAGCAACGTGAGAGATAAAGTTCTAAACGGTGAAGTGACACGAGACATTGCAAAGATCTCGACAATATGTTGTCTATATGGAATTTCATCGAGGCGGCTAGGCTCAAAACTACCCCCTACCTTGAATCCTAGACACATTCTAAGCGAGGTTAGAGCACACTTTGATATTCCATACCTGGAATCTTCTCTGAGACAACAGGCAGCGAAATCCGGCCACATAGCAAACTTCTACGGAAGACTGATCAAGTCAGAATCATCGCATGTAAATCACTTTTTACAATCAACAGGTGTTGATGTTTCACTTCTAGGATTTAAAAAAATTGTGAAAGACTGTGATGATCATGGAGTTGATGCGATTCCTGTATTTGTGATTCATGACGCTCTTATTCTTGATGTGAGACAGGGGCATGAAAGAAAGATAAAAAAACTTCTAAAAGAAGGTATCGATATACCTGGTATGACACAAAAATTTCCTGTAAAAATTGAAAAATTTGTGTAGAAGTGTTAAAATTACATGAGGTAAAAAATGTTAGATGTTGAGACAATTGAGTCCAATTGGAAGAAATTTGAAAAGCTATGTGGAAAACTCTGTGACTCTAATTTAGATAATCTCTTGGAAGCTCTGGGTGAGAGAATTGTAA
>Ga0209434_1001117_pt1 | contig 12312 bp, 17 predicted proteins | sample ETNvirnome_2_300_FD_184068 | JGI IMG/M metagenome (GOLD analysis project Ga0209434, IMG submission 184068) | Marine viral communities from the Pacific Ocean - ETNP_2_300 (SPAdes) (version 2) | ecosystem: Environmental > Aquatic > Marine > Oceanic | place: Pacific Ocean | collected 2013-06-22
ATATGCGGCCTCAAGAATCTTCGACATATTGCCGGTCTCGATTGGCGGCAGCATGTCTGAGGTCTCGAACGGGTATGCTTTCGTCTCGGATACTGAGGTCTGCCGTTCCATATGCCGACCGAGTATCCCGTCGACCCGGTTCCGGATGCCTCGGAAGTGCTGGAGAGTCCTGGCAGACAGGTCATCCGTCTCCTCCTCGCGCTCCTCCAGGAGGCGACGTCCTAGTAACCGGCCTCGTGGAGCTACCCGCGGAGCCTTGATCGCGGCGAGGATCGGGTGGGCCTGCTCGATTGGCGCGGCCTCTACCGCGACCGGGGCTGCTTGTTGCCCCTCGGCAACCTCAAAGACCGACGACGGGATGCGCCGGAGCGCACCGTCCGAGACCGCGTCGAAGCCGAGAGCCTCCCGCGTCTCGTTAAGGGTGAGGATACCGCCCGCGAACAGGGCCGTCAGCCGGGTCGTCGTTGCCACCTGATCGTCGAGGACGCCCCTCATGGCGACCCAGTCGACCGTGAGGGTCTCGTTCGTGCCGTACTCGTCGAACAGGTTCCGGTTGAAGTACCTTAAAATGCGGGAGACCATCGGCTCCAGAGTCTCGGAGTGGAACGCCAGACGGGCTTCGCGATAGTTGCTAAAGGTCGACCGCTGAAGCCCGACGTTCGCCCCGACTAGGATCGGCGGGACTCCGAAGACAGCGCAGATGCGGGACTCGGTCAGGTTGTGCAGCCCGTCGAGCGACATATCCTTCGGGCTGTTACTCATCGGCTGATACTCGGCGTCGTCGTCGAGGATCGCGACCCGGTGGAAGTTGTTGACCCCACCGAACTGAGACCGCCACCGCGACCGGATCGTCGATGCCTCCTCCTGGGAGGTCAGCCGTCTCTTGACCTTGAGGAGGCCGGACGGGACGCCCGCGTTGGCGAAATAGACCTTCGCGAAGTCGGTCATGTTGAGGTCGAGGTTAACGGTACGGGCCGCGACCTGGAGAGGACTGAGGCCGTAGATGTCCCCCGCAGGATTCGGCAGGGCGAGGTGGCACATGTCCCGGCTCTCGACCCCGTACTCGATGCCGCCTACCGTGTAGACGTAGCTCTCCGCGCCATAGTCGCCGGGGACGATTGTCACCCGGTCGGGCCGTAGGAGGTACATGCCGGACACCTGGTCGCCCCGGCTCCGTTCCTTGATCACGTAGGCGTTGCCCGCGACCATCAGGAACGTGACGAGCCGCTCGATGAACGAGTACCAATCGCTGTATGGGTTAGGCTTGGAGGTCAGGTCGTAGAGCAGCCCGCTCTCGACCTCGACACTGCCGCCGTCAGCGGAGGGGGCCTGGACGTAGTACCGGGGCGAGGCCGCGGAGGTCGCTAGCTCGCGGATACAGGCGTGGACGATCTCGTTCTTGCCGTATCCCTCAGAGGCGAAGTTGGCGTAGTTGACGTCAGGGTAGGACGCCTGGCCGACGTCCATATTGAGCGGGACGGTGGTCGAGAGTTCCTGCTGTTGCTTGCGGAACAGCGTGTCCCAGATCGCCAAACGTGACCCTCCTCCGGCGTTCGGGCTTGCGCCTCGGACACTGCGCCGGATCGGGCCACTAGCTCGGACGATATCACGACCTATCAGACCGCGTCAAACGCCATCACCGACTGAGACATCCGCTGGGCCGCTATCTCGCAATACCGCTCTTCGATCTCGATCCCGATGGCCTTGCGCCCCAGGTCTTTCGCGGCTCTGAGGGTCGTCCCGCTACCCATGAAAGGGTCGAGGATGGTATTAACGCCCTCGCCCGCTTGTTGGATGCACCACCGCATTACAGGGACGGGCTTCTGTGTCGGATGATAGCGGAATTCCTTATTCCCCATGTCCCCTTGGAGCATCCCTTGCCACCGCCACCGTAGTAACCGAACGGCCTTAGACATATTTGTCCAAGCCATCTCCGCATCAGCGAAATCGGTAGCACCGTTCTCTTTATCCCAGATAAGCCAGCAAGATGAGGGCGGCAGGTCATAGTAGTTGCCGCCAAATATAATACTGGTCGTTGCCATCTCGCGCACTACTGCCATAAGGGACGCATCTATGGACTTATCGTCCCACGCTGCGTTCCCAAAATCCTTGGAAGTCGCGAGCAGTCCTCGCGACTTGTTCTTTCCTGCGGCTTCACCAATGCCATAAGGCGGGTCAGTCAGAACCAAATCCACCGGCGGCAGCGTCGGTAGTATCTCCCGGCAGTCGCCGTGGTAGATGGTGACCGCGTCATCCTCGTAATATGGTTTCATCAATCTGCCTCGTTGCGGGTCTTGCACCGGGAGCAGACGATCACCGTGCCGGTCGCGGCCTTCTCCGCGAGGAGTTTCCCGCAACCCTGGCACCGGAGTTCTTTGTTCACTGTGCAGCCACGCAATCAGCCTTTTTCTCCTTCACTACATAGACAACGATGCTGCCCAGGACGAATGACATGCGAATCCTGGGTGCATACGTGGGTCGGCTGAATATCTGACTGCGTAGCATGATCTCCGCACAGCATCGTCCCTTGCACCAGATAGATGGCTGTCTTATTACACAGAGGCCAGTGATCATCCGATTCTTTGGCAACGATTATCGGGCAAAACGGCCAGTGACTACTATCCAACGGCAGGTCTTCGGCTGTTCTATCAGCCATGATCACTGCCCTATCAGCCAGCATCACTGTCCGTGCTCTCGGATGTCGCGAGCCGCCTTCGAGAATTATCATAACTACTCCATTATTCGTTCAGAATTACCATACCCCGACCCCTGGCGCACCTGTACGGCCATATACCGCGAGGGCCAGGGCCATCACGCAGTCGTCGTGCATCCCCTCCGGGGCCGAGTACCTGACGCCCGTCCTGGTGTACTCGTAAGTGAAGGCATCCAACTCGGAGACGATCACGCCCTGCGGATACCTCACCTCCCCGGTCTGGATCGCCATCGCCAATCCCTCCATCAGCCTCTGTTTAGATGGCGAGGAGAATTGATAGCCCTCCACGTTCGATAGCTCCCGCTGAAGCCGTTCGACGATAGGATCACCGACCCCGGTGGAGTCCACGATGGCGGGCGTCAGGCCGATCTCCTGGGCCAGCCGCCGGACGGTCTCCTCCCAGGGCCACTGATACCGGTCGAAGCGGCAGACGGCCCCGGTCTCGTCGAGGCCGACGACCACCGTCCAGTCGATGGACTTCGCCAGGTCGACCCCGTAGACCACCGGAGGATCGCCGGAGACGTCCCCGATGCAGGCCCGGATCGCCTCCTGCCCGAACGGGTTCCCGCCGTCGTCTGACGGCTCGGCATAGTAAAGCTCCCGGAACACACTCTCCGGTAGCTGCCTCTGGGCCTGGTCGATCTCCTCCGACGCTATGATCCCCGCGTCTATCGCGTCCGCTGCCGTGAGCTTCGCATACGTCCACCCCGGCTCCCCTCCCTCGGCCCGACGCGCCAGGGCGTATGCCCAGTTCCTCCGACCCTTGACGTTGCCGATGATCCGGACGGGGCCGCGGGTCGCCGTCAGGGTCGACCGGATCGCGTGCCACGCCTCCTCCCGCATCCGCGTCGCCTCGTCTAGCACCGCGGCATAGACGTCCTCGCCGTAGAGGTTGTCGGGCTTCTCCGCAGATCGGAACGAGAGGATCGCCCCGTTAACCAGGGTGATCGTTAGCTCGGATTCGTTGGCGGTGTACAGGGTCTCCGGTAGGCCCCGCTTGAGCCGCCGGTATGCGACCTTAGCCTGGGGATAGACGGGGCTGATCCACCAGAACGCCTGACCCCGTAGCCCGCCCATAGCCCGCTCTAGTATCCACGCGATACAGGCGACAGTCTTGCCGCACTTCGTCGACCCCTCGATGATCCCGTACCGGTCAGGGCTGAAGATCGCCGCCTGCTGCTTCGGGTAGAGACTGGGTCTCCGGTACGTTACCGTCGGGGCCGTCGCCGTTGAGGTAGTTGCCACTTGCCGCCTCTATGCTGAAGGTTACTTCGCCCTGGGTCAGATGGATCGCCCGCTGGTCGATAGTGATCAGCGGTTCCTTCGGGATCACGCCGTTAATCTCGCTGATCCGGTGCATGATCGACATCACCATCTTGGTCGCGGCCTCGTCCCCGGCCAGAGCCTGGGGCCACCACCGGGACAGGAGGGTCGTGTACCGCTCCATCTGGAGGGCGCGTATCTGGTCGGCCATGCCGCTATACTTCTCGGCGAGGTCGTTCAGGACGCGCTTGATCGACCGGTGAACCTGGGACTTGTCGACGCCCAGGGTCTCGCCGATCTGCTTCTCGGTCGCGCCGCCTTTGTAAAGCTCCAGCATCTGATACCGGCGAAGCTCAAACTCGGCCTTCTTCTGCGGCGTCGGGTAGAGTCCCGGCTGTTTGCGCTTCGGCATTAGACCTTCACCGCCTTCTTGAACTCCTGGGAGATGATTAACGGGACGGCCTTGCCCCAGTCTATATGGTGGTGGAGCCGTCGGCTCGTCCGGCCTATAGTCCTAATGGTTGTACAAGAAGGAGCCGCCATAACCGTGTAGAACGATTTCACATATGTCCCGGCGTCCAGGTAAACGTCGGTCATGCCTCTAGTATTGGCCTGAGTCCGAACTTGATTAAGCTGTAGCTGCATGTCAGTAAAGAATAGCGTTCCAGTACGACCCAATGCGACGTAGGTATTCACGTCGTCGTTAATCCTGCCTCGAAACCGGATGGGCTTATCTGCACTACAGACGAAGCTATTCATCGCCTTACGCTTGAACCGCTGTGGTTTTATCTCCCCACCTAGATGGTCGCCTCCCTGAGATAACGCAATCGTCGTGACCGGCGTCGTCTCGATAACTCGGACGAGAGCATCAAAAACGGTGTCAAGGCTCCTCATCTTCCAACCGTGATACTTCTCCCGCCCGGTGGTATTTAACCGGTGACCCATCCCCAACCTACGGTATAGCCAAGCAATATAATCGTCGTCCAGTTGGACAAAATACCGATAGCCTTGCTGCCTCGCTAAGTCCCAGCAAGCGTTCCGCGCCCAGAGCGCAGTCCGACGGTCTAAAGAATTGTCGAACTGGTCAGTGTAACGCGAGACCTCGTCCTTGGAGAACACCAGGACGTCGTCGCCATAGATGCGCTTGTACTCCTCACCGGTCTCGTCCTCGTCGTCGATCACGATGAACACCTTGCCCGTGTAGCCGTGGGTCTGAAGCGTCCGGTACGTGATCACGTTGTTCGGCCTGCCGTGCGTCAGGATGAAGGCGCAGAAGTCCTCACGCATCTGGATAGTCCTCGTGGAAGGCCGTGTCGATGTCCTCCTTGAGCCGGACGAACCCGTTCTCTATCGCCTGGTCGTAGTCGATAACCACCAGAGCCGACCGCTCCATCAGAGCCTGGACGACGGCGGGAGCGTGGGCGTAGTAGTTCGCAATGCGCTGGAAGTTGAACGCGACGTGCCGCTCTGCCGCATCTAGTAGGAACCCCTCGACCTCCTTCGGCAGACCGGCGTCCCGTATCTCGCGGAGCAACTCGTCGGCGGTACTCCGGTCGGATAACTCGGCGACCTCCGGCTGCGGCCCTGACGGTTCATAGATCGGAGTGTCCACGGTCTGCGTATATGCCTCGTCCGTTACCGGCTCCGGCTCCAGCAACGTCAGCGGCTCGTACCCGTTCGCCAGGGTCTGGAGGAGGGCATTCACCGTGTCGTTGTCCGACGATACCGTCGCCAGCAACTCCGTCAGCCGCTCCTCGTCCCGCCCCGCCATCGCCGCCAGCGGGTCGAGGGTCGCCAGCATCAGGTCGGACTCGGCCTCGTTGATGTCCAGCACCAGCACCGGGACGTCGGAGTCCGGTGTAGTCTCGGCCCGCAGATGTCCGTCGACTAGCATCAGCCCCTCGGGCGTCTCGCGGGCGATCAGGGCGTCGGCGTACCCGACCTCCGCTAACACGCCTCTGAGGGCGTCCTGCTGCGCGGTAGGATGCACCCGCCAGTTCTTGGGGTTCGGGATAAGCTCCGACGCCGGGACGCGGCGAAGCTCCTTGATCCGGTCTCTAATCTGCATCGTCTACCCACTTTCCGGTATCGTGGTCATACACCATACCTAACAACCGCTCCTTCGTTGCCTTCGCATAGGTTGGGCCATACTTCCCAGAGCGGAGCATCCGCGTCAGAGACCCCTTGCACCCTGAGCAAGCCCGCCCCCATTGCCCCTGCTTATTATTGGCTGGCGGGTTCCCGCAGTACCGGCACCGCCACGACCGACGTTCCTTCATATGATCACGTGTCTGCATGAGTCCATTCCTCCTCCTCGGTTAGATCGTCATCGCCCTGGCAAACACGGCAAAGGACATCTGGGCAGGTGTAGCTATAGCCCGGCATTCCTATCCAGTCCCCGCATACGTCCTCCACGGGATCGAGTCCTCCGACCCCGCACTCCTCGCACTGCACGACCTCACGTATCATGGCTGCACCTCGATGCAGTGCCGACACTTGTGATCCTGGAAGGCGATGTCTAGCTCGGATATCCCACGGCCACACACAATACACCTGTTGAATGTAGGCAGCACTCCCGTTTTGCCAGGGTAGTCAGAGGACATCTGGCTTTGCAATCGGTAGAATAGCTTGCACTCAGCGCATCTCCTGGTTCCCGGCGTCCGACCCGCCTCTGCCCGCACCACTTCGCCCTGGCAGGACGGGCATGGTGGGAGCGGCACCAACCACCATGCATCCCACGGCCCAACATCACCACAAACCGTCTCCTCTCTGGTCTCCTCATCAACTAGCACAACCCTGAGCATCTATCTCCTCCTGTTTTATCGCCGTCAATATCGCTTGGCTGCACCTCAATAGTGTGCATTGCGTCTATGATCTCGGCGGTCACTATAACGGCATCCTCACTGGAGCAGAACATCAGCATCCCGACCTCCGTGGTAATGTTCCACCATCCCTTCGGTGTCGTGTAGACAAAATGACTCCCGCCCATGACGTCCGTCATACCCGTAGGCAGTGCCTCCTCCTCGGCCCCGCACCGCACGCACTTGAACCCCTTTAGTCCTCGCGAGGTTTTCCCCACGGTTGCGCCTCCTATTCGCTGACAGGCGTCACGGTGACCGCGACCCGGCTCTCGGCCCGCGTCTTGACGCGCTCCGCGGTCATAGTGTACTCCACGACGTGAGCGGGGTCATCATCGACCGGCATGACCCCGCTATCAACTAGCCCGTCGATGACCGGGCCGCAGAGGGTCGCGAGGCCGTCCCAGTCGAACGGCTTACCGCACCAGTACTGTCGGATCGCTACCGTGCAACGATCCGGCGTCTGCCACCCATCCTCGGCCTCGATAAGCCCCAGGACGTATGCGTCCGCACGGGCCTGCTTGATCAGGTGTCCTAAGGAGTGCGGACTGCCCTTCCTCAGACCGTTCTTCGATAGTCGTCGGTCAGGCTGGAACTCAATCGTCAGCGTTTCCATGCTCTCCTCTCTCACTCTTATATAACTCTACTACCCCCCTACGCCCCCCTTTAGGGGGGGCTAGGGGGTAGGTTAACCATTAACTGTTAACACATCGACCTGTAACGGGGTTTACCCGCCGGGGTGGTGTCTCTCACTAGCTCCCACCCGTTTCGGCCCTGGTTTGTAGCTGTCACGTTAAGGATTAACACCTCCGATGTTAAGGATTAACACCCTGCCATAACACTCCCTGCACCGGCTCGATCACCGGCCACCAGGTGACCTGCCTCCGGCCACTACCCTCCCAGACCCGCGGGACGCCCTGTCGGGCGAGGCCCGTGTTCTTCAGGTCGCTCAATCGTTTCCGGGTCTCCATCTGACCGAGTCCGGAGACCTCCCCGACCTGACCCGTCGTCAGCCCTGGGCTTTGCAGGACGATGGTTAGCACCCTGCGAATATGGGTCTGCCGCGATCCTCCCGCGTTGATCGACGCCTCAGCTTCAAAGCTCGTCACCGGGTTATCCCGCCGGGATACCGGGACATCCCATCTCTCCGACGTCTCCATACATGCCTCCTAACGGCCCTAGCAGCCCCGGAGCGGCGTTTTACGACCGCCCCGGTAGCTTACCCTAGACACTCCCCGAAACGGCTCTATGAGCGATATCTGCCGCCCGGTTTCAGTTACTCCACCCCTAGCGGTTCGATGGTCTCCCAACGACCGTTACGACTCACGAACCTGTCGTCGCCTGAGAGGGTAGCCGACAGGCTCCGGTTCGGCGCGTCGAGCATTTCGGCGAGGTCGCCCGTACTCAACGCCCCGTGCTCCGAGATCGCGATCCCGACCCGCTCGCCGAGTGGCAAAGTCGCCACCAGTTTAGAGTTCTTGCGGATGTCGAGGTCGTCGATGGCACAGCCGTCCTCGCCCCACGTCAGCCGGAACCCTATAGGAGGCCGTAGCGACCCTGTATTACTCTTACGGTGGTGTAGGGCGTAATCGCTATGGTTCTGCCGCTGTCCCGCGCTGACAGCAAGCTCGAACACGTTACGCGGGAGGTTGATCCAGTAGACGCTGCCGAAGGGCGAACTCTTGCCACCCTTCCGGGCCTCATGCGTGACGTGCGCGAGGATGATCGTCTGCACGGGGTCTTCGGGATCAGACATATCCCTCAGCGCGTCGAAGAACTTCAAGGTCGGGGACGCGCTCTCCGGCTCCCCGCCGCAGGCAGGGCCAGCGGAGTCGATCACGACCGTCTTGATCCCTAGCCGAGTGATCTCGCCCCGTAGGAACTCGACCGAGTCCCAGATCGCGCCCGCCATAAACCTATAGAACACCATCCCCGTCCTCCCTGACTCCGGTCGATCCGGGTCGGGCCACGGCCCAGGCTCCACGCCACTCGCCCGGAGTAGTCCGCGGTTACGGTGCCAGGTCATTCGCTCGGAGGTCTCCCAGTCCAGAAATAGCACGTTGCCCTGGGTCGCCTGGAGACCTCCAACCTCGGTGCCGGTATGTAACGCCGACGCCCACGCGAGGGCCATCTGGCTCTTGCCGATACCTCCCGCTCCATAGACCAGGGTCGGGAGTTGCTCCCAGACGATCCCCGGCAGAACCTCCGCAATCGGTGCCGGTGGCTCCATCGCTCCGAGGGCCACGATAGGCACCCCGGCACGGTATCGCTCCAGCACCAGCACGGTCGCCTGGGTCAGCCTCTGCCGCCAGTCGCCCCTCTCGCTGACCCGGTCGAGGTCGCTGATCACCGACCGCCAGGTCTTGGTAATCGACGTCCGCACCGGGCCGAGGAGGTGGGGCGCAAGCTCCTGGTCGTCGGAGATCGTCACCTCCGCGTCCACCTGATAATCCCGATGCTCGTATATCCGGTCGAGGCGTATCGTCACGCCCTCCGTCCATCGCACGATGTAGGTCGTCCCGAGCGTATCCAGGATCGGGACGGTTAGCTGATCAATCACAGTGGGGTTCCTCCCTTCCTCTCTCGCTTCGCCGGAGCGGATGCCTGGGGACGCGACCAGTTGGGCTGCCGCTCCTCCATCCGCTCCAGGATTTCCGTTAAACGCAAAAAAGCCCCGGCCAAGTCCTCATCGTGAGAACTCGACCGGGGCATAGTCTGCGTCCTAGCATATGCGGTGTCCACGGCTCGGCACCAGCCGCCACCCGGAGCCACCGGGTAGTCGTGGAGGTCGCAGTAGTCAGGCGTGCAGGGCATTACAACGCCACTCGCCAGGAACCCAGAGCGTCGTCGAGCAATACGGCCAGCCCCTGAACCGTATTACTCTCGTCTGCTAGATACTCCGCAGAACTCGCGAAGCCCGCGTCCTGTATCACGCGGGAGATGTCGCCCTTCGCGAACCCCTTGCTCTTGACCCAGGCGTCGAGGTCTGGGCGGTTACTCAACCCGGCGATGTCGTCCGGCACCTCCTTCCTCACGCCGGTCACTATCATCCCGGCCTCCTGCGCCGCGACGACCAGCGGCGAGTCGGCGACGTTGAACTCGATAACCTCCTCCGCGCCGCCACTCGCCGGAATCTCTGACGCCAGTCGTTCGGCTAGCCGGTCGTTATACCAACCGGCCAGGATCGAAGCGTCCTCCATTAGCCCGTCGAGCGTGTAGCTCCCAGGCTCCGCCATCGCGAGGAGATCGGAGACCGCCTTCCGGTCGTTGACCCCCTCGATCTCCCGCCGGTACTTCGCGACCTCCTTCGCGAGCTTCTCAGTGGGCGTGGGAGCCGGGAGGTACGTCGTCCCGCTTGCCTTTGAAGGCCCCTGGGAGGCCGTTTGAGCCGTCCTAGCGGTAGGGGTGGGTGAGATAGCCCCGGCCCCGTTCGTCGCCCCCGCTGAGAACCCGACCATGTTCCAGGTCACCATGTACTGGGTCTCGGTGCCGTCAACTGGCCCCGCCGGTAGGTCGCCCCGCTCGACGTAGAATTTCGACCGGGCGTATCCCTCAAACCTGCCCAGGCCGGTCGCCCCGACCTGGGGCGGCGGCCCCTGCTTTTTATTCCAGGCGAGATATTTATACGACCTGTCCCCATCAAACGCCGGGATGTCGGCCTCTATGGAATACTTCCATTTGGCATCGTCCACGACGGTCAGGATGATAGCCTCGGTTTCGATTATCTCTGGCACTATTGTCCTCCCCTTTTAGCCTCAAATTTGATCCTCGGATTACCGGGTATCTTCGCGTCTTCGATGATCGCCGCGTGGTCGTGGGACAGCCTCGCCATCTTCTTGGCCTGTGTCATGTTCCACTTCTCAGGCTCCCGCTTGACCACCTCACGCTCCGGCGTGTAACCGACCATGTCGTCCGGGCTGGTTATCTCCCGCAGCCTCGCCAGCGTCGCGTAGTCGTAACTCATCGGGACGGTCAGGGTCGCCTCGCCAGCGTCCGTCCGGACTACCGTCGCGCCCCGATCCTCCATCCCCTCGACGACCGCCCGCTCCAGGTAGTAGACGGCCTGCTCCTGCGCCTTCAGAGCGGCCCTGGCCTCGACTAACTCGTCGACCAACTCCTCCAGCGACAGGTTTATCGTCCGCTGTGCCTCTGATAGCCTCATTCGTCCCTCTCTTCCTCGGCCTTCGGTGGCCGTCCGATTCGTAACGTCCGACGCGAAAATGGGAACGGCAGAAGCCAGACCGCGCCCCACGGCATCGATACGCGCTTCGCGTCCTCAAATGCGCCCTTCGCGATCAGCCTATGGACGCGCTGCCGCGTGATCCCGAAATGCACCGCGGCCTCGGTTACTGTTCCCCATCTCCCAACGGGCATATATCACCTCCTTCCTTGTTGGTTCCCGTCTAGCCTCCCAACGACAAAAAGGGCCAGCGGTGGCACCTTATAGGCTACCACCGCCAACCCTTAAATACTAGCCGATCACCTCCTCTCGTTCTACCCGTTCCGCGGCCTAAATAGCCCGAACAGTTTCTCTCGCAGGAACTCCATGTCGGCGATATTAGACCGCTCCTGCATCGACTCTGGCTCGACCGCCTTCAACGCCTCGATCCCATAATGTAACGCCTGGGACAGAATGTACTGTCCCCGAAAACTCATCGCGAACTCCACCGCCTCCTCGCCCTCTGAGATGCTCTGCCCGAAACTCAACTTACCGGCACCGTGTTTAGGATCGACCACGCCGTCGCCCTCATCTGCTCCCCGCCGGAGCCGAGCCAGGAGTTCTGGAGCCGCCGCGAAACGACCGCGTCGTCCGTCGATCCCAGGCTGTCGATAGACCGGCTCCCCTTGGAGTAATCGAGGTATTCGGTGACCGCGTTGAGGGCGTCCCACCGGGTCTCGCCCTTGTTGCCCTGGCCCAGGTAGAAGAGGTCGAGCATCCGACTCGCTGCCGGGGCTTTGATCCCGTGCTGCATGTCGATTGCCACGTCGTCCTCCAGGCCCAAAAGCTTATAGGTCATGTCCTTCATCTCGGCATGGCTCCACGCCTGCTCCGCGATCCGATTCGCGTCCTCGATCAGCCGCGCCATGTAGGCGTCGTTCAAACCGAGGAGGTCGCGGGCCTCGTGAACCCGCTCCATGATCCCCGACGTATGCCTCGCGGCGAACGCCGCCCGACTACTCGTCGCCGCTCCGAGCGTATTGGAGCAGACGACCCTGACCGACGTCAGGCGCATCCGGAGCGCAGCCGTCCCGTCGTGCGAGTTGTCCAACAGGATGAAGGACTCCAGCTTCTCGCCGTTGTCGAGCCGGTAGTCGCCCTGAAGCTTGCAGAGCATCCAGACCCGCCGCCCTCCGAACAGGCTCCCGACCGTATGAAAGGCTGCGTCACCGGAACCGACGACCGCGTTGATCACGTCGAAAGCTACCGTATTCTGAAGCGGCGTGTAGCCCTCCGACATAATCCCGAAGACCTCGTCG
>Ga0209434_1001119_pt1 | contig 12310 bp, 2 predicted proteins | sample ETNvirnome_2_300_FD_184068 | JGI IMG/M metagenome (GOLD analysis project Ga0209434, IMG submission 184068) | Marine viral communities from the Pacific Ocean - ETNP_2_300 (SPAdes) (version 2) | ecosystem: Environmental > Aquatic > Marine > Oceanic | place: Pacific Ocean | collected 2013-06-22
AGGTTAAGGATAAAGCATTTGCCATGATGGCAGATTCAGGCATATCTCCAATCGAAGCAAAGAAGATGTTAGAGCCTCTTGAGACTTATTCAGACCTTATCTCTGGTGACCCTAGTGATCTATTAAAGGGTTTTGAGCCGTTTGAAGAACTGACGATTAGTGACACAGAAGCTAGAATTAATGATGCGCTTGATAAGATAGATCAAGGACCAGACAATCTAAGTAAGTCGGTATCCAGGACAATGGATATACCTGGAATGAAGAGGCTTTCTGCTGCAATGGGCATGACAAACCCAGTGATTGCCGCGATCCACCTTACAAAGCCAAAAAGAGAACGCCAAACCTCACTAGCTCTTGAGATTGTCAATAGCTATCCAGAAGCTGACATCAATGAGCTTCGCACACGTATACGTGATGCAAATCTAGATGACTTCTATACGAATCGTATTGAAAGAATCACTGGAATTAGGGTTCCCGCTACTCGCCGTATAGAGGAGAGGATGGGTGAGTTGAGGGCAGCCGAAGCGCAGGCCAGGGAGGCGAAGCTTGATGCAGAGGAGTCGGCTAGGGCCGCCGAGGGAACTAGCTGGAGGTTTGGTGGTGCAACCTATGGGTACAATCCAAACCTTGATAAGTTTGGTTTTCAAGATGAGGCTGGACGCTGGTACGAGGCCAAAGACCCAGAGTTCATTGAAACCATTAAGGCTTCGTTTCCAAGTGGTGGGATTCAACCATGGCTTACGGAAGAGCAGCAGCTTGCGGTGGCAGAGGCGCGGATGCCAGAGCCTCCAGAGCCCGAAGTGCCGCCAGAGCCCCCTGAGCCTACCGTGGAGCCAGGAGCCCCTGAAGAGCCACCAGGAAGCCTCTTAGGTTCTCTCTTTAAGGGTGCCAAGAAGGGCGCGAAGGACTGGAGGGAAGCTAGGGAAGAAGAAAAGGGGGAAGATGTAACCACAGAGCCTGAAGTTGAGGGTGTTCCAGACGAGACTCCTCCCACAACACGTAAAGAGAAAAGAACCGAAAGAAAGCTAACTAGAGTAGAAGAGAAGCAGCAAAAGCTACTTGCTAGGCGAGCAGGATATGTCAATTGGAGAAGGCTACATAGAGCAGAAGAGAAGCAGCAAAAGCTACTTGCTAAGCAAGAAGAAATGGCGGGCTAACAATGGCGGAAACTAGACCAGGTGCTATTGCCCCATCTACAGATGAGCCATCTTCAGCTAGATCTGTAAATGATGTTGTATCTGAAGCTAAGAAGCCAGCGCCTTTGGTTCCACAAAAGCTTTACTCTACTGTTACGGCGCCAATTCCAATCCAGGGTCCTGCTGGGGAGGAGTGGGTTCCTGGGAGCAGGGATCTAACAAAAGAGATGCTAGGAAGTGTTGCTCACCTCCCAGATGCGGAGAAAAGGCAGCATGAGATACTAAAGCAACACACAAGGGACTTCACTGGAAGGCTGGAAAGTCAGGAGGAGTTTGAAGAGAGCATTGTATCTAAAAGCTGGAACACCCTAACGGCTGTCATTGAGCCATTCCTGTACCCAGGAAGCCTGACTAAAGGTGCGATATCTGGGCTCGCCAGCTTTTACCCAGATCCAACAGAAGAGGGTGAGCACCCGTCTGGCATTAGTTCTGCTGGCGATGCACTAGAGTCGTGGGCTGGCCAGATATCCAAAAATCTTCTTGGTTTCTGGGAAAATGATTGGGTGAGCGAAGGTCATTATTTAATGACTGGTGACAGGACCATGAAACCAGAGTTTGTTCAGGACTCTGAAAAGTCAATGGAGCTATTCGAGCAGCTTGGCAAGAGCATGTACAGTGGGTTCGCCACTGGGCTTGCCTATGATTTAGGCAACATTCGAAAGTGGGAACATGGGCATTTTATAGTAGGTCGCTTTTTTGACCTTGGTCTTGGTCAATATATCTCAACACAAGAAGGTGTTGATTGGATCAATGCAACCATTCCAAAAGAACTAGCTAAGCAGATATCTGAAAGCAGCAACCACTGGGCAACAAGGAAGGTGTTTAGGGATTTGTCTACAGATACCGGAAGAATGCTTTACGGTCTTGCCATTGATCTTGCTATTGATCCTCTATGGGCGTGGGGAGCGCCACTTGGAACCAGAACTGTCAGCACCCTTGGAAAGGTATTTGACCTAAGCAGTGATGTTGCAAGGGCTGCGAGAGTTACCGCAGATGTAGCTAAATCAACAAGCGTAAGCAGCTACTTTGATATGGCTGTGCATCTCTTCAGGGGAAGCCCAGAAGAGATGGCATCTGCAAGAGAAACATTCTCAATGGCCGCAGACGCGCTTGCGAAACAATCGAACGAATCAAAGCATGCTGCTGATAGGCTGCGGAACATCATCAAAACTGATGAGTCATTGACTAATCATATTGGTGAAGCGAAGAAGGTATTAGATAAAAGAAAAGCAGAATACAGTACTGCACTAGAGGAGTTTGCTGAACTTGCAGATGTATCTAGTGTGATTGGTAGAACTAGCAGTGCTGCTTCCGCTAAAGTAAACATACAAAGATATGAAAAGCTACTTATTGCTGCTGAAAAAGATTTTGCTATTGCTAAACAAGGGCCAAAGAAGGCAAAGAAGATTCTTGCTTCTGAGGCAAAAAGGCAAGGGAAGAAGGCTGCTGCATATAAGCGTGGTTTAGATGACGTACAGCGCTTGCTTCGGGTAACCGCTGATGATGCCGCCGGGCTTGGCTGGGTAGCCGAGAAGGGCTCTCTTGCGTGGCACGTTCCGCTAGTCAGCACAAAGACAAACTATGTTTTTAAGTCTGGTCAGCTTGGTGGCTATGCAGACGCTCTTGCATCAAACTCCCCGGCTCTGGTGAGGGTTATTGGTGACGCTAAGGACTATGTAAAACCACTAACTAAGGCTGGTATTGTCGCAAAGAAGGAAGCCGCTGCCGCTAAGGGCGCAAGCTGGCAGGACGAGCTTAGTTCAGCAGAAAAGTTTTACTATACGTTTCATGGTCTTGTTGACGAGAAGGGCTCAGCGCTTGCTGGGTGGTCTGCCAGTAAGATTGACTGGTTTGCCAACGTGTTTGGCACAAAGATGTGGCAGCCCCTTACCTTTGCAATGCACGACCAGTTTGGGGTAACCAATCAGTTTATTAGGCTGGATAGACTTGAGCCTGAACTATGGGGAAAGTACCAAGAAGCATTAACTGGATACTCTCGTGCCATTAACGCTCAGAAAGACTTTCTTACAACACAGGTTGGAGTAATAGCAAAGCAGGCTCACTTTGTTGCAAAGCAGAGAAAGAAGAAGGCTCAAGACAGCATCAAGATAATTGATGATAATATTGGTAAGGTAGAGAGAAGGATCAATAGAGAATCAGATCCTAATGAGCTTTATAAGTTAGAAATAAAGCTAAATATGCTAAAGAACTCTAAGGCTGAGGCTCAGCGTTGGCTAAGTAAGGAGTACAGCGCTCATGATGTAATGCTTGAGATTGGTTCTCTTGTTGAGACTAAAGCTGATGTGGGCCCGGATGGTGGGCTAGCCAGTCGTCCAGAGTTTGTCGCAATCAACCCAGAAACAGGCAAGTCTTGGGTTGATTCTGTAGAAGATCTCATTCAAGAACATAGTATACGAACAGGAAAAGAACGTGAAGAGGTTGTACAAACCCTCGTAGAGATGTCTCGCAGGATGACTGGTGATCCAGGAAACGAGGCTATCTTTATCGAGTCACTAAAGGATATCAATCGAGCACTAAGTGAGGTAGATCTTGGCAAGCAGGAATCTCTTGCAGCCATTCAAACAATAGCCCAGGCTAAGAAAGTTGAGAATGACTCTTATCTGGAGATGCTCAAGCTCATTACCCCAGAGAAACTTGCTGATGCACTAGATAGAATCAACATAGGAAGAGACAGTGGTAAGCCATGGAATGACATGGCTCATTCAGAATTTATTCGTCTAGTTATACATGAAATTGTTGGTGAGGACCGTGCAAATAATGTTTTCTACCATGCAGCAAACTACATGGGCTTTAAGGGGGCCAATGCTGGTGAAAGAGCCATAGCAGCGATTGCGGGAATGGTGTCTGGGGGCGTTGCAAAAGGCGGGAAGCATCTTGAGAAGGCAAAGAGGGTTGGGCCAGGCAGAACCATCCTGGCTGCAATCAATGAGACCAAGGCGTCTATAAACGAAGAGATCAAAGCCCTGTCTCTAGCAGCCTCTGGTGAGTTCAAGAAGGCAAATCTTAAGGGCATTGTGTCTGAGGTCTTAGACGACAAGGCTCAGAAGGCTCTTGCAGAGGCGTATGTCTTAGTTGGTAAAGATAAGTGGAGTGAGTTTGTAGACAGTGTTGGCAAGCCGCTTGGAACCACAAAAGAAATAAGAACCCTTATGGAGAGCATTGGTATTGACCCTAAGGTGGTCAGTACAAGACAGTTTTCTAAGGCTAGAGAGCGGTACATGAGCGCTGTTCTTCAGCTTCGCCAGGCAGAAGCGGCACGTCAGGCAGAGCTTAGTTTCATTATAAGCAACCTAGATAAGCTTGGAGTAAAAGATCCTAAGCTTGGCCTGTTGACTAAAGATGGCTTGCTTGCGCAGCGCCTTGAGCAGTTGCTTAAGACTGCAACCAGCAGAGAAGATGCAGAGTCTAAGATTCGCCAGGCTGTAAGTGAGATTATCCCTGTAGCTGACGACCCTGCTGCCGCTCGCGCTTTAGATGGGTTTGTGGAGACGTGGGGAGCTAGGTACAGGCCAAAGGTTGGGGAGGTTGTTGACCTTCCGTCTGCCGCAGGCAAGGAACCTGTTGCTCCTACGGCTGTGCCTGTTGTTGACCTTCCGTCTGCCGCAGGCAAGGAACCTGTTGCTCCTACGGCTGTGCCTGTTGAAGAGGTCGCAGAGCCAACCATAAAGTTTAAGACTGATAGCGGCAGTGATTATGATTTTGTTGGTGGTAAGACAAAAAGAACAAAGACTGCCGATGTTGATAAGAACCTAAAGAAAGATCCAGATCAAACTATATTTATTGATGAGGATGCAGCAAAAGAAGTTGAGGCGTGGGCAGGAACATCAGAGACACAGAGACGTGTCTCTATTGTTGGAGATGAAGTTTTATTAACTAGCTTCCCACCTGTGAGGCCGGCAGGACCAGCAAAGCCAGCACCAAAAGTTGATGTGCCACCGCACATGGATGATGTTCCAATAGAGGTAATGGAAAGGGCTGGGGTTTGGTATGACCCAAGACCGCCATCTTTAGAAGAATTAGAACATTATACTTCGTTTGATGTACCCGTCGTTTTTGTTCATTCCGAGTCATCTTTGGGGCCTAGACCATCATGGAATGTAGAGAGGGCTCGAAAGTGGGACGAGAAGGTTGGAACCCCGTCCCATCACGAAGACCTGTGGGACCATACGGGATCGTGGAGGGTTAATCCTTGGTGGGGTCGGGTAGTTGATGAAGGCCCAGCAACAAGAATTTCTCAACCACAAATAATCACCGGTGAGGGTAGGCGCACCGGCGATGTTTACTTAGACCAGATTAGATTTGTTGTTCGAGACGAGCCAATTCCTGGCTATACCGATATTGAAGACAGTTATGAGGCCACCATGCGTTTTCGGGCTAAAGGCATGGTTCAGTCTGCCATGGCGGGCAAACGTGGCCCTAGACCATATGGTCCAGCACCAAGACCGATTCCAGAAGAACTTCTTGATACGGAACGCGGATTAGGATTTACGATTGCCGAATCAGATGAGTTTGGTTGGTTGCCAGCATTACCAACAAAGCCAGCAGAGGCTGCCGCTCCACAAAGAAGGATTTTTGGTAGGATTAAGTTCACAACTGAACCAGAGGTTGGCACCTATCCACTTGAAGTTAGTCAAAAGACTACAATAACCCCTAGCGGTGGTGGCAAACTTGATGGTTATGCTGCATTTAATATTCCAAAAAGAAAAGTTGTAGAGGTTACCGGGCCAGATCCTGTAGTTCCACCCAAGACCCTCGCCCAGATGCCATCAGAAGGCCCTTCTGACGCTGTTAGCGACCTCGCAAGGGAGGCAGACATCTCCACTGTGGCTGCCTTCGCTGATACGCTTAGGCGTCTACCAAAAGACTCAGCAAAAGCCGCAGATATTCTCGAGGATTTGGAAAAGAGCTTTGGCTACCAGGGCGCCCCAAATTTATATGCAGACTGGAAAAATTCAATTGAACAAGCAAAACAACGTGCAGACGAAGCGATGCTTGGTGGCCACATATCGGCAGATGAACACAGGCTTACCACGTTTCTTGCTGATAATATTGATGAATTAAAAAAGCTTGACGGTGGAAGCAATTTTCAAGTTTCTTGGGATCTCGGCTTAGCGTATTCCTACTCAGAAAGTCTGTTTGCTAAGGCTAGAGAGCTAGCGATAGAGCATTCAATACCTGGTGTTACCGCTGAAGATATTCTTACCGGTCGGTTTGCGGATATGGTCGAAGCCGCTGGTGGGAGCGCGTATAAATTAAAGTTTTGGATTAAAGGGGAAAAAGAATATCTTAAAAGTGCACAAAAGCATTTAGATGATGCTGGTATAGACTATAAATTAAGCACACCGGTACCAAGTCGTGCAATGCTCGCGCGCAGAGTGGCTAAGGATTATTACTGGGAGTTGAGGGTTGCCGAAGGACATGGGCTCCCAGCCCCAGAGCCCCCCACTTTAGACATTGTTCGGCAGCCACCTGGTCTACCCAAGAAGGGTGCTGGGTACGAAACGTTTGGTGCTGGTGAGGGGGCAGACTTTTCTCGCGCAACAATGGACATAGATCCCAACACTACGCTTGATGATCTATTCGCTGGAGTTGATACCAGTGCCCCCGATCTTCCGGCGTCTGGACTTACGACACCAGAAGACTTTAGTGCTTTCATTAAGACGCCAGAGGGTGCCACTTGGTACGAGAGGGCAGCAGCCAGGAAGCGTGGAAGGGGCCAGATACTGCGTCGTACCCTTAGAACCAGGGATATTCTAGGTAAGGCCTGGAAGACCGACAGCGGCGTAGCGACTATTCCAGACTATGAATACGATATGCTTAAGCAGTTCGTTGCCATGGTTGGAACGAGTAGATTGCAGAACATTGCTCTATCTATAGAGCCTAAGATTGCTACTGGATTTATGCTTAATGAGCCTCTTGGCTTATACATGTTTGGCGAAGATGTTGTAGGAATTAGCTACTCTGCTATTGCCCATGGCAGGTTTGTAGACACAACAATACATGAGCTTTGGCACTCGCTGAGCCGGTATCTTCCAGACGACACGGTTAAGTCTCTATACAAGCAGTTCACTCGAGAGCGCGAAGCCTTTATGCGGGCCAACCCAGAGGCGTTTGATCGCTCTGGTGCGCTGTCTAGTATTGATTTTGCAAAGGATCAGAGCACATACCGGTTCTCTTCGTTTGATGAATGGGTCGTAGAGAAGATGAAAGACCTGTCCATCCAAGAGGCGGCAAGCCGATTGCGTGTAAAGGGTACAGCGGCTGAAGAGGTCCCATACTCCAAGCCATGGCAGCGTGCTCTTGGGGCACTGTCTGATCTTGTTGCTGGCCACTACAACCAGATGAAGACGATTCTTGGTCGAGACGTTGCTAGAAAAACCTACATGGATTTCATGAAGGGTAAGTACCTTGATCAAGTACGAGACTCCCCCTTGAGGGATGTCATCAAGATTACTTCAGAAGATGAGGCAAGGGCTGCTGCAAGGTGGTCCGAGTATCTAGATGCTCTTGATTTACATCTTAAATTTCCTCTTGCTGAAAAGGGTCTCGCTGCTGCGGAAGCCAAGATGGCAAGAGAGTCTGAGAAGTTCCTTGAGTCTATGATGACTGGCCCAGCGGAATCATTGCCTGCTGGTGAGTTTCGTGCTCTTGCCTCTATGCCCCCTGGTGGCCCGCCCACCAAGACGGGGTTCCCATGGAGCATGAGGAACACCAAGAGTGAGCTTGTAGATGCTGCCGAGAAGGCTGGAATGGTTGTTCCGCCAAAGGTAACTAAAGCTCAGATTTTAGACTCTCTAAAGGCTCTTGGGCCTCGCCTATCCATGACGGGGGGCCAGAGGGCTCTTGAGGCTGTAAGAGTGGCCAGAAAGGAACTGATGGATGCTGCCAAGAGCCGTCAGGCTGTGGTCAAAGCAGAGACGGCAGAGAAGCTTTCTGCCGTGAGAACAAAGGCCAAGACAGATACGGCTATATTGAAGGCTGAAAGAGAGGTTGTTGAAGATGCTCTAAAAAGAGATGAGCCTGGCATCTACTACCCAGGTCATCCACAACCTTTGCAGGTAAGGACTGAGGCTGGGGGCACAAAGAACCTTCCATATCGAGCCATGGAGTCATGGGAGAAAGAGCTTCACATCAGCTTCATGGAGCTAACTAAACCCCTTAATGAAGAAGACACCCTATTTGCTGCATTTACAGCTTTGCGTATGTCCCCAACTGCACCATCTGAACTTCAGAAGTGGCAGAAGAAGTATGCAGATACCCTTCCAGACTTCCTTGGCAGGCGCCTTGGTGAAGTACCAGAAGACGTGCAGCATGCTGTAGTGCAAATGCGTGCTTTGATTAAGAGGTACGAAGAAGCATACGTTGATCGTGGCGCAACATGGACCAAGAAGCCATTGGATATGATGAGAGAATGGGGCGTAATAGAGTTCGTTCCACATATTCTTGAACAGAAAAGAACAGTGTGGAGTGGAAAGCTATCTGCCGCTGTGTTGTCTGGTTGGGCAAGTGAAGTTGAAGCAATACCACCAATGAACACAATGGATGCTCGTTATTCAACAGCGATGGATTCAAAAACAAAGCGAACAATAGACGGAACAATATTAGAAATCAATACATTAAAAGAAAGTAGTGATACTTCGCTTCATTTTGTTTTAGATCCTGTTGCATTGATTGCAAGGTATATGCAGAGTGCGCGGGCTATGACCGCTGAAGACTTTATTGTTGCAATGATGAGAGGAAAGGTGATCCAAAAGGTGGAGGCTCCTCCCGGTGGGAGCGCGGCAGAGGAGGCTGCCAGACGCCAACTTGTGCCTTTGTTTGAGCGTGGGAGCATCAAGAGAGAATTAACGCAGGAAATTCTCTTCACCGGAGACAAGGCTGCCTGGACCAACGCTGGTGTAGATCTTGGAGAAGTTAAGCAGCTAGAAGAGGTGTTTAGCTATGGGAAAAGAGAGCCAGACATATTCGCTAATTGGATGCAAGACGCCAAGGATATGGGGAGAATCAACTTAGTTGAGAAGGGCATTGTAAATATAAGAAAAGAACAGTGGTTGGAGCATCTAAAAACCCCAGTAGCGGACGAGTTGTTTGACCCAAAGAAGATCTTTGATGAAGAGCTTAGAAGGGTTGACTTTACAGACCTTAGCGCTGAGCAGGAAGCAAAGGTTATTCGTGACACATGGGACATTGTAGCTAAAAAGTTTAATGATGAGATTTCAGGTCGCGGCCTCATTAGAGATGCTCCATACAAAGTAAAGGGTGAAGATCTTTCCTTGTTCTATGGAGAGGGATCTGAGCCGTGGGCTCTCTACATTCCACTTGTTGTCAGAGAGTCTATGAAGAGGGTTTTGGGTATTGGCGAAACCATGATGAAGGGCAGGTTTGGACAGACGCTCGACAAGCTCAACAACTTCTTCAAGACCAGGGTTACTGTTCTAGCTATTGCGTTCAGCACCAGAAATGCACTATCAAACACCATGAGCAACATCCTTGACCTTGGTGTTGGTGGTGCTCTTGATCCTTCTACAAACATCTTGGCCACAAGGTTGGCTGAAGCTGCCTCATTCTCTTCTGAATACGGCTCATTCGCTGCTGCCCACTCTGCACATGGCGGGCTGACAGATGTTGTGGGTGCCGAAAAGAAACTAGAAGAGATTCTTCATGCTGTTCCAGCACACAAGATTATAAAAGATCCAGCTTTGTTTGGCTTAGCCCAAAAGGCAAAGGATATTCAGCGTGGCATCCGGTGGAAGCTCACCGGTATGGACGACCTTCTAAAGAATGGAGTTGATCTTGGTGATGGTGTTACCAGGTCTGTTGATGATGCGCTTAATATACTAGAAACAAACGGTGTGGTTACACCTGCATATAGAAACTATGTAGATCTAGATACATTTGAGACTGGTCTTGCAGAAATTATGACCAAGGGATTCTTGAATGGCAATTGGGATGGTGCCGCACAGGGTGCAAAGAATATCTTGTCGATTATTGAAGATGTTGGATATGTTGCTTTAACAATGTCAATGACTGGTGGGGTGCCCGTTGTTGTTCCTAAAAAGGTGGGTGCCTGGATAGCCAGGGGGGTAGAGAACCAGGCAAGAGTTACCAACTTCATTGGAAATATGAAGAGGGGTGGTTCAGTAAGAGAATCAGCAGATCATGTAGCGAAGTTCTTATTTGACTATAACGATCTGACTCATATTCAAAAGAAGTGGCTGAGAACTATATTCACCTTCTTCACATGGAATCAAAAGAACGTACATCTTCAGCTAGAGATGATGCACAAATCTCCAGCGTTTTACTCTAAGTTTGGTCAGACATTCATATTTCAGCTTCCAGAAGCAATGGCTGCTTCCCAGTACGAAGAAGGCTCGTACTATAGAGACCCAGAGTATTTGAAGAAGAATCTTGTGCTTCGTGATCCACACACGATGTCTTACATTCGCATTCCGATGCCTAAAGTTGAGATTTTTGGTAAGACCATTCTTCCTGGAAAACCTGGCGTTTACTTAGAGGGTCTTGGGTTGCCACTAGAGCCGTTTGCGGACACGCTATCCATGTTTGCGGAGATACCAGGAGCTTATGCTTGGCTGAAGGATAATGGACAGGGAGCCTATAGTGATGAGACCAAGTTTAGGATGGTCGGTCAGCTTCACTGGGCCATAAAGGCGGGCCTTGAACTCATAACGCAGAAGCACGCTCACTATGGTGTTCCTCTCAGAGAGCTAAATAATGGAAAGCTTATTGGGCAAATGATTGCTGGGGCGAACAGGTTGAGCCCTCCAGTAGGTGATGCTCTTAAAGAGATTACCGGTCATTCCGTACTCTGGAAGTTGGATAAGTATGGCAATCCATACCAACACAGTAGTGTCACTCCACTAAAGAACTGGATGTTTTCAAACATACCGCACATAAGAGGAGTTAGGGATGCATCTGCTGTTTCTGATGCATTTATGATGTCCACTATTGCCACTCCAGAAGAAGCGGCCATTGGGGAGTACGACAAGATTCCTTATGGGATTCGTCTTTTGGATGCGCTAACTGGTATTAGAATTGTTCAGCAGCATCCTCATGTAAGAAGGCAACTATACAAGTGGAGAATTGAAGACATGTATAAGAAGCAACTTGATGCACTGGACGCAATGAAGACTATGGAACGACAGTACCTACCAAAATAAGGTCGGTAGATTGACACCAAGCACTTATTGAGGACACGACATGCCACAGCCACATGGATTCTCTTACGCTACCTTTGGAAGCGGTCTTAGTACTAGCTACGCAGTAGCCACTGGACAGGCAGACACAACCAATGAGTCTTCTTCGGAGTCTTTTCCAAGAAAGGGAACGCTTTCCCACATTGAGTTTGAGCTATCCAGCATCTCTTCTGCGGCAAGCATTACAATGTTTCTTACGTGGGACTCTGCTGGTGATCGCCCGCTAACCCCTGCTGCAACTCAGGCCATTACTACTGGGAAGACAACTGCTGCAAAGGGTGGTGTAATCTTCAATATGGGAGTTCCATTCAACAGACCAGATGATGCTACTGCTGGAAAGGTTTATGTTGTTGCCAAGACAGATGCTGGAACTGCATCAGCTTCGGCTCGTGTATTCTGGACAAAATAAACTGGAGATATGATGGGAATCCCTACAGTATTTGATACCAGCCCCACATATACGGGCACGGTTACTGCTGGTGATCTTGAGATCGACAGCGGCACTCTGTCCATTGATGAGACGAACAACCGCGTAGGTGTTGGTACGACCAGTCCGGGCGTTCAGCTTGATGTTCACGACACCACGACGAGCAGCGCATCCACTGGAGGCGCCCTGAGGCTTTCTGCCAACGATGGCGCAGCTATGGGTGACAGCCACCGACTGGGCGTCATCGAGTTCACCGGAGCCGAGGATACCGGGGGAACCCAGACGGTTGGTGCTCGCATCGAGTCGCTGACGGATGCCGCATGGAACAACGCCGAGAATGGGGCGGCGCTGTATTTCTACACCACCGATGGCAACGCAAGCCAGACGAGCGTTCTGAAGCTCGACTCCAACAAGAAGGCCACGTTCGCTGGCAGAATCCAGGGAGAGGGATC
>Ga0209434_1001120_pt1 | contig 12296 bp, 21 predicted proteins | sample ETNvirnome_2_300_FD_184068 | JGI IMG/M metagenome (GOLD analysis project Ga0209434, IMG submission 184068) | Marine viral communities from the Pacific Ocean - ETNP_2_300 (SPAdes) (version 2) | ecosystem: Environmental > Aquatic > Marine > Oceanic | place: Pacific Ocean | collected 2013-06-22
TGGTGTAACTATGGCAAATGTTATCGATTATAGAGACTATCAGAGATGCGAGGGTTGCGGTGACCACGAAGATTTCCTAACCTCCGTTTACCTCTATCGCATGGGCCCCTTCTGGCTCTGCGATGATTGCATTGCGGATTACAAAAATTCAAAGGAGCCGTTCAAGTTGGCCAAAGAGTGGGCCGATGAAGAAGAATCCCGAAGACGATGGGACTAAAGGAGAAGGACATGAAAGAATATTTTGACAAATCGGTACACATAAGTATTGATCCACTTGCGTACTCGAACCATAACTACCTCGATATCGTGACCGCAATGGATCTTCTTTATGGTGCCGCATTGCGCGACTTGCTCGGCATGGATGACCTTAAGTACTTCTCTGTTCCAATGGACGTAGAATTCGTTGAGTGGTTCATGGGGCATCTTGTTAAGGAGACATCGTTGCATGGTGCGTTTGAGGTGCGGCATGGTGGGCAGGTCTCCCCTACAAAGGGGATTACCACGCAAGCAATGAACCTCGTCCCCCTCGGCTCAAAATTTAGCATTCCTTACATCGACGGGGCGGGGGTAGAGGATCATGTTAGCATCTACCATGTGAACATGGAATATTTTGTTGTGCCCGCCGCAGATTACATCCACGTCCTCGCCGCGTTCTCGAAGCTCTCCTTCCCCCCGAAGGAACTCGGCCCCGATGCGTTTAAGAAGATCCACTTGACGAGCAAGACCGAGATTGCGAAGAAGGACGTCATCTTCTTTGCTAATCGGGGGAAATGGTTTAAGGAGCACGATGTTCCGTATAAGCGGAGCTATCTTCTTTACGGTCCCCCTGGCAATGGGAAGAGCACGTTTATTAAGCTGGTCTGTGAATACTTCGGGATCAAGCCCAAGGTCTTTGATTTCTCGGCGAGCAGCAACAGCCCCGATAGCAATTTCATCGCCTGGGCGCAGGGGAAGGACCCCGATGACTACGATTACGACGACGGCCCGAGCGGCGGGCCCCCTAGCTCCGTTTCCGCTTCGACGGAGATTCAGATCCTCCTCCTCGAGGACATCGACCGCTTCTTCCCGAAGGGGGAGCGAATGACGGCCGTTAGCTTGCAGGCGGTTCTCAACGTCCTCGATGGGCAACATACGCCCGAGAATACGGTCATTTTTGCTACGGCGAATAACCCAGAGGAGCTTGATCAGACCGTCCTCCTCCGCCCAGGAAGGTTCGATCGGCGGGTCAAATTCGAATGCCCCGAGCAAATTGATAGCTATCGATTCCTCCGCAAGAAGTTTGGGGAGGAGGTTTCCGATGAGATGCTTCAATCGATGGCAGAGAAGCATAAAGGGCATAGTTACGCATTCTTTCAGGAGCTTTACATTGGCTCCGCATGCGCCGCCTTTAATCGGGAGAGCGAGGTCATTGAGGATGTCGATGTCGAAAAGGTTTCCTCTGAGGTCGGTGAATTCCTCTCCGATGCATTGACGCAGGGTACGAACAAAAAGGACGGTGGCATCGGGTTCGGGAGATAATTGCTTGACTTTCCCGCCCATCGTGGTATAATGTAGCTAGAAATTGAGGACGGCGATCGTATGCCTTCCCTCAATTTCGCCCGAGGGAAGCATCGGGCGCATGGCGGAGATTGTAACGCGCATGATATGCGTCAAGAATGGCAATCTTGCACCGCCATGGCAGAACGGGAACAGCCGCCCCTATGCGGCCCGATGTAACCCACGGGAGAGAAGATGGAAAAAGAAATCACAACGGATAGCCTAGGCTATGAAACGACCACATGGCCGAAGCTCTACAAAAAGAGCAGCAAGGGGAAATTGCAAGAGTGGCAAGTTCGTGCCGAGCAGCTTGAAACGATTCACGGGAGCAGCACGACAGCTTATAGTGTTGTCGTGTCACACGGCCTCGTTGGCGGGAAGATTCAAACAACCGCAGGGAAGGAGATCAATGAAGGCAAAAACCTCGGAAAGGCAAATTACACCACCCCAGAAATGCAGGCGATGAGCGAGGCGGAAAGCCTTCATCAGAAGCGATTGGATAAGGGCTACGTCCCCGATGCCGAGGAGGCGATGAATATAACCATCATTCGCCCCATGCTCGCCGACAAATATGAGAAGATGAAGAAGCACATCAATTTCCCCTGCTATGTGCAGCCCAAATTGGACGGAGCCCGCTGCCTCGCAACGAGAACAATGGATGGCAAAATTACCCTCTTCTCTCGTGGCGGGAAGCATTTTTTCTTCCTCGACCACATTCGGAAGGAGGTGGCGCAGCTTCTTGAAAACCAATATGATATCACAATTCTTGACGGCGAATTGTATTCCGATGAACTGACGTTCCAGGAGATCATGTCGGTCATTAAAAAGAGCAAGACACCGCCCGACCCAGAGATGATGGCGAAGATAGAGTATCATGTTTATGATGGGTTTGATACCCGCAGGCTGGACACCCCAATGAAGGAGCGGCAGGGTTTGCTCAACGGCATGTTTGCCTTCGCTTCCGATGGTAAGTTTTTGAGGGAGGATACTGCCGTGCAGCAAGTAGATTCGTGGACCGCCGAGAACGAGGATGATGTTTCTGGCTACTATGACATGTTTATTCAAGCGGGTTATGAGGGCGCAATTGTCCGAGACTTCTCTCTCCTATATAAGCTCAATGGGCGGAGCAACAAGCTGCTCAAGGTCAAGGCCTTTCTTGATTTCGAATATCGGATCATTGGTGCGGCGGAATGCCAAGGCAACGATGCGGGGACCGTGAAATGGATCTGCGATTTCGGCGACGGTCGAACATTTACATGCCGCCCGAAGGGGACGAGAGAAATGCGCCGATCCTGGTGGATTAATCGGGAGGAATTTATGGGCAAGATGCTAACGGTTGAGTTCTTCGAATTCACCGACGACGGGCTGCCACGATTTCCTGTCGGTAAGGGGGTACGAGATTATGAGTAGCGCCCCATGGAAAAGATACTGCTTCGGGTGCGTCTTTTGCCGCATTCAATCCCATGAACGCTACGCCGACATGGGCAAATGCGATAGAAGGGGCTCCGAAAAGAATTTCGCAGGTATCGATATAGAGAAAGATGAAGAGGCTTGTAAGCTCTATCAGAACTAATTACATAAGAACCCCAAGCTGTGGAGAATATCATGAGAAATTTGATTACAATGACCGTAGCAGCCGCTGCGCTCCTTTTCTGTGCTTGCGGCACCGAGGCAATCGATGCCCCATTTGACGAAGGTGCGCAGCTTAACTTGACCGAGCCCGTTGAGGAGGAGCAGGTTCTTCCCGAGGAGACCGTTGTCCCGATCGAGGAGCAACTTTTTCTCTTCCCCGTGCAACCCGCCGTGCATGCTGATGCCGCATTGGACCCAAACGTGCACTCCTTCTTCGACTTTGCAGACCCAGGTACAATTATTGAGCCTGCCGATCTTTCCGTTGAGGAATTGGTAAAGATCGATGCGTTGCGTGATGTCATTGAGCAGGGTTTGACCCTCGGGCGAATAAAATATATTGAACAGGTGTCGCAGACGTTGCAACAGATGGGTGTGCATCCCGATTACGAATCGGTCCTTCTCTCCGAAGGAACCCTCCCCGTTAGTGAAAATGTTGAGCCGTGTCCATTCGCAAAATATTACGATAATGGATTTGAGCCGAGCGAATTGACATGCGATTATCTCGTCAACCTGGCAAAGGTTGAGGTGTACTCCGAATTGAGCAAGGACCTCGACTCATTCCTCCTTCCAGAGTCCGCATTGACATATGCGGAGGAGGCCTCATTCTGGCATGAGCAGGGAGCCATCTCTGGTATTGAGGAACAGAGGACGTTGATCCGCTCCGACCTCAAGATGCGAAAGCTGTGCCAAAAGGTTCCATCGGCGAAAGAGAGCAGCTACGAAAAGGGGATCATTGTCGGACGAAAGAACATGACGGCGCAGATTAATGCCTACCTTCTTTCTGTCGGGCAGGTGGCCGATTACCCCATCATGAGCAACCCCGTGCAGGTGTGCAATGCGAACATGGCATTGCTGCTCCCTGCGAAGGCGACCGCCATGGGTAACCTCGCCGACGCCATGGATGCGGAGCCTCTCTGCTCCGATTATGTCCCGCCGAGCGAGGAGGGGATTCTGCAATATAACATGGCGAAGATCGACTATGAAAAGGGGATGAAGGAGGGGATTTCTGCTGAGTTTGCAATGGCAGCGGTAGCCATCTTTAAGGTTATCCCGTGCAATGTATCCGACCCCGTCGTAATCGATTTGAATGGCGACGGGATCAACCTCCTCCCGATTGAGAAGGGGGTCAACTTTGATCTCTATGGCATCGGCGCACCAATTGCCGTAGCCTGGGTTTCATCGGAGGATGGGTTTCTCGCCATGGACCTCAATTTCAACGGCATTGTCGACAATGGGAGAGAACTCTTTGGTAACATCGATATACAGCACGCCGATGGTTTTGACCACCTTGAGAATTTGGAAAGAACGGACCATGCGGGGAACGCCGATGGAAAGATTGATATTTACGATCCGCTGTTTTCCCGATTGCTAATCTGGCAAGATGCCAATTCGGATGGAGCCTGCACCAAGGACGAGGTGAAGTCGCTCCTCTCATATGGTGTGCAGAGCATCGATTTGCATCGCCACATGGGCCCATTGCGATCATTGGGCATCCGCATTCCGAGAACGTCCATTATCGAGACCGTCGAAGGCGAGATGCTCTTCGGCGATGCCAATTTGACTTCCGCACATTTCGCCAGAAAGTAAAGCACCTCCAAAAAAATCTTTGACACAACGTTCTGCCGATGGTAAGATATACTCATGACAAATCGGGAGGAGAATGCGATGAAAATTGAGCAGAAGGAACGCTTGCAGCAATTATTGAAACACGTGCACCCCATGCCATGTCCACGCATGATCGATGAGGCTTGGCAGCAGAACTGCCCGAATTGCTATAGCCAGGAGAACATGGCGGAATGTGTCATTTCCTTCATTGAGCATGGGAATCGGCGGCACGCAATGGACAATTGGGTCTTGAGTGGCGACTGGGCCCCCATTGAGGAGAAATAATATGACATTCGTATATGCATTGATCGCCCTCTTCCTCATTTGGGGCGTATATATATTGATAAAGCGGGGAGTTTTCTCCGAAGACGAGGAACGTGCAACTGCCGACCTCTCCTACGATCCGTTGGCGATTGATGAAAGCAACCATGGACCAATCCGCACCGAGGAAGAGGCAGAAGAATTGGACTCCCTCGAAAAATTGGAGCGGGAGACAAAGGATGAGGCGTGCCCCAATTGTGGGAACGTCGTATCGGCGGCATGGCACCATACGTCGCAAGGAATCACATTCCCCCTGTCGACCAATTTCCATTACCGATGCAGCACGTGCTCGGCAATGTGGCATATAAAAGAAAATGGAGGAGGCCGACATTTATGGTACTTCATCTCGGGCCATGACCGACGGGAGAAGAAATGCTGCGGGACGTGCGCACATTGGGATAGAGCCCGCCGCTGCATGAGCACATCCCTCCTACCGCAACGGGATGGTCACGATCTTTGTAAGAACCATACCTGGGAGCCGCATAAAACCGCAAGGTTGGAATATTTTGACATTCTGAATCATGGGAGATAACAAGATGGGACTATATATATTTCGGAGCAGCAGCACCTATGACAAATGCGGGACGCCAACGGCCCCCCTCCCCAACCCCAACCCGCGGAACTATAGCGTAAATCGGTGGGAGCAGCACGGGCCGCTCCTTCTAATTGAGGTTAAGTACCTCGATTGCACAAATTATGAGGGGAATAAGATTATGGTTTACATCGGGGACATTGTTGGCCTCACGGCGCAGAGGCATATTGATCCCCATTTCTCGGAGAATAGGGATTTCATGTCACCCATTGCCCGATTCGAACCAACGGCGGCGGGTTGGCGCATGGGGGAAGCTTTTTGCAGGCTCTGGGAAGTTTCCTCTTGAAATGCATCGGCGGATGTGTTAGGATGTATTTATTGCGGGTTGGCGCAGCGGTAGCGTGTCGGTCTCATAAGCCGAAGGTCACTGGTTCGAATCCAGTACCCGCAACCATGGGGCCGTAGCTCAGATGGGAGAGCGTTGGCTTTGCAAGCCAAATGTCAGGGGTTCGATCCCCCTCGGCTCCACCAACAAACAGGAGGAAGTGATGATTAACTGGAAGGTGGCATTGATTATTTTGATATTCCCGCTCACTTGCATTTGTTGATGGTTGTGGGAATAATTTTGGCACGGTAGACTCGTAGAGGGCGAGGCAAGACTGTAAATCTTGTCGGTGCAAACCGTTCGGTGGCGCGACTCCACCCCGTGTCACCATTTGTATTTTATTGCGGGTTGGCGTTAAGGTCAAGAATCCCGTGGTGGGAGCTACAACAAACCATCAACGTTGTTGATACAAGAGGAGAAGAACATGAAGCTTGATTTTATTGAGGAGTACCTCCGCGTCCGTCGGGAGCGGGATGACGCTGCGGAAAAATTGGCATCGATCAAGAAGGTCATCGATGGGCAGACGCTTCATCTTGCAATCTGGAATGACAAGCTAACCGAATTGGAGGAGCAAATTATTGCTCGACTCAAAACGGTCAACTCTGTCGATGACCTCGCCGAAATGATCGCCAACGAAGAGACGCGGGCAAAATTCTTTGCCATTGAAGATACTGGAGACTAATTATGACAAGCGAAGGCGGAGCAAACTTCGACGTAGCAGAAGAATTTGTTGAGCGATTTTTCAATCTGAGCCAGGAGATTAAGCTCCTTCAAACGGATCGGGCGGATCTCAAGGACGAGTTCAAGGACCGTCTAGATACGAAGCTCATGGGCAAGCTCGTCCGATTGGTCAAATTGAAGCTCGACGTTGCGGAAGCGGACACGTCCGAAGAGACCGTTGCCGAACTCGAAAACATCATCCTAAACCATGTCAACAAGGTGCGCTAATGACCGAATATAGCTTCTATCCGAAAAATCGACTCCTCCTCGTGCAGCCGATCGATTTGGAAGAAAAAGTTGAAACGGAAAATCTGCTCGAAATGGGCGAGCCCAAAAATTCGGCCAGATTCGAGACAGTCCGTCTGCTCCAAGCATCGCTCGGCTCGGAGTTCAAAATTTCCGATGATAGCCTCCTCGTCGTGCAGACACATCTGCTCGAGGTCGTTTCCATCGGTGAGAGTGAGTTTTTTATTGTACCTGAAACTGGCGTCGTTGGCGTCATTAAACAGCAGCAAAAAGGAGAGCAAGAATGAAGAAAGTAATGATTGCAGTAGCAGCCCTATTCCTGATCGGATGTGCCCAGAAGGCAGCCGATTGCCCCGTCGACGTTCCTACCGAAGCTTCGGATGTTGAGAAGCTCGATGAAACCTCGGCCGACGTGCCCGAATCTGACGTCGCCGCCGCCGACGTGCCCGAATCCGACGTCGCCGCGGTCTCCGACGTCGCCCCCAATTCTGATGTCAAAGAAACCGTGCAGGATGTCGCACCTGACGAACGGGAAGGGGCCCAGGACGCCTCCAAATTGGAGGTTGACCCCGAGGTATCAGAAACGGATGCGGAGGCCTTCACGGCCGATGTAGAGCCCATTGTTGCAAATTTCAATGGGACGTGCAACGACATGACGAGCACCATCTTCGTCTATTCGCAGAAGACGTGTAACCCCGATGCCGAGAGCACCCCCGCCGAATTGAGCAACCTTGAAACCTCCGCCATGATCTTGCGGGTGGTTCTGAAGGCCAACGGTACCGCCGTTGATGCAGAGGATGAAGTTGATGAGCAGCTAGCTACCATTATGACCGATGTAGCATGCCTCGGTTACGGCTTCGGCTATGACCCCGAATCGATCGGATCGGAGGAGCTTGAACTCGTCGTTGCCGATTACTTTGACAATTACTTTATTGTGTGCAAATAGCATGCTACGGCCAGGGGACACTGTCGAGGTGCTTGACTACCCTCACAGCTTAAAGGCCTGCTGGAGTGGTGCCGCGAGGGCATCGTGTACGTGCGACGCCTGCAAGGTTCGATTCATTGGAACCATGGGCAGGGTCGTATCTGTGCTCGATGTCCTCGAGGTCACCTATCCTGGCGAAGGCAAAGCAACACGATATCCAATTGACCCACCCGTCGTCGAAATTGAGGTGACGGAGAACAATAGAAAATCCCACCCAAGCTTCACCATCGATCAACTCCGCCTCATTTCTGGAGAATAGCATGATATACTATCGGGAAGGAGACCTTCTCGCATCGGACATGGACGTTATTGCGCACGGGTGTAACTGCTTCTGCAATATGGGAGCGGGCATTGCGAAGCAGATCCGCCTGCAATTCCCCGAAGCCTGGACCACGGACCTCGCTACCCGTTCTGGGGATTTCGCCAAGATGGGCTGGTTTACCGTCGCCTCGCAGCACGGGAAGCGAATTTACAATCTCTATTCGCAGTACAAATACGGCGGGGATGAGGTGCGTGTAGAGTACAACTACCTCCGCCTATCATTGGACGGCATGAAAAAAGATTTGCAAAATGACGGAATCTATGATAGAGTGTCTATTGGGTTGCCGATGATTGGCTGCGGATTGGCCAATGGCGACTGGGATACGGTATCATCAATCATCGAGTATGTCTTCGGCGATAAGGACATTTACGTTTACACTTTGTAATGGAGGAAATTATGTTGACCTTTGGTGAAAAGCTTTTCTTTGTGCTCATTGTTGCGGTGTTCGTTTTGGCCATGATTACCCTCGTTGTAACCTCGAACGTTCGGGCGAGCAGAAATCGGGAGTGCAACAACATCTGCCTCACCTTAAACGAGGATTACGATTATGCGAAGCGAAGCGGGGATGTTTGCCGATGTTATACGCAGACCCATGCGAAGGAGTTGGAGTAATGGAAAGAATGGAAAGGCTCTTGAACGGGATTAAGGACAATCTAACCCGTGATAAGCTTGGCGCTCTCTACGGCTTGGCGAACACCATACATAGGAAGAAAACCGAAGAAATTTTCGATGAGATCGACTCATATCTCATAGACTTCTGCGGCATAGATGAGCTTGTTGGTAAATGGGTCTTGTACAAAAATGAACCCTACTCCATTTGTAGTGCCCACGTGCTTGATGGCGACTACGATTGCATGGTAGATGTGACTCCACAGGTCCGAATTAGAAGCGTAGGCAGTCGGCCGACGTATACTTTTCTGCGCCTTGCAGAAATTGAAGAAGTTTATGCTTCGGCGGCCATGGTTAGGCGGGGGGAGAAATAATGGAAAGACAATTGTATTTGTTGCGCCCGAGAGAGGAACTAGATGACGACAATAACCCATGGGAGCCGTGGTACGATAAGGCATTTGGATTCGTCGTATGCGCTACCTCGGAAGCGGAGGCGAGAGAGTATGCTCAGAAAAAAAGCGGAGATGAAACCTGGGTCTGTGACGAAGAGCGTGCGCTGCGTGGAGCGAAGGGGTTCCCTGCCTGGACGTCCGAAGAATATTCGACGTGCGAATTGCTAACGGCGGATCGTGCGGCGGGCGTCGTCATTCGTGATTTTGCATCGGGATAAAAAAGGAGAGGTTGTGAAAATTAGATCGGGCTTTGTGAGCAATAGCAGCAGCAGCAGCTTTATCGTCGGAGCGCCAGGAGAGGATGTAACGACGGCCGCTGTGGCAGAAGCCATGCTCATGGTCATCGCCGAAGATTATGGCGACCATGAAAATAATGACGCCGCCCTCAAATGGGCACGGGCACACCCCAAATTTGATAGTCCTATCCTCATCCCGTGGACGTGCAACTATGAGACGTACATTTGGAAGAATGCAAATGGTGTCTGCATCGATACATGCCATAACCACGATTGGAGCACCCTTCATGATGGGGAGGATGCGTACGATTACACACATCTCCCAGAGGATTACAAATACGAGAGAATGACGGGTCCAGGCGGAGCCGCATATGATGAGGGCGCGGAAAATTTTCTGCACCTTGGCAATTTTGAGCTTTACGATTTGGATGGTTGTGATTTTTGGGAAGAATGCAGAATGGAGGAAGACGATGAAAATTAGATCGGGCTTTGTATCGAACAGCAGCAGTAGCAGCTTCATTTGCACGTGCAAAAATTGCGGGGACACATTCCGTGGCGAGGATTGGGAAGATGAATGCGGATGCTGCCCGCCGAAGAAGGAGAAGAGCTATGCCGAAATCGGAGAGGAGATCGGCAAATTGGTGCAGGAGAAGCAGGAGGCGTATGGCGATGCGCACGGGAAGGCAGCGAAGGTGATCGAAGCATTATACCCCGACGGCATTCCTGTCTCCGCATATACGAAGGCCTTGACAATCATCCGCATTTGCGATAAGCTCTTCCGTATTGCGACCGACAATGACCCGATGGGCGAGAGTCCCTTCCGTGACATTGCGGGGTATGGGATCTTGATGAGCAAGTTGGCGGAAGGTGATGAAGCTTAGCACTGTCGGCGAAGTAATTCGATTCCTATCGAAATTTGATGAGCAATTGCCAATTCGCTTCCCCATAATGTATGAGGCAGTCCGCGGACAGATTGAAACGGAATATTGCAAGGTTGCCAATGATCCCTGGCGGCATGGCGTTAACGAGAACCTCGATGAAGTTGTGGTGATTGATGTTGAATGATAAGGAACGGGACCACGACATTAGCTGCATCGCATGCGGAGAATCCGTCTACGGCGAGTATGGCCCGCAGAACCCGTATGCGAAGCGCAATTGGCGGTTGGACGATGATGATAACATTGAGCATTATTGCGTCGACCGCGCTGCGGAAGCGAGGGAGAAAAAAGAAGAGAAAAAGGAGCGGCCAATAGGTATGCGATGCTACTTCGTCGGCCGAGTGTCTCCCATGGCTTGGCATGCGACCGTGAAACTGGAGGAAAACGATGAAAATTAGACATGGATTTGTATCAAATAGTAGCAGCAGCAGCTTCGTCTGCGCCATCGACGATGAGCAAGTTCCGCTCGGCTTCGATCTCCGCATCAACATTGAGAGGTATACCGAGGAACTCATATCGACCGAAGATGAATTGAAGGAATACATCATGGAGCGCTACGATGAGGGGCACAAGAATAGAAAGACGGGACAGTACGAATTCTGCGAAACCTATGATGAGTATGCCGAGAAGTACCCGAAAGGTCGGGCCGTAAAGATGTACAATGAGTGGGTTAAGAAGCTCGAGGATGGCAAAAAGATCGCGGTCGTCTGGGCTAGCTACAATCAAACCGATGACCCCGTCGAACTCCTCCTCGGCAATAGCAGCGTCGAAGTCCTCCGCAACCTCGGCCTCGATGTTCTTGCGGGGAGTTGGTAGGCTCCTGTGGATTTTGTTCAGCCAAGGCAGCGGGAACGATTAACCCTCGACCTTCATTATGACAGCATCATCATTGGCGGGAACCCGCAGGCGCTCGAAGCAGCCAAGATAACATCCTTTCCAGCGTTTCATTCGAGACCAGGAGTCCCGCTGCCTTTTGATGGCGACGGAGACATGTATGAGTACACTGGCTTCATTCTTGCCATGATGGGCAACTTCCCGCCTCCTGCCGAACGCATAGTCATCGATGATACGGGCGCAGCCCTTCTATATGGCAAGATGAGACAGATAGGCAGGGTAACGTTTGATCGAGCATACGTCTTTGATGCGGATGAGGTGGCGGATAATGTGCCATCGGAAATGATCATTGCGGAGCATGTTGAGAAGCGTGCCGTCATTGATTGGTTCATGGCGCGAAATGGGCAGCCCGTCCTGCAGTCGCTGCCCAACACAATCACCGATCCCGATAACGACGTGGTCAACATCATCAAGTTCCCCGACGATGTGCAATGGTATCGCAAGGGGAAGGCGAAGAGAAGGAACGTGGCTGCGATCTCCTTTATGACAGATGAAGAGGCGAATGGTGTAGAGTTTGACTTTAGCCCGCAGCTTGTTCAATTCAAGGTCATGGATATGATTGCGGGCCGCCCGCTGGTAATTGAGTGGAAACGTCGGGACCAATATAGCTTTGATTATATGGAATGTGAAAATTTTGGCAAATTCGAGTTTTGCAGCCCTACCATGACAATGGCGGAGGTTCGCAACAAATTCATGCCAATGCATAATTATGAAGAACTCTTGCGATTTGAGAAATTGTCGCAGCTTTTTAGCTCAATGGATTACAATCATGTTTTTCACTTGGTCTCACCGAAAAATGTAGCGTACTACCTCTCCGCCGCTGAATTGCAGCGGTATATGTTTCGAGCGTTTAAGGCGATGGGCCCAAGGGGGCTGCACGTCC
>Ga0209434_1001121_pt1 | contig 12250 bp, 13 predicted proteins | sample ETNvirnome_2_300_FD_184068 | JGI IMG/M metagenome (GOLD analysis project Ga0209434, IMG submission 184068) | Marine viral communities from the Pacific Ocean - ETNP_2_300 (SPAdes) (version 2) | ecosystem: Environmental > Aquatic > Marine > Oceanic | place: Pacific Ocean | collected 2013-06-22
ATGAATAGGGCCTGAGTTGAGGGGAGAACTGTTTGTATAAAATAGCGCACATAGCGGACACGCACATAAAGAATTTAAAGTTTCATTACGAGTATAAGATCGTATTCGATCAATTATATGAAACACTACGAAAAGAAAACGTAGATTATATCGTACACTGCGGCGACATCGCCCACACCAAGACTCAGATTTCCCCAGAGTTCGTTGAGCTTTGCTCCGACTTCTTTGCAAATCTAGCTAGCATCGCGCCCACATACATCATTTTGGGCAACCACGACGGCAACTTAAAGAATAGCACGCGTCAGGACGCCCTCACACCGATTGTGAAGGCTTTAAACTTGCCGGACCTACATCTGCTTAAGAACGCAGGAGAAGTCCTTGTAGGCCCTCACATCGCCTTTAACGTGCTATCGGTTTTTGACGAGGAGAACTGGGTTAAGCCGAGTGATCCTGACAGAATCAACATCGCACTTTATCACGGCTCTGTTTCAGGCGTGAAGACTGACACTGGCTGGGTGATGACTCACGGTGATCACGATGTGGGCATCTTCGGCGGCCACGATTTTGCATTACTTGGTGATATTCACAAGACCAATCAAATTCTTGATGAAGAGGGTCGCGTCAGATACCCCGGATCAACTGTTCAACAGAATCATGGCGAGACTAACGACAAGGGGTTTTTGATTTGGGAAATTGAAGATAAAGATACATTTGAAGTGAATCATCATGTTTTGCTCAATCCCAAGCCGTTCGTAACAATTGAGCTCACACCAAAGGGAAGAATACCCAAAAAGACTAAGGTTCCTCCAGGCGCACGTTTGCGTCTTGTCAGCAACAACAATTTACCACTTGATGTAATGCGCAGGGCCGTGGACATCGCAAAGCACCGCTTTAATCCGGAGAGTCTTACATTTTTGAATCGTGCAGCCGGAGAGCGCGGAACGGTTGAGATTGGAAAGACCTTTAAGGTCGAGAATCTAAGAGACAAAGGAGTTCAGCAGAATCTCATAAGGGAATATCTCACGGACTATGAGCCATCTGAGGAGATGTTGGAACGAGTATTTGATCTTAATCGTAAATATAACTCACAGATTGAGGAGACCGAAGAAGTCGCTCGTAACATTAATTGGAGTCTTAACAAGTTTGAGTGGGACAATCTGTTTAATTACGGCTCCGACAATAGTGTTGATTTTTCTAAACTAAATGGAATCGTTGGCATTTTTGGGAAGAATTTCTCAGGAAAGTCTAGTATTGTCGATGGCTTGCTTTATACAATGTTCAACACTACGTCGAAAAATGAGCGTAAGAATTATAACATTATTAATCAACATACAAAAGATTGTCGAGGATCAGTTGAGTTACAAATTGGTGATAAGATATATTCCATTGAACGAACTTCCGAGAAATATGTAAAGAAATTAAAGGGCGTTGTATCTAACGAAGCCAAGACAAATCTAGAGTTCTCAGGCCTCGACCCGGAAGTAGGAGAGTCAACAAGCCTTAATGGTTTGAGCCGCATCGAGACAGATGCTCAAATTCGGAAGCGTTTTGGAACAGTTGAAGACTTCTTGCTTACTTCAATGTCGAGTCAGCTTGATAATTTGTCATTCATTAAAGAGGGCTCCACGCGCAGGAAAGAAATTCTTGCTAAGTTCTTGGATTTAGAAATCTTTGAAAGAAAGTTTAAGCTGGCTCACGAAGATTCAGCGGACCTTAAAGCTATTCGACGGCGTCTTGCGGACACCAACTATGATAATGATATGGCAATTGCCGAACTTCAAAGAGACGAAGCACAAAAAGCTTTGGATAAAGAAGTTGTCACGTGTGATCAGTTGAGGCAAGATTTATCCAGTGCAGAATTAGAATATATTTCTTTGACAGAGCAAATTGATTCCATTCCCGCAGAACGTCTAGATATTAAATTTTTGCTCGAGACACGAACTGGACTTGAAACTAAAATTGAAGATACGGATATTAATATAGTTGAGCTCAAGAGCGAGAATACCGCTTATGATAGAAAGCTTAAAGAGTATGATGACTTCCTTACCACTATCGATATTGAAGAATTATTAGGTCAGAAAAAAGAATTTGATGAATTCAAAAAGAGTTATGAGGATACTGTTGCGCGAGCGAGATTGCTAGATAACGAGTATAAGACAATGAGCAAGAAGATATCGTTATTAGATGAAGTCCCGTGTGGTTCCGAGTATCCCATGTGTCAATTCATACGCGATGCTCATTTGGCCACCGTAGAAATTCCATCACTCGAAGTAGACATAATCGACAAAATAGAAGAAGCGAAAAAATATAAGACGAAAGTAGTTTCTGTTAACTCGATCGAACTTATAGAACTAATTGACAAGTATAATGGAATTATAATACAGAAGAATAATTTTGAAATTGAAAAGCGCGATAATAGAGTTTCTATTGAAAAGCTATATGCAAAAATTAAAAACCATAAAAGGGATCTTGCTATTACAAATGAAAAAATTGATTTATACGAAGAGAAAAGAGAACTAATAAAGAACATTGAGAAATTACTTTCCGAACGTTTCGGCGTTGAAGAGAATATCGAGACGACCAAAGATTCTATAATAACATGCGAAGATTATATAAATCAGCATCACCGCAATATTGGCTCCCTTGAACAAAAGGTGGAGTCCCTGAAAGAAAAGAAAATCGAGCTTGCCAATATTCGGGAGGAGTATGCGGCTTACGATTTATTTATGCGCTGTACACATTCTAATGGAATTGCTTATGATATTATTAAGAAGCGCCTGCCCGTTATTAACGAAGAGATTGCGAAGGTTATTTCTAATATTGTTGATTTCGAGGTTTTCTTTCAAGAGGATGGTCGCAAATTAGATATTCTTATTAAGCATCCGAAACACGAGCCTCGTCCAATTGAAATGGGGTCCGGAGCGGAAAAAACAATCGCTGCTATGGGAATTCGTTTGGCCCTTCTCAATGTGTCAAACCTTCCGAAAGGGAATATATTTATTCTCGACGAGCCCGGCACCGCCCTGGATGCCGAAAATATGGAAGGCTTTACGCGAATCCTTCAGTTAATTAAAATGTATTTTAAGACGGTTATACTTATTTCACACGTTGACTCCTTGAAAGATATAGTAGACTTAGAGATCACAATTGACAAAACCAACGGATACGCCAGAGTTAGCCAGTAAAGTTTAGACATACTTCTTATTTGGCCCTAATTATAAAGAAGGAGTCGAATAAAATGAAACACCTAATAGATAAGGGATTAAACAAGATTGTATCGCGCAAGCTTCTTGCTTGGGCGACAGCATGCGTACTCTTGGGATTTGCAGATCTAGCCTCAGAAGATTGGACAATGATCACGGTTGTCTATATTGGAACCCAAGGAGTGGTTGATATGGTGGCACGTCTAAAGGGGGTTGACTGATGAAATGGCTAGCTTTTAAAGCTTTTATAAAGAAAGCTTGGCTTAAGGCGAAAAAGTTTTGGTGGCTAATTGTTCTTGGGCTTTTGTTTGTGGTGGGGGCCCTCATCGGCGCATTAACCCGTAATGCGGCCTTTCTTACAAGTATCGTGGGGCTGATGGCATCAAAAGATCAGGCACACGACGCAGAGATGGAAACTATAGAACGGATCCACGCCGCCGAAGCCGAAGAGAAAAATAAAAGATTAGCAGAACACCAAAAAAGAATGGCTGAGTTAGAAAAAGAGTTTGCCGACCGAGGTGAAAAGTTAGATAGCAAGAAGAAAGCTGAGCTTAAAAAATTAGTAGATGAAGGATATAATGATCCCGAGAAACTATCAAGAGAGATAGCGGCAGCGTTTGGACTGAGGCATGGTTAAGAAGATATTATCGCTTTATTTGATTGTATTCATGGTTTTTCCATCAATGGCCATCGCAGATGAACCGGAAGAAAAACCAGAATATGATGTGATCTCGCTCAAAGCGGGCGACCCTGCACCATTTGATGGCGTTTTATTATCTGTTGATGCCGCAGCCAAAATAGCAGTCGACAAAAAGTTTGAAGATACTGAGTGTGATCTACGCATAAGTTATGAACTACACCTCCAGTCTGAAAGATTTCAGTTGCAACTAGATTTTAAAGACATTGAAATTCATTCTTGGAAAGATAAATATGAATCAATGATGATTCTTAAGGTTGCTGAAAACGAAAGATTACAAGAACTTGTACTTAAGCAAAAACCAGGCACCGAGCCGTTTATGGTTGCTTTGGGATTTGGTATTGGAACTCTTACCTCTCTGGGGATATTCGCTATATCGACGGAGATTGTGAAGAGTGAGTAGCAATGATATAATTTACAGGTCCAAGGCAGCCTTGGTTGCTTTTTTGGAAGCGCAGGGATTCTCTACTGGCGGCGCCGGCGCGCCGACAGATGCTCAATACGTAACACTAGCGACTGACGGCGATCTTTCGGGGGAACGAGTACTAACGGCCGGAACGGGTATCACAGTTTCGGACGCCGGCGCCGGAAGTACAGTGACGGTCGCCTCTACTATAACCCAAGGTGCCGTCGCTTCTGGAACACCTTCCGATAATGAGGTGGCAGTGTGGACCAACTCGACTACCCTTGAGGGAGACGCCAATCTAACTTGGGATGGTTCCCTTTTTAAAATGGTCCAGGATCCCACTGGTCTTTCGGGTGATACAGGGGCGGGCGAAGTCGTCACCTTCGGCACAGAGGATGTTACTGATACATTGGCTGCGGGCAGATTAATGTACCTCAATAATTCGGGCGTCTGGAAATATGCTGATGGTGATGCGGCTAGCACGGGAGGATCTCAATTATTGGCGATCGCCCTAGGAGCAGCCGTCAGCGATGGTTTGTTGCTAAGAGGGTTCTTTGACATGACTACATATTTTCAAGGCACTTTCGATCAGGGAGTCCCGCTATATGTAAGTACTACTGCGGCCAGCGTCGACATTGTAGCCCCCTCAGCCACTGGCGACTTTGTGAGAGTAGTGGGATATTGTACAGATACGGCTAATGTTATCTATTTTAATCCCGACGGCACCTACATTGAGATATCATAATGCCTGAAGTTAGTAAAGTTAATGCAGTAGCTATAGCCGACATAGAAACTATTAATGGTGTTGCGTCCGCCGATATAGAATCTACCGATGGTGTGGATTTTGTAACGGGGTTTAGTAACAACTATTCTATAAGCATCGGCAATAACGGCGGCGTTCCGGACTATTCCTACTTAAAAGTAGCCAACCCAACCAGTTATGATTTCATCGAGGGAGCCGGCGGCGACAGCGGGAGAACAGCACCGTATGGAGATGCTCCTTTTAGTGTTAGTCTGTGGTTTCAGCAGGATACCTTCACTGCATCTCCTTTTATATCTCAGGCCGTCCCCGCCGGCTCTGCTGTTGTCTGGTCAATCAAGATTCATGGCGGGAAGTATGTGTTTGCTCAACTCTTCGACCCCGGCGGCAATTATATTGCTATATATGATACAACCCAGGATTGGTCGGGCCTTTCCAGTGGCTGGCACCATTTGGTTCTTAGATACGACGCGCCATCTGGCTCAGCCGCCAACACCATCGGCGGGGAAGCAAACCGCGCTGGAAGTGAAGCCCGTCGCGATGCGATGTATTATTACATGGACGGTACTCGCTACGACGGCGGCAGCACCGCCTACCCTATATGTTATAATTCCTCGCCACCGGCGTACGCTCCTTGTTACACGGGCCTTAGAACCGAGAGCACCGCCACTGTTAACATCGGAGGAATGAACCCGGGCGCCAATCAGACTTTCCGAGGGAGAATGGACGAAGTGAGCATGTGGACTAAGGCCCTAACTGATGCGGATGTTACCGATATATATAATGGAGGAACTCCCGGCGATTTGTCGCTTTCTAGTTCTCTTCTATCGTGGTGGCGAATGGGTGACAACGATGGCGGCACCGGTACTACTGTGACTGACGTTCAGGGTGTAGGAGACGGCACTGCCTATGGCGCTTACGGCGGCGGAATCGGCTGGAGCGCAACTTCCGGCTTTGATACGGATGTTCCTCCATAATGGCTAAAGATAAACAACAATATGTGGCAAAATTAGAAAAGGCTATATCTCAAAAGTATGGAGAAGAAGCCATTAATAATCCTAAGCGCTTTTGGGACGACGATAAAGAGAAAGGCTACATTATTCAATCTCAAGAAGAACAGCGTAAGTTTGCTAAATTGGCTGAAACTCAAGACAAAGTAGAACAAGACGGATTTTTAATAAACAAAAAACTACTTACTAGAGACCACAATAGGACGTGTCCTGTTTGTAAAAAATATTCTTTTCATCCGCGAGATGATTTGTATATGAATAAGTTTGAAGCTTGCTTTGGATGCTATATACAATACATTGATAAGCGGGAAGAAAGATGGGCGACAGGTTGGAGGCCAAAATTATGAAGATTAGTAAACAACAGCTTCGTAAAATTATTGCAGAAGAACTAACGCATCTTCGTGAGAAAGATCCAGATATTATGGGCGCCGAGGCCGAGACCTCTGCGGCGATGACCAAGCGTATGCGTTCGACTGATACAGCTAAAGAGGTTGGAACTTTGTCTCGCAGAGAAAGACAAGTCCTTGGCGCCCTTAAAAACATACAAACCGTTATGGCGGCCCCGGGCGACCAGGTTACGTCTCAGGTTATAGTGCTTGTTAAGAGATTGATAGGAACACTTGAGAAATCCGCCGGCGACGCCGCCGGCCAAAAAACAGAGGGATAAAAAATGGCGACAGTATATGAAATCATTCAAGGAATTAATCAGGCAGCTGCCAATGGAGCGTGGGATGGAGCCCACGAAACATCACTTCAGGCAGACGGCAAAGCTCGTGACGCTGGCTTAAAAAGGCAGAACGGTCACTATATTAATGACCGACGCGTCATGGACGGGTTTGGTGTTAAATTCCGCGGCCCAATTTTACGAGTTACGTATCAAGCTGAAACAAGAATTAAAGAGGTAGCCCAGAACGGATTTGAGGATGACGTTCTTCGTCAGCTTCAGGAAGTTGTTAAATTCTTAAAGAAAGAATATAAAGCTATCACCAGTAACACTCTTACTCTAAAGAAAGAAGGCGATCACCACATTCTCGTACAGAGAATCTCCAACTATCGTACTGACGTTCAGGCACACTGCGACTATCGCATTGGTGGACTTACCGATGTGGTAGGCGTTAACGAGGGCTCTGATGAGGAGCGTTTAGATAAGGCTATCCGGGATTGGTTGGCTTTGGGCCCCAAGAATAAGCGTCCCAAGAACGATACTCGCAAGGGCAAGTAAAAAATGTCATGGGGAATACCCTAACTAAACAAGAGATATTAAAAGAAGTTGTTAAAGCCGGCAAGGATCCGGTCTATTTTACAACAAGCTACTGTCGTATATCTCATCCTCAAAGAGGCCTTATTCCCTTTAGCGCATATGATTATCAGAAAGATTTACTAAAAGATTTTGATAGCTATCGTTTTAATATTATTCTTAAAGCAAGACAGCTAGGTATTTCCACCATTACGGCTGCGTATATTGCATGGCTGATGCTCTTCCACCGCGACAAAAACATCTTAGTAGTAGCAACAAAGCTTCAGACTGCTACAAATCTTGTTAAAAAAGTTAAAGCAATTATTAAACACCTCCCCGCCTGGATGCGCATCAGCGATATTATTGTTGATAATAGAACTTCATTTGAACTTTCAAACGGATCTCAAATTAAAGGCTCTTCAACCTCTGCAGATGCTGGTCGTTCTGAGGCTCTTTCCTTGTTGGTGGTTGATGAGGCGGCCCATGTTGAAAAGTTAGGAGAGTTGTGGACAGCCCTTTACCCAACGTTGTCAACTGGTGGCCGCTGTATTGCTCTCTCGACTCCAAATGGTGTAGGAAACTGGTTTCATCAAAACTGTGTTGAGGCCGAAGCCGGCACCAATGCATTTCACATGACCACTTTATTGTGGGATGCCCACCCAGACCGTGATAAAACTTGGTTCGAGAAAGAAACAAAGAACATGTCGAAGCGTCAGATCGCTCAAGAGCTGGAATGCAATTTTAATGTATCCGGAGAAACGGTTATTCATCCGGATGATATACAATGGTATTTAGAAAGGACGACAACCCCCGAATATCGAACAGGATTTGATAGGAACTATTGGATATGGAAAAAGTATGATCCCGAGAAGCCTCATCTTATTGTTGCAGATGTTGCACGCGGAGATGGTAAAGACAATAGCGCATTTCATATTTTCGAATTAGAAACCATGGAAGTGGTGGCGGAATATGTGGGGAAACCCACCCCGGACGAGTTCGCAGATATTTTATTTAATGTTGCCGGCGAGTACGGAAATCCAATGTTGGTTATAGAAAACAATAACATCGGCTATGCAGTACTTAAAAAATTGCTTGATAAGGAGTATCCTAGTCTATATCACTCACGAAAAAGCGATCATCAATATGTCGACTCGGTGTCGGCTCAGTGGCAATCAAATGTTATTCCAGGATTTACAACTTCATCTAAAACACGTCCCTTGATCGTGGCAAAGATGGAAGAGTTTATGAGAAACAAACTAATTAAGATTAACTCAAGTCGGTTGCTTTCTGAAATGAAAACATTTATTTGGCATAGTGGGCGCCCCCAGGCGATGCGAAGTTATAATGATGATTTGGTGATGTCGTTTGCGATAGGGTGCTGGGTACGAGATACTGTGATTGTTGAAAGCCAAAAAGATGTCGAATATAGTAAGAGCTTTTTATCATCAATAAGTACAGCAAACACCACTATCTCAACTACAATACCGGGGATGACAGGACACAAAATGACAAAAGAAAGCCAAAGGCTATCAGAAGCAGAAGAGTTTACAAAACAATATATTGGTTTACTAAAGGGATAAAAAATGGCTAAAAACGATAAGAACCCAAGAAACCCAGCAGCCCCCTTATTCAAGAGATTAACAAGACTTCTCTCGGGGCCAATTGTTAACTATCGTACACAGGTGGCGCGCCAGGAACGACGCAGTGATTTAGAGAAATATCGAACTCGCTTCCGTTCAATGAGCGGCCAAGAGTTTAAGAGACATGATAGCAACATGTCACAAAATTTTAATCTCTTCACCTCGGCCGCTTTTAGAAATCAAAACCGGGCCGAGAGGTACATTGATTTTGAGCAGATGGAGTATATGCCAGAGATAGCGTCGGCGTTGGATATTTATGCAGATGAGATGACAACCTCTAATGAGTATGATCGTCTATTAAACATTGATTGCTTAAACCACGAAATTAAAACAATTCTAGAATCACTTTTTTATGATGCTCTCAATATTGAATTTAATTGTTTTGGTTGGGCACGCTCGATGGTTAAATATGGAGATTTCTTCCTTTACTTAGATATTGATGAAAAACTTGGAATTACTTCTGTGATCGGCATGCCTGGTAATGAGGTCGAACGGCTAGAGGGACAAGACGATTCCAATCCAAACTACGTCCAGTTTCAGTGGAACGGCGCCGGATTGACCTTTGAGAACTGGCAGGTAGCCCATTTTCGCATTCTCGGAAATGATCGATATTCGCCGTACGGAACATCAGTTTTAGATCCAGCGCGCCGGATCTGGCGCCAGCTTGTGCTTTTAGAAGATGCAATGATTGCCTATCGTGTTGTTCGTGCACCGGAGCGCCGGATCTTTAAAATTGATGTAGGGAACATCCCTCCTCAAGACATCCCCCAGTATATGGAAAAAGTAAAATCTGAAATGAAAAGAAATCAATTGGTTGATGCCAACACGGGTCGAGTCGATTTGCGATACAATCCGCTTTCTTTAGAAGAGGATTATTTTATCCCAATGCGTGGCGGCGTAGGATCGGATATTAGTTCTTTGCAGGGCGCCAGTTCTCTCAACGATATTGACGATGTTAAATACCTTCGCGATAAGCTGTTTGCAGCCATTAAAGTTCCGCAGTCATACTTAACTAACTTAGAGGACGGCAGCGAGGATAAAACGACTCTGGCACAAAAAGACATTCGGTTTGCTAGAACAATCCACCGCTTGCAGCGGTCTGTATTAGCTGAATTAGAGAAGATGGCCATTGTACATCTTTATACTTTAGGCTACCGCGGCCCCGACTTATTGTCATTTAAAATCACTTTGAATAATCCATCTCGTCTCGCAGAACTTCAGCAGCTGGAGTATATGAGGACCAAATTTGAAACTGCCACCGCCGTTCCAGAGGGCACATATAGTAAACGCTGGGTTGCATCAAACATACTTGGCTTGTCTGATTCAGAGTTCTTACGCAATCAGCGCGAAACGTTCTATGATCGCAAGTATCAACAGTCTCTTGAAGGATTGGCTGAAGAGGGTGCGATAGAAGATGCAGAGGGTGGCCTCGGTGGCCTAGGCGACCTAGGAGGTGAAGAGGGCCTAGGCGACCTTGGAGGTGAAGAGGGTCTAGGCGACCTTGGAGGCGAAGAGCTTGGTGGGGAGGAAGATGCTGGCGCGCTCCTGACGGCGCCAGGTCGCGTTGACGATGGTTCTGGACATACGAGTCACTATAGGGGGGGCCGTAAGTATGAAAGAAAAGACGGTATTAATGATGGCCGCGAACGAGGTGCACCGGGCCCCACGCGCCGTAAATTCCGGAGACAGGCTCAAGGGGTTGAGCTAAACACATATCGTTCGACCGTTGGTGCAGGTGTAGGAAACCCTCGCGGAGACATGCCTGATGTGAGATTTGGTCTAGAAGAGCAGGATACACCTACTTATAGTAAGAGCGAGAGGATATTGTTTGAAAATACAAATAAAGTCCGGAGGCTCGTTGAGCAGATGAAGAAAAAAGAGGCTAGTAAAGATGAAACATAACAAAAAAAGAAATACAGCTTTTATTTATGAAATTCTTTCAAGAGAACTTACGCGGGCTATATTAGACAACAATGTTAAAAATAAAAATAAAATTGTTTTTATTATTAAAGAGCACTTTGGCAAAGGCTCTCTTTTAGCAGAAGAGCTAATGCTTTATCGAGCTTTACTAGAGACCATTAACATACAAGAAAATATTGCCGAGAGGATGCTGCAAGAAACGAAAGTTGCCTATTCTAAATTAGATGGCAAAACAATATTTGATGCTCAATCACAAGTTATTGCCGCTATAAACAAGGGCCTCAGTCAGGACGTGTGGGCCAGGTTTATTCCGAATTTTAAATCTTTAGCATCTGTTAGTGCAATTTTCAACAACAAGACATCGGTTAAGAAAAAGGTTTTATTTGAACAGGCTATTGTAAATCAAATGTCTGCTCGGCATCCAAGTAAAGTAAAAACGTTACAGTCAGTTGATAATTTAACATACAACTCCTTTATAAAGAAATTTAATGATAAATACGGGGATCTTCTCTATGAACAAAAAGATTTATTAAATCGGTATATTACAAGTTTCGCCGATGATGGTTTTGAGTTGCGCGTTTATCTAAACGAAGAGTTGTCTAGGCTTAAGGGTGTAATTGCCGATACGCGGCCCACCATCACGGAGCCCCTTATTCTGCAAAAGTTAGTAGAAATCGTCGAGTATTTGGAAGGCTTTAGGCGCCGTGAATTTGTAACTCAAGATCTAAATAAGATTCTCAAGACACAACAGCTTGTTCAGGAGCTTGTAAAAAATGATTAAGATTGAGATAGGTGGGCCGCAAGCGACAGTAGGTATCCGTGCGCGCCGCGCGTTGGATGGCTCCCTCCTTATTATGGATCATGAAAAGATTGATATCGCCGTTCTTCCCGAATCGATGAAGATATCTACTTTCCCCAAGTCTACAGCATCTGAGGATGTCTATGATTTTCAAAATCGTTTACTGGAGTTGCTATCTGATAAGGGAATAATTGATCGAGCCTCTATCCAGGGGGGCAATATGTTTCGATCGCTAGAAGGTAGCATTTTTGAAACCGACAAAGTCAACCCCCTCCAGGCAGCTTTGTATGTGATATCAGAGTTTCTCGACACGGAGGAGCAGCATGAAAAGATTGCGGATCAATATGAAAAAGAGCTTGAAGACATGTTTACTCATCCTGACGATCGCGATTCTACCGAGTACGGCGAGGTTCCGCAATATGCAGAGAAGGGCTCTATGCGGCCGGGCTACTACTATTATCCATTAAGAAATCGATACTAGAGTGGAATTATTACATTTTATACTTGCCGCATATGGCATGACTTTTATTATTGTTCACGGACATATCTTTAATAAGATCCGTCCCGCTTGTCAAGCA
>Ga0209434_1001123_pt1 | contig 12222 bp, 17 predicted proteins | sample ETNvirnome_2_300_FD_184068 | JGI IMG/M metagenome (GOLD analysis project Ga0209434, IMG submission 184068) | Marine viral communities from the Pacific Ocean - ETNP_2_300 (SPAdes) (version 2) | ecosystem: Environmental > Aquatic > Marine > Oceanic | place: Pacific Ocean | collected 2013-06-22
TCCGATATTTTCAGGGACGATGGAGCACATTTATAGAAAGAGCACAATCTGTTCGTGAGCAGCTAGAACAATTAGGCGTTAACACATCTCCTTTAGACCAAGCATTAACACCAGCAGCAGCAGCAGAACAGCCACAAGCTCCTGATGCTGATGCTGAGCCATCTGCTCCGCAAACTCCTGTTGAGCAACAATTAGCAAGCATGAAAGCGGGTGTCGAAGAAGCTATAGCAGATGCACCTGCTAGTGATAAAGCAAAGAATCTCTTGCAATATATTGATGATACTATTGATAAACTGGGGACAATGGTAGATGAAGCGGCGGCAAGTGAGTTTGTAAAACGATTTTTAGCATTTTCTGCAAAATTCTGGAAATATAGTTTTGGCAATCAGATGCTTATTTGGTTCCAGAAACCAGATGCCACACAAGTCGCTGGTGCACAACAATGGTTTAAGAATTTTGGTCGCCAAGTAACAAATTGGAATGCTGGCATTTCTATTATTGCTCCTAGAAGCTTTATCACAAAAGGAGGCAAGGATTTAAAGAACACGATGTCTCCTGAACAATGGAATAAAGTCAAGGATGAGTATACTCGAATGTCATTCATCGGTGTTACGGTGTATGATGTAAGTGACACAGCCCCAGTAGAGGGATGGACAGGCTCGGAAGGGCAAGGGCCATATGAGCCTGCGGCATGGCGACAAGATGCCAATGAGAACGTAGAAGATCTTACAGCATTGGTCAATGCCGCTAAAGAATGGGGACAGACAAAAGGGATTGATGTTGGCGAAGAAGCAATGATAGGGCAAAAAGGAGGATATTCTGCTGGCGGAAAAATTAGAATCAATGATACTTATCAAGGCATTAATTTATTTAGCACGCTTGTTCATGAGCTAGCTCATGAAGTATTACATCAAGTGACGAAAGAACGGGCAAAAAGAGAACCGTCTAAATCTCTAGAGATAGATGCCGAGTCTACGGCATATGTGGTTTTACAACATTATGGCTTTGAAACAAAAGATGCTCCAAATTATTTAGCTTTATGGAAAGCAAAGGGCAAAGAAATAAAAGAGAGGAGAGAGAACATACAGAGGGCTGTAAGAACAGTTATTGAGGGCATTGATAATACCATAGCTAAGGTAGGTTTGCCAGATGAGACAGAAGAGGAGATATAAGCGTGTGGTATAAAGAGTCGCAAACAGGATATGGCTATCATGGCACAGACCCAGTTCAATTCGAACAAATTAGAAACAGCGGCATAGCAAAGGGATCAGATTTTACTGACAATGAGGATGACACGAGCCCATATACTGATGGCGTCTGGCTAAGGTTTCCTTTTCCGTCTCAATTTAGAAGAAAGATAGGAATGGGAAACTATTATACAACTTTTGAAGTTATTCCTCCGCAAAGTGTAGAATTTAAAACTGACCCTTGGGGCGACTATAGACCATTATGAACTGGTATAATAAAAATTCATACTATAAAAGAAATGTTTTCGCAGGCACAATGCTTCTTAATAATAGATATACCGGAGATGAGCCCAGAACAATAACATTCGAAATAGATCCTTCTTTAGATCAAATTATTCATCTTGCTTCATTAGATAGACATACCAGTGTAAGATTTATACAGACACCTGCTGGGTTGTATGCATGGCCGTCTAGTCAGTCTGTCCATGCTGCTGTAGCCGAGCATTTAAAAGTTCATGCAAGTGAATTCTCCTATACGCAGGGCGATGCAGCTGAAGTTAAAGTAGATGGGAATAAGCTGTTTATATGGAATCCTGATAATATAAATCTGCCATGGGCTCAAAATCTTCAGCCATATACGTTAGATAATAGCTTTCAATATCAAATGGATTTAGGGCGCGAGGCTCTAAGACGAGATCCAATTGATATTGAACGAGAACAAAGACAGGAAAGTTTTGAGCAAATAGATAAACCATCATCTCCTTATTATAAAAGATGGGGGGACTAATAAACTGGTATAAGAGGGCACAAACTGCTACAATAGACGCCCCCACAACTTCTTTCATCGATCCACCAGATATTGATGACGAGAACGATGATGGGTATGATTGGAGTCCATGTTATCAAGCAATAAGCAAATGGGTTGTTGACAATGTAAACAATGATCCTGTTGCGACTATTCAAAAGCAATTAGTTGAAGAAATAGCTATGAATAGTTTTCAGCAGGGTATTTTTCCTGAAGTGATGCTTTGGCATGACGACATTGATTTCTTCAAGACATCACAGCACAGGGCGATGACAGTAACGTTACGATTTGCTGCTTTTAATGGAGACCCAGGAGGCGAAGATGCTGAATATCTTTTCTTCGATATGAAATCGATGCAGGCTCAATGGCAAGGTTTGTTGCAACAATCTACTTTACTGGCAACAATACAAGGAGCAGGATGCAAAATATCTTTTATAGATGAAGATTTATATGAATATGTATTAGGTGAGATATGTAATGCGATTTGCTATCGTAGTAAGCAAGTGGCAGAAACCTTCCAAACTTACCTGGACAATAATGTCCAAAACATGCAACAAGAAATTATATCTCAAATATCACAAGGAGAACTTGCTAGATTTATTAGCCCTGTTGATTTTGCACGTATTGAATTAGGAAACGAAGCTAATGTTGTCAACCCGTGGGGCATGCATTGTAGCCCAAATGATTTTAGATTTGATACGATTGGAGTTGTATTTACAGCAGAACAGACTTTATATCTAAATGTTCCTGATGATATATGTAAAAGAGTTTTAGAAGAATTTGGAGAGGAGGTGGAAGATGAACTGGTATAAATTCTCCAATAAAATAGATAAAATCAAGAAATGGAAGAAAGACCATCCCGATGATGGAATCGAAGTTTGGACGAGAAGAAGTGATGTATTTTTATCTATTGGTGATTGGGCTGATAGAGATTTAGTTGAGGATCTAGAGCATTTAATAGGGCAAGATGTAGAATATGACTATGAGGTTGGGAGCCCTGGATGTGATTGGGCTAAAGTGCAATGAACTGGTATAAGAAAGCAGATGTATCTGACTATTATCCCAAGTTATATGGTGCTTTGCAACAGTATCAGGGACAAGGGCTATTCGTTCATTTTACGGACATAGCAAAGTTAGGCATTAATCCTCAGCCTTCGCATCAAGATCCTATAGGGATCTATTTTTTTCCTCTCGATCATCTTCTTGAAGTTTTTGGCAAGTATACTGTGTTCCAATTCAAAAAGTTCATGTTCATATGTCAGGTGACTCCCAATAACGTTCTGAATCTTAGTGATGTAAATGAAGCGGAACTGAAAAGATATTTAGAGCAACTGGAGATTGAACGGCAAAAAGGAACAAGAGGAGATACTGATAGTCCATATGGTGCTGATCTTTGGTATTCTATTAAGCGCTCCCTTGAGGAACAGAGTCAGGGCAAGTATAACATGCCATTTCGCCAAAGGTTTATGCAACTGGGATTTGATGCGATCAGGGACATCGGAAGCGGTGTGATCCATTCTAATGAGCCCGATCAGTTGTTAGTTCTTGATCCTAGTATCATAAACATTGTGGACATGATTGAGACAAATGTTTCCGAATACAAATCGGAAGAGCCGCAGCAGTCCGAATATCCATTTTACAGCAAAACAACGAAGCCCGCCATCATGGTTGCCAATGCGCTTGCTGAGCAAATGGGAATGTCGATGCTTTCGCCCCCGCATGCAAGCAACAGGGGAGATGGCTATTGGAACATGCGATTGGTTGATGAGGACAAAAACGTTGTTACTGTCGGAATGCAACTTAGCAGGGGATCTTACTACAAAAGTTTTTCAGCAAGTTTCTTCGCAAGTTGGTTCTCCGATGGTATTCAAGTTAGCTTTTCCGACACAAAAGTAGCGTTCGGCTGGGCTTCGGCTCCGCCGGAGGCTGTCCGATACAACTTTGACGTTAACACGCCTTACGAAGATGTGTCTGCCGAGTTCGCACAAAAATTGCAAGAGAAGCTTCGAGAGCAACCTCCCAACCTTAAGTCTTATGTCGAGCCTATCGGAGTAGAATTACAGAACATGCTTGGAGGAGATTTGGATCTCGACTCTCTAACTTTAGTATTTTTGGAGATTGATGTGAATGGATCGCCATTTAGAATCAGTTTACAAATGCAGAGCTACGATCAGAACATAGGAGTTTCTGGATCGATACAGATACCGAAGCATTCGTTCTATTCTATTTACGATCCAAGCTTTAATATTGAATTACCAAAAGAAACCAATGCTAGGGAAGTAATAAGCAGTATCTATAAAGAACTAACAACAGTGGTAGAAAAGCATTTTAGGTTAGATGACGAAAACCGCCGTTATGAAAATGAGTATTCGATGCAGTATATCAATCCTGTCTTGGATCTTTTGCGTGGATCATTACCGCAACGGACTTCGGCATCGAGGAACTGGTATAAAACAGCACAGGATGTTTATCAGCAATATCAGCAAGCACTTCAACAAGCTGCTGCTGCTATAGAAATTACTGGGACTGGTCAAAATGAAATGTTGACTCTTCCTGGGACGAACCAAACAATACAGGCAAGAGATTTGCTCCAAAGAGTAAAAAGCCATATCGCTCCTGTTTTATTAGAAAATCATGTAACGAAGATAAATACTGACCCGATTGCGCAAGCCACTGCTCAAGGACTAGCTGTTAGTCATGAGCCTGGAGAAATTCATGTTGATGTCGCTAAAATATTTAATGCTGCAAAACAATCTTTGCCTGCTGTATCGCAAATGGATGGCATGGAGCCAGATCCTGATGCAATGAATGCCATATTGCACCAAGTTTCACAAATGATTGAAGCTGAGTTAATGGAAACAGTTTCACATGAGTCATTTCACACATATCAATATTTCGATTTATTCCAAAAGGGACAGCCCTTTTCAAGGGCCGAAGAACAACCTGCGGAGCAATTTGGCAGACAGACAAGACATCGTTATGATTATGCATAAAGCCTATCGACACTAAAACTCCGTTGTCGGTCTGGAATGATTAAATGGATCATATCAAGTTCTCGTAATCCATCTATGATAAACTTTAAGTAGTTTTTAATTCTTAATGAATCTGTGGGATAAAGCATCTGAATATTTCTCTTTTGAAAAATTTGTTTTTTTATTCTGTCATGTTCCTGTAATTTTTGAAATTCTTCTTTTCTTCTATGATACAAGCCTTTAATAAATTTAAAATGTTGTTTTCCTTGATACTCAAAGCCCAGATTCAGGTTTTCATTAAATCCATCAATTTCTAGTCGTGATCCTCGTTTATTCTTAAGCCATTTTGGCTTGCATTTTTGAAAGATTTGGTCTGTAAGATATTCTAAGGCGTTCCTAAATGTTCTTTCGCCTAAAAAGGCGGAACAACTGGGGCACCAGCCGCCCGATTTAATAGCATGTGCATTCGTAATCCAAATATGTTTTTTGTCACATTGAACTTTTAATTTTGTATAGGCATTTTTGTATTTAGTTGAAAGTAATTTTCCTGCTCTTGATTTTATAATTTCTCTTATATTTTCAATATTGTCAACGTGATATTGCCCAGCTTTTTCAATACAAAAGCATTTCCAGCACCATGCTTTGCCAGTCACAACACGATGATAGGTAGAATTCCACTGGTGTCCTCGTTTGCATGTCCATTGTAATTTTTCATGTGCGTGAGTATAGGTTTTCGTAAGGCATTCTCCTCCTCTTGACATTGCATAGGCTTGAGCTTCTTCAATGGTATTCCTTCTTGCGACAGATGCTTTTCTTCTTTTCTCTTTGGCACATTGTGGACACCACTTGCCCTTTCTTATATTATTTGGAGTCGCTTCCCAAATATGGTTAAATTTACATTGCCATATCAATTTTGAGTGAGCGCTTTTATATGTCGTGGATAAACATTTTCCGCTTTTTACATTAGCCGTGGGATGCATATCTTCTATTGTTAACATTACTATGTGTCCTTTTAATGAATCTCAACATGTAATAGATTACAATAGGACAAAGGAAACTCCTTTATAAATATAAAATAATTTAACATGAACTGGTATAAACGCTTAAAATTTGCACAAATATCTGGTGAATTTTGGATTGATGGTGATGGCAATGTGATGAAAGCAGAATATGGCGACTACAATCATGAGGCGTATGTAAGGCAGTATATCTTGTCGAGTTATGACATGGATTGGGAAGGAAGCGGTGTTGATATTGAGGAACCTAAATTCTTAGAAGATTTTGTAACAGAAGAGTTCGAAGAAACTGTTGAATATTTGTTTAATCGGCAAGAAATAACGGAACAACAAAAAAATAAGATGTTAGTTGAAGGATTAGCTGATCCTGATAATCATGAAACAGTAGTTTCTTATCTTACCGTGGGAGACGTAATGAGGATAAGAGGAGCGACAGAAGATGAAATAGATGTAATTGATGGCGGCGATGCTCGTGCTTTTGCCATGAAACAATGGGGATGGAAAAGGCTAGAGGGACACCATGTAGAAAGTTGGACTTTAAGTCACGACGACATGGATACCATCGCGAGTGGATTATTCGACGCGTATGGCGAAAATGCTGAAGGGCAAGATTTTGTAATTCATGTGTATTCTACAGGGCAAACAGCAGATATGACATATGAAGAGTTATCTAGTGCAAAACAGCCACAAAGGGGCGGATTAACAGGAACAGAGCAAGAGGCATATCAAAGGGCAGTTCAACAACAAGATCAAGGGCATCCTTATTATAAAGGGCACCAGGGAGATTAGTCAAGGAAACAAATCTATTTCGTTGAATTAAAATGAATGAACTGGTATAAACGAGCATCCAAAAGAGTATTGATCGCTGTCGCTCCTCAAGTAAATTGGGGAGCACAGGACAACTATGGCGTGTGGACTGTTAAATCGGTTGCACAGTTTCTTGGCGTCCAACCTGATCAATATATCTATCAAGATACAATCGATATTAACTTGCTACCCCAAAGTCTTGTCGAAGAGACAGATGCCGATGATATCAGAAGGAGAAAAGATGACGGGTCGTTTGATCAAGAGGCAATGGAATTTTACGATGAAGCAAAAGAAATACTTGACAAACACGATAAATCACAACTCTACGATCCAACAATGGATGAATGGCGAGACTTCCTCGTCTATGACTACGACGAAGATAACATTATAAACCTAGCAAGAGAGATGTTAGCTAGAGAGCGAGAAAGCTGGGGGCAAGAAGAAATGGGATCGTCGTTTTCAGGAGGATATCCTCCTATTGTTGTTACCAAGCAAATCGATGGAACTTTTATAGTTAATGACGGCAATCATAGAGTTGACACATGGAAGAAACAAGGATTAGATGAGGCACCAGCATGGGTTAATGATGAATATGCCAGGAGTCAACCATGAATTGGTATCTTAGAAATCGCAAAATGGCATCAATAACTTTCAGCCCTAGTGAGTCAGAGAAGATTTCTCAACCAATGGATATGGCAAGTTTGGGGAATGATATTATGCGTTTTGCTGATCGGGCGGGAATCACTAATATTATGGTTGAACCAGATGGAGGATATGAATGGGGGCCAACAGGCATCATGAATTTTTATCTCCTGACAACAGATGGAGATCGCAATCCTCTTCCCGCAAATCAGAGAGCAAGTGGTCAAGATGTAATAAATTTGATAAATCAATATGTTGCTGATAAAGCGGGCACGTTTGAAATGAAAGTTATGCAGATAGACACATCGCAATCTCGCCCCGATACACGAGTAGTAAGAGTCAATGTTAGTAAAAATGAAACTCAAGATTATAGCGAAGTGCCTGAAGTAAACATAGCTAATGATAATGCCACCGCTTTAATTGAACTGCTTAATTCTGTTGGGTTAGCATTGTCTCCACACTATGGAAGCTTTTCGGCAGATGATTATAAACGTGTTCGACCAGTTATCTCTGACACATTGAAGTCTATGTTCTCTAGGGAGCGTCAAGAAGAGAAAGAGGAAGATAAACCTGCTTACATCGAGTTTGGATTAAGCCCTGATATGATTGAAGGGTATTTGCAAAGATTAGACCAGATAGTTGCGTGGATGGAACAGCAACAAATCCCTCAACGGGTAATATCTTATGGATAATTCATTGTGAACTGGTATAAACGGGCACAACAACAATACTTCCCTTTTTACAACCCCGCTGTTGATCAGCCTATAGAACAACGTAATGCTTATGAACGATTGTTGCAAGAAGACCGGGCAACAGCTATTCAAGATTTAACGATTGAAGAATTTATAGAAGATCATGTTAAAAGTGAAGATGATTTATTTCAATACTTCAAAGAATTAGGTCTTCCTCTCGATAAAATTGCTGATTTTCCGGATGCTAGACCTATTTATGTTTTTACAGGCAGAGACAAAATAGACTATGTTGTTGATGAATTTCTCGAATCACCAGATATTGTAGAGGCTCATGAATGGGTTAATCGCATTGATGATATGTATTTAATTAACTATGTAGAAGAAACAGATGCTAATAAAGAATTCTGGGAAGAAGTGGGGCCTGGTTATACTTTATATCATGGAACGACTGAAGAAGACCTTGATAGTATTAGACAAAATGGGATAGAACCAAGAAATCAAACACGAGGCATGAGTAATCGTGGCACAGGTTCAGCTGTTTTTCTCTCTTCGGAGCCTGCAAAGGCACAATATTATTACAATGTTGTCGTTGAGGTAAATGTAGGACAAATGAAAGCTGATAATTATATGCCTCAAGTTGGAGGAGAAGAACCTATTGAAGAATCAGAGATGCGATCGGCACTGGCTTGGAAAATAGGATTAAAAGATTATTATTCTGAAGGAGACACAAGCGACGGACTAGACCCTGAAACAGTTATATTTTATAATGCTATTCCTCCAAAATATTTACGGGTTTTAGAATGAACTGGTATAAACGAGCATCCAAAAGAGTATTGATCGCTGTCCATCCTACATGGATATTTGATAATTATGCTCCTTATTCTTCTCAAGATCCTGAATCTACTCTTGAAAAATCAAAAACTATATTAACCAATTTTTTGAATATGTTACAGGTTATGATGGCGAAGTAATCATTACATTGCTTTCTCACCCTCCTTATATGCTTAATCTTTTTCATCCGTCCATAAAAGATGAGGCTGCACAGCTTTTTCAATCAATGCAGGATAGGATTGAAAGGTCTTTTACAACTGTTGTTGAAGAGAACGCAGGAGACGTGTGTAATAGTGAAGAACTTTTGAATGCCTTGGATTGGTGGAGTGAGAATGGATACCAAATAGAAACCATAGGAGGTTATGGCAGGGGATGCTTGAAGGTTACGGAAGATAAGATTAATAGGAATTGGTCACAAGATATAAGGGACACAGGAGCGTCAATACGAAGACAAGAAAACTTGGTGTTTGACCCTCCGGTTACTTAATGAACTGGTATAAAAAGGCAGAGAAAACATTATACCATGGCACGATTAGAGATAATGCCGATTCTATTCGCCAAGTAGGTATTGTTCCAGAACGAGGTGATTTTGTCTCAGATGCTTATGCGGATATGTATGAAGCGGCAGGCGCCTCTTTTGAAGATGAAGTGGCAGAATTATCTTATGCTGCTGATAAACAAAACATCCAGAATGCTGTAACGGCGATGATACACCATATCAGTAATAAATTAGGCAAAAATGATGTTGGTATTAATGATATTAGGAATCATGGATTAATCGTCAAAATAAAAGGTTCTCCAGGTGAAGCGGTTCCTCCTAGCCCATTTGAACAACGACCCGAAGACTATGATCAAGATTGGGAAATGATGGCAGAAGAAAACAAGTGGCGAGCCGTTGAGCCAGGAGACTATTATTCAGAATATCCAACGGGCAATGTAGCATCAGGAGATATTGAACTAATTACTGGCGCTGCCCTCGTGAGATTCTTGCAACGGCGAGATTTAATTTGAACTGGTATAAAAAAGCAGCATCGGAAGATTTGCTACAAGCGTTGGTTTTGCAGATTAAAGATACATATTCTGGGCAAAGTATTACTCCAGAAATGCTCGACGAACTCAGAAAACAGCCTGACGGTGATATTCGGAGACAGATAGAAGAGTTAAAGCAAGAGAAAGATCGTGATCTAGAATATCGAAGGCAAAAAAAGGAGATTAAACTAGATAAAGAAAAATGGATTAAAGATGTTCCGCCCGAAATAGAATACGTTGGAGGAGCAGAAGCAATAGACACTTATGTCCATTGCAGACCTGGCTCTGTAGAAGAAATGCAGGAAATGATACAGCAAAAAGGTGGACTGCCATTGATGCGTGGCTTAGATAATGTTAGCTATGACAATCCTTTGTTAAAAGGATATAACAGTATTTTTGTTGGATGCAATGAGACATGGGCTGCTGTGCTTGCCAGGGATTATGACTATTCAGGTCATTTTGTATATATCACATTTAGTAATTTACCAGAAGGTTTTTATGTTACAGACGACCCAAACCCAATGGATAAAACAAATTTGCCAAACTCTTATGTTATATTGTCTAAACATTCAGTGATACCGCTGCGAAACATAGACACAATAGAGGATGGGGGAACGTGGGAGTCCATCCTAGATAATAACCCTGCGGTTAAATATGAATTTGGAGATGAAGAATTTAATTAACATGTGGTATAAAACTTCACAAGGCATTGTTACATTTGATTTCGACTCCACCCTTACCACTCCAGCATGGGACTGGGTAAATCAAACGTGGACGGGAGGCGATGAGCCTAACTGGGATATGATTGCAGAGCTAAAGAGATATGCCGCACAAGGCAAAATTATTCATATAGTGACTAGTCGTCATCCTGATGTAGCCCAAACAGCTGACCCAAACCAAAAATTCACGTCAGTCGAAGATTTTGTTGCGAAATATCAACTTCCAGTTGCACAAATTCACTATACGGCAGGAGAGCCTAAAGGACCAATTCTGCAACAACTAGGATCAGAGATGCACCATGACGACGATGAAGAAGAAATTAATTCTGCGACAGATGCGGGAGTCCAATCATATAAAGTGCCTCATCTATTCGATAATACCCCATGAATATCTTTTTTCTTGACGACGATAAAACGAGGATTGAAGTTTTTAGTGCCTTGTGTCCAGATGCGGTGATAGCAGAAACTGCCCCTGATGCAATTTCTACTATAGAAGGTAAAGATTGGGACATTGTTTTTCTCGATCATGATTTAGGCGGCGAACAGTTTGTAGATACTGCCAGAGAAGACACTGGAGCAGAAGTTACCAGATGGATAGTTAAGAATAAGCCGAAAATTGATTTAATTATTGTTCATTCGTATAATCCAGATGGAGCAGAAAATATGAGGAGTTTATTATCGCAAGCGGATTATAATGTGAAAAAAGTTCCATTTTCCCAGTTAATTAAACGTATTTCAACAATTATTAATAGCTAAAGTAAAGAGGGCATTGTAAACCAGTCTTCTGCTTGATAATTATTATCTGGAAATAATTTATAGCCATTTGCTATTAATAATTCCCGAATATTTTTTTGTTTTTTAATGTCTACGTCTCTTTCCGTAAAAGCATTATGTTCAATTGTTATTAATCTAAATTGGTATCTATCAAAAGGAAAGACTCTAATAATTTCATATTCTGATCCTTCTGTGTCAATAGATATATAATCAATTATTTTTGGGGCATTATATTTATCTAAAATAGATTTCAGTGTTACTGCTTTTATTATTGAGACAGGGTGTTTTTGTGATACTGCTTCTATTGCCTGTCCATGAAAATCTGGATTAAGAATGCCTGACAATTGAGACTTCTTGACCCTCGCTATAAATTCCACTTCTGTATTTTCAGAGAAGACAGCAACATTTTCACAAATACATTTGCGATTTATTTTTAAATATTCAAATGCATTTGATCGTGGATTTGGCTCTACACAAATTCCTGTCCAATCATAAAACCTTTCAAGCAAGCATGTATTTGAAGCACACATGCCGTCATCTGCTCCTATATCTATAAAATATCCGTTCCTTTTTTCTTTTAATTGTGCTCTTACCCAATCTGTTTGTGGTGTATTTAATTTTGGCATGAATTTATATTATAATAAAAATCGTTCACTTCCTCTGTCTCCAGCAGTTTGACAGTGGATCTACTTGAGTATTTGGATTAACGCCTTGAATACATAAAATGGAGCACGTAATGACAATGCCA
>Ga0209434_1001126_pt1 | contig 12212 bp, 20 predicted proteins | sample ETNvirnome_2_300_FD_184068 | JGI IMG/M metagenome (GOLD analysis project Ga0209434, IMG submission 184068) | Marine viral communities from the Pacific Ocean - ETNP_2_300 (SPAdes) (version 2) | ecosystem: Environmental > Aquatic > Marine > Oceanic | place: Pacific Ocean | collected 2013-06-22
ATAAAGAGCACGGTTCCGTTGAACAAAAGCTAACTTCTCTCATAGAACAGAAACAAGAGCTAGTTGATTTACGCGAAGACTTCTCAGCTTACGATTTGTTTATGCGATGTATGCACAGTAACGGAATTTCGTATGATATTATTAAAAGGAAGCTTCCAGTTATCAATAATGAGATTGCAAAAGTTCTTGCTAATGTGGTCGACTTTGAAGTGTTCTTTGAAAATGATGGTCGACATCTAAAAATCTTGATTAAACATCCAAAACACGAACCTCGACCAATTGAAATGGGTAGCGGAGCGGAGAAAACAATTGCTGCAATGGCAATTCGTTTAGCCCTCTTGTCTGTTTCTAACTTGCCAAAATCAAATATATTTATTCTTGATGAACCAGGAACTTCACTAGACGCTGACAATATGGACGGCTTTGTTCGTATTTTAGATTTAGTAAAGTCCTATTTTAAGACCGTATTCCTGATTTCTCATCTAGATTCTCTCAAAGACTGCGTAGATATGCAGATAACCATCGACAAAAAAGGAAAATACGCTCACGTAATGGAGACTTAAAATGCCCCTCTACGATTTTAAATGTACCAAGTGTGAACATGTTTTCGAAATAATTCAAAAGTATACGGACCCCCACCCAAAATGTGAAGAATGTGGAGAGCCCACCATTAGAATTATATCCCGCACCAGCTTCGCTTTGAAGGGTGATGGATGGTATAAAGACGGATATTCTAAGCCACAAACTGAACCTGAAGACTAATTATTAATAAATAAGGAGTTTAATATGGCGACCCTCTTAAATTACACTGCTGATTTCATTATTAATAGCACTGAGAATATCTCGGATCAATACGAAAAACTTCCGGAAGTAAAGCAAGTTCCAGTTATATTGGCTATGCAAGGTCCCGCCTCTATACGAAATCGTTCTATCGCATATTGCGTTAGTAAGGGCGGCGATCCATCTACCATAACTCAACCAGTATCTTAGTTAAGCGCCGTCCGTTTCGAAAGTGCAGCACTAATTAAAGTAGCCGCACAAGCGGTATAAATTAGGAGGAATAAATTTATGGAATATTTACAAAAGGCAGGCGCAGTGCTTAAAGAGCTAACAGGCATGGCCCTTTCGATTTTGGCCCTAGGTGTTGTTTTACAAGTACTCTTTGGATCAAATGTTGCATTTTTACCAGGCGATGTAGTAGGCAATGTAGTTGGCGTTACTAAATCGTTAGGTAGCGAAGGTCTTGTTGGCCTTGTTGCATTGTGGGTTTTAGTTGCCCTGTTCAACAAGAAATAACAATAAATTAAAAGGAGTTTTTTTATGAGACAAGTATTAGACAAAACTTTAAATAAACTATTGTCGCGCAAGTTGATGGTTTGGTTGACAGCCACAAGCTTTATGTTTTTGGATGTCGTACCACTAGAATCGTCAGATTGGGTAGCGATTTCATTAGCTTATATTGGTTTAGAAGGCTTAGCTGATATCGCATCTAGATGGAGGCACGGGCCAACGTCATGAATATTACAAAATCAAAATTAAAAGAACTTATTATAGAAGTAGCGAAAAAGCATTCTTTGGATTCCGGTCTGGAGAATGCTTCGCCGCCCTTAAACGAGGTCCACGATCTTTCCGGTATTGACGAAGAAGAGCGCGAAGAATGGAACAGCATGATTGAAGACGACATGCATGCGTTACAAGGAACATTGGATAACGCACCCAAAGAAATCCTCACCGTTGGGCACGAAGAATTGATAGGAATCCTTAGCAGGCTCATGGGAAAATACGGAGAGCCTCTTGAAGATGCTCCAGCAGAAGAGGAACTAGAAGGCCAGTAAAGTGAAACTATTAATTATTAAAAAAATTCTAAAAAAATGCTGGACATGGCTAAAACATAATTGGAAGGCACCTTTCGTTGTGCTGGTAGTTTTATTTACGTGGGTTGTTCTCCGAAGAAAAACCGTCGCAGAACAAATTTTAAAGATTCGCGAAGCTAGTTACAAAGCGCAAATCGATGAAATTAATCGTGCGCACGAAGAAGAACTTAAGAAAAGAGATGAAATTCTAGAACAATATACTAAAACAGTTTCTAATTTAGAAAAAGAATTTGCCAAAAATAATAAAGAATTAGACGAAAAAAAGAAAAAATCTGTTAAAGAAATCGTCGAAAAATATTATAATGATCCTGATACTTTAGCCATCATGATTGGCAAAAGATTTGGTTTTGAATACACAGAGGACGAATGAAATTAATAATACCAGTGCTAATTACTATGTTAGCATTTCCGGCCCAATCCATGGCCGAACCCCCCGCACCAGAAATAGATGAAACCCCAAAAGTTACGGGTATTAATAAAGGTGAAGAAGCTCCTTACAACGGAGTACTTTTAAATACTGCAGCAGCAGCTAAAATTTTTGCTGATAAAGATTTTTCTGCTCAAGAATGCATAATGAGAATTAATTTCGAGGTTCAAAAAGAACATCTTCGAATGCAACTACTGCTAGACAACACAAAACTTAGCCTAGACACAATGGACAAAAAGTACACAGCAATAATTGATATTAAAAACAATGAGATCGAGAGGCTAAGCAAAGTTGCTCTTGAAAATTCAAATGATTATTCTACTTGGTGGGCTGTTGGTGGAGTGCTTGCTGGTATTGCTTTAACCATTGCAGTCGTTTATGCTGTAGAGGAAGTTAAATAATGGCTAGAAGGCAAAAGGGTTCTGGGCGCCTTTCTAAAGAACAATTATATAATTTTATAAAAGTAAGCACAGGTCTTATATCGCTGGATGAAGATCAGGATCCCGCTAAAGGTGCCAGTGCCACAATATTAAAATATGGGGTGGGCTCAGGCGCTACAACCAACGTCCAAGGAGGATATCTTCATTTTTTAGCAGGCGATACTTGGACACCGACTAACATGAACAATGGTCGCACCGCGTATAGTGGCGCCGGCAAATTATATGGGATGGCATTAGGAGAGAGAAATAAATACAATGGTACCCCCGCAGAAGTAGGAATGCTTTTAAGGGGCGTTATAGCAGTATATGCATATGGAACCGCCGCCGTTGGATCAGTAGTTTATGGACAGGGCACCTTCTCAGGTAAATATGGATATTTTGATTTTACAGCACCATCGTCAACTGGCGACCATGTACAGGTATTTGGCCATTGTTTAAAAATTATCAATGCAGCATCTATTAATACAGTATTAATATATTTTAACCCTGATAGCCATTATACAATAGTATAGCACTCAACATGAAACCAAAAACCCTTAATAAAGTAGCGGAGATCGAAAAGGCAATTGCTAAAAAATATGGCAAAGAAACGATCACGAATCCTAAGTCTTTTTGGACGGATGAAAAAGAAGAAGAGTACCTAGAACAACTCAAAGAGTTTTATAAAGAAGAATATAAAAAAAAAGAACAAAAAGAGAAAGTTAAGAAAGACGGCTTTTTCCTCCCCAAGAATCTAATTACTAAGGAGAATAAAAGGAAATGTCCCGTTTGTGGAATATTTTCTTTTGAGATCAAAGACGATCTTTATATGAATAAGTTTGAATGTTGCTTTGACTGCTATATTCAATACGTTCAATTCAGTGAAGATAAATGGCTAAAAGGCTGGAGACCAAATCATGAGAAGAAGAATAGTACGAAAGAACAAAAAGAGAATTGATCCACGATATTTTTTGCATGAACGCGTTGGCGCAGGCGAAGACTTTACAAAAGAAGAACTAAACCCCGGAGACAACCCGGCCCCACTGCAAGAACCAATGCAAGAGCCGACCCAAGCTCAAGAACCAAGTGTTGAAAATCTACAGGGCGACACGCAAAAAGGCGCCGAACTCATGTTAAGCTTCGTAAAAAACGTCTTAAAGGACGACGCCATGGCAATATCAGCTCTCGAATTGAAACTTCCTGCGACTTTTAAGACGTCCGAAGAGACCACGGCGTCCGCGCCAGAAGAGAGGAACTTTTAAATGGCAACTGTATCTGTATACGATATTATAAAAGGACTCAACCAGGCCGCGGCAAATGCTTACGACGGTTCACAATATGAAAAATATGCTGCCGATGGCAAAGAACGAAAAATTGGTCTCAAACGCGAAGAGGGAGACGCAATTCTTGACTCTCGCGTAATGGATGGTTTTAAAATTCGCATAGATGGCCCCAAGCTTATTATAACATACCAGACAGAATTAAGAATAAAAGATTTTCATAACTCTAAACTTGATGAAGAAATTGAGCGCATCTATAAAGACATTGTAAAGTTCTTGAAGAAAGAATACAAAGCAGTTACTGGTAATGCTGTAACTTTAAAAGCGGATGGCGACGCAGAAATTATAGTACAAAATATGTCTAAAATTCGCACTTGGGCTGAAGCTAAAAAAGTTTATACAATTGGCGGGATTAAAGATACCGAAGCCGTTGGCGAAAATAGCCCGGGCGCAACCGAAGAAAAACTACGCAGTGCAGTCGAAAAGTTTTTAGCAGTAGGTAAAGATAAATATCCTGGCACCAAAAAGCCAAGCAATGCCAAAGCACCAAAGCCGGAAAAACTTTCCCGGTACAAGAAAACAAACAATGCCAAAGCATAATGAGCTACACATTAACCAAAAAAGAGATTTTAAAAGAAGTCCTCAAATGTGGTAAAGACTCTCAATATTTTATTAATAATTATGCAAAAATACCTCACCCGGGCCATGGCCTAATTCCATTTAAAACTTATGATTATCAAGATGAATTGTTAGAAAATTTTGATGATCATCGCTTTACCATTGTACTGAAGGCTCGACAGCTTGGCATTTCTACAATTGTTGCTGGCTACATTGCTTGGATCATGCTTTTTCGTCGCGACAAGAATGTACTAGTCGTTGCAACTAAATTAAACACAGCAGCAAATCTAGTTCGAAAAGTAAAGGGAATTATCAAACATTTGCCAACATGGTTAAAAATAGCTAATATTGATATTGATAATAAAAATTCTTTTGAATTAAGTAATGGCTCCCAAGTCAAAGCATCGTCTACTTCTGCTGACGCCGGCCGTTCAGAGGCGTTGTCTTTACTGGTGGTTGATGAGGCCGCCCACGTTGAAAATTTAACTGATTTGTGGACCGCACTTTATCCTACGATCTCTACTGGCGGCCGCTGTATCGCCCTATCGACTCCAAACGGCGTCGGAGATTGGTTTCATGAGACTTACATCAAATCAGAGAGTGGCCAAAATGAATTTTTTCCTGTTCATTTAATGTGGCATGCTCACCCAGATAGAGATCAAGAATGGTTTGAGACAGAAACCAAAAATATGAGCAAGAGACAAATAGCACAAGAGTATGAATGTAATTTTAACACATCGGGCGAAACGGTTATTGATGGGGATGATATCCAACGGCTGAAAAAAAGGATTCAAGAACCAAAACATAGAACAGGCATCGATAGAAACTATTGGATTTGGGAAGAGTTCAACCAAGAGAATACTTATTTGCTCGTCGCTGATGTTTCTCGCGGAGACGGCGCAGATTTCTCTGTTTTCCATATTTTTAAATTGGAGACCATGGAAATCATTGCAGAGTACCAGGGAAAGGTAACGCCAGATTTATTTTCTGAAATTGTTTATAACGCTGGTCGAGAATATGGAACTGCCATGGTTGTTGTGGAAAACAATAGCGTGGGATTTGCAGTGCTAGATAAATTAGCCGATAAAGCATATCCGAATGTATATCATTCGATTAAATCATCGCATGAATATATTGATCAATACCAAGCTGAGACGACTCCAAGCGCTATAGCGGGATTTACTACCTCACTTAGAACTCGACCTTTAATAGTTGCTAAGTTTGAAGAATACATAAGAAATAAAATGTTAACTATTTATTCCAAGAGGTTAGTTAATGAATTAGATACTTTTATTTGGAAAAATGGAAAGCCGCAAGCACAACGTAGTTATAACGATGATTTAATTATGGCTTGTGCAATTGGATGTTGGGTGCGCGACACGGCCCTTATCGAAAATCAACGCGATTTAGAGTATAAAAAAGCATTTTTAAACTGTATAATAACAAATAAGACACACCTTGATTCTCGTATACCTGGCATGCAAAAACCAAAACAAACAGAAGTTTTTGAAAATATAATTGACGAGAAAAAGAAAATGAAAGAATTTCTTTGGGTATTAAAAGGATAAATTAAATGGCACCGAATAATAAAAATACAAAAAATCCACGAAATCCAAACTCACCCCTCTACAAAAAATTAACTAAATTATTTTCTGGACCTCTCATCAACTACCGCTCACAAAACACAAGACAGTTACGACGAAGGCGCTTAGACAAATATTCTAAAACGTTTAAAGACGTTTCCGGCCAAAGATTTGAAAGAGTTGGCTACAGTCCTTTTGACAACCATTCTTCTTATATGATGGGGACACAATCGCGCCTGCAACGATATGCAGACTTCGATCAGATGGAATATACTCCTGAAATTTCTTCTGCATTAGACATTTATGCTGATGAAATGACCACTCACACTGGTATTAAAAAAGTGGTTCAGGTTGATTCAAACGATGAAGAAATAAGAGGTATTTTAGAGACGTTATTTTATAGTGTGTTGAACATCGAATTTAATTTATTTGGCTGGTGCCGTACGATGTGCAAATATGGTGATTTTTATTTGTATTTAGACATTGATAATGAATTAGGGATTAAACAAGTCGTCGGCCTCCCGAGTCAAGAGATTGAACGGATGGAAGGACAAGACAAAACTAATCCAAACTATGTGCAGTTTCAATGGAACTCCGGAGGCGTCACTTTCGAAAGTTGGCAAGTCGGACATTTTAGAATTTTAGGAAATGATAAGTTTGCTCCATATGGAACTTCTATTTTGGATGGCGCAAGAAGAATTTGGCGCCAACTAGTTCTCTTAGAAGATGCAATGATGGCGTATCGTATTGTTCGCGCGCCAGAGAGAAGAATATTTAAAGTTGATGTGGGTAACATTCCACCACAAGAAGTTGAACAATATATGCAACGTATTATAACTTCTATGAAAAGAAATCAAGTTGTTGATCCCGATACTGGCCGCGTAGATTTGCGCTACAATCCGCTTAGCATCGAAGAAGATTATTTTATTCCAATGCGCGGCGGCGTCGGCACCGAAATCGCCAGCCTTCCGGGAGGAACTTACACTGGCGACATCGACGATGTTAAATATTTAAGAGACAAATTATTTTCCGCATTAAAAATTCCAGCTTCTTATTTGTCAAGGGCTGAAGGGGGCGATGAAGACAAGGCAACATTGGCACAAAAAGATATTCGTTTTGCAAGAACAGTACAGCGCCTGCAGAGATCGGTTATTTCTGAATTACAGAAAGTAGCAATTGTTCATCTTTATACTCTTGGATTTAGAGGCGACGATTTGTTGTCGTTCGGTCTCAAGCTGAACAACCCTTCCAAGATTGCTGAACTACAAGACCTTGAGCATTGGAATACTAAATTTACAGTTGCTGCGCAAGCCGTTGAAGGCATGTTTAGTAAGCGCTGGATTGCAAGAAATCTCTTTGATTTGTCTGAAGAAGATTATTTGCGTAACCAAAGAGAAATGTTTTATGATGCATCATTCGCGCGCGCCCTAGAAATGGGCGCACAAGCTGAAATGGCCGCCGGCGGTATGGGCGGAATGGGCGGAATGGGCGGAGGAATGGGCGCTCTAGGTGGAGAAGAAATGGGCGGCGGAGAAGGCATGCCACCGCCAGGTGAAGAAGGCGCTGTACCCGAAGAAGAACCCACCGCAGGGCCTCCGCCAGGCGCGGAAGGTGCGCCTGAAGCCGAAAGTGCACTCTTAGCCGCACCCGGCAAGCGAGACGATAAAGCTTGGATGCAAGTGCGCGTCAAACCGGATGGTTCTTATACGACTCCCGGCTCAAAAGGAAAGGCCTATAAGCGTGTAACGGCCGATAAGCGACAAAGCGGCGCTCGGAAGCGACACTTTCGCGCGCAAGGGTCACATGAATTAGCTCGAATGCCTTCAAGACAAACAAGAATGTTGCCATCTGGTGCACGCGAATTGTTGGGCCTAGGAAAAGGTATTTCTGAAGATAAAGAAACTAATTATAATAATGAAGAGCGCGCACTGCTTGAAACAAATCAAAATATAAAAAATTTGATACAAGAATTGGAACAAAAAGACGATGCCAAAACACAATAAAAAAAGAAATACTGCTCTTCTTTACGAAGTCCTCGTAAGAGAGACAATCAAACAAGCCGTTAAGAAAAATATAGCAAAACGAAACAAAGTAATTTCTATCTTAAAAGAACATTTTAACGGTACCACAGAATTAGGCAAAGAACTACAGTTATTTAAAGGCCTACTAGAAACTGAAAATTTACTTCCGCATACCGCAGAAAAGCTGATTCAAGAGACAAAAAAAGAATACAAAAGGTTAGACATAAAGAAGATCTTCAATGAACAGAGCGCCTTGATCAAAAAAATAAACAAAGAGTTGTCAAAAGAGGTGTTCTCTAATTTTGTTCCCAACTATAAAAATATAGCAACTTTATCACAAATATTTGGCGAAGATGCTAGCACGAAAAAGCGCATCATGTTGGAAGAAAGTCTATTAAAAAAATTAATATTAGAAAAAACAGCAGAAAAAAAGACAAACACAAAATTATCTGGCCTCATTGTGAACAAATTCGTTGAAAAATTTAATAAAAAATATAGTGACACTCTCATGGAAAATCAAAAGGCCCTTCTTAACAAATTTATTCTTTCCTTCTTAGACAATGGCGTTGATTTTAAAGTTTTTTTAAACGAAGAAATCGGAGCCCTGAAAAAGAGCATTAATAATTCTTTTGAGTTAGAAGAACTAAAGCAAGACAACACCATGGCTCTGAAAATGAAAGAGATTAAAGATCTTTTAGAAAGTTCAAATGAAAAGCCGGTAGGTAAAGACTTTTTAGAACAAATTTTAAAAATACAAACTTTGGTTAAAGAGATTGAATCATAATGACCATTAAAGTAACAGTTGAAAACCCCATTGATGCGCGAGTAAAATTAAAAGCGCGCAAAACTTTAGATGGTAACATATTAATTTTAGACCACCCAGAAATTGATATTGTTTTAGCTCCTAAAACAAAAAAAGTTTTAGCACTTTCAAAACGTCAATACGGCGATCATGTATATGCCACCCAATCGCGCCTTTTTGATCACCTCAGCAAAAATGGTGTCGTTGATCCCAGCACAGTTCACGGTGGAAACGTTTATGGATCCTTAGAAGGAATAATATTAGAAAGCACAGAACCCAACAAGGTTGATTCAATACAGATGACTTTATATTCTGTAGTTAATTTCTTACTACAAGAAAAACCATACTATGACGGAATTAGAAATTACCAAATTGATTTTGAGAAAGAGCTTCTAGAGCCAGATGAAAAAGATTCTACTGAGCTTGGCCAAGTAGCGCACAAACAACGTCAAGGTACTATGACTCAATATGCCGGCATCAACACTGCGTATGGCTTGTACGGGATGTACGAAGAATAAAAGGTGTAAATGGAATTAATATATTTTGCCCTCGCTGCGTATGGCTTAACTCAAATTTTAGTTTTCGGTTCAATTTTCAATAAAATACGCCCCCAAAAAAGCTGGTTACATGGATTTGGAAAATTATTTCACTGCCCTATGTGCATGGGCTTTTGGTCAGGCGCATTTTTGTTTGGAATTAATAGATACACAGAACTATTTACTTTTGAATATAGCGTAGCCAATGCGCTTATTTTAGGATGTTTAAGTTCTGGGACTACTTATTTAATAAGTGCCCTAGTTAATGATTTTGGGTTGAAGATAACCCACAAAAATGAAGGAGAGTGTCACCATGGTTAAGAAAAGATGGATGTTACGACCGGTCGCCCACTGTTGTGGCGGCTCTAGAGTCACGCGGGTAACGCCCGCAGGAGAGAAGATAGATGTCAAAAACACTTTTACGAGAGTTTTATCAACTAAAATGCGATGACCGCGGCTGCCAAGATCTTTTAACAGAATCTGAAAAGAAGCAGGTTAGTGAGGGAGCCCTCATTTTCCCCGCCAAACTACAAGAATCAGACGCCGTTAACGGCAATGGACGAGTATACCCTCATAATGTTTTGACGCGCGAAGTCAAGAATTATATGAAACTCGTTAGTGAAGGGCGCGCCATTGGAGAGTGCGATCACCCAGACGAAAGCGTGATTAATCTTAAAAATGCTTCCCACATGGTGAGCAGACTTTGGTGGGACGGCAAAAATCTTCTCGGATCTATTAAAGTGCTTAATACTCCATCGGGGAATGTCCTACGAGGATTATATGAAAGCGGCGTAATGTTCGGCTTTTCTTCCCGCGCACTGGGATCGTTAAAAGAAGATAAGGGCTCTCAGATAGTACAAGAAGATCTTCAACTAATTTGTTTTGACGCGGTTTCTGAACCTTCCGCACCGGGCGCCTATATTATGCGCGAGAATGTAGAAAGAAGTCTAAATCAAATCTTTACAAAAGGTGACAGAATTAATCGCGCCCTAAATAATATTTTATAAGAGAACACAATGAAAAGATCAGAATTAAAAACCATCCTTAAACCATTAATCAAGCAATGTGTCAAAGAGACTTTGCTAGAAGAAGGAGTTCTTTCAAGTGTTATTGCAGAAGTTGTCAAAGGAGTTGCACCGATATTAACAGAAAATAAACAAGTGCATATCCAAGATAATTCTAAGCAACAAGCGCTGCTTGAACAACAAAAACACCAAATAGAAGAAGAAAAACACCAGAGACTCAAAGAACAGAAAAGAAAGGTGCTGGATGCGACAGGTTTTGGCAACGAAATTTTTGAAGGCGTAAGGCCCCTAACAGAAGGTGGCGCTCCAGGAAGCGCTCCTTCTCATGGCCCACTAGCAGGCACTGACCCAGATGATTCTGGCGTTGATATATCTGGAATCATGGCTTTGGGCGGCAATAAGTGGAAAAATCTTGTTTAAGAGAGGAAAAAAATAAATGGCTGTAAGATCTGTTAATGTAGAAATTAAACCAAGATACGAAAATGAAAACATAGAAAGAATGATTCGACGATTTACAAAGAAATGTAAAAAAGAACGAATCATTGAAAATTTTAGGGAACGTATGCGCTATGAAAAACCTTCTATTGGGCGAAAGAAGGAAAAAGCACGGCGCAAAAAAGTTCTAGAGAAATTGAGAATCGAAAGAGAAAAGAAATTAAACTAACTATTTAATGTAAAGGAGAATTAAAATGCCATTTTACCCCGGACATGGTGTCGGATTAAGAAACGTAGGCTCATATCAGATTTCTGGACACCCATTTTTAACAGGTGCCATACTAGCAGCCGGCGAAGAAAAGCGGGTTGATTTTCCATTTGTAACAAGAGAATTCACAGTAATTAATTCGGGCTCTGATGTCGGCCCAGTATTGAGAGTGCATTTTAATTCAACTTCGTCTGGCGATGTAGTGTCGGGCCACCATTTTGTTACATTGGATGTCGACAATCAGTCAATGACTTTCCACACTAAATGCACAACTGTATGGGTTAGTTGTATCAGTGTCGATACAGTGGGTACTGACAACGGATTTGAACTAGTCGCAAGCTTAACTGGGATTGGTACCGATAGTATGTACGCATTAACTGGCGCAGGTCTAACTGATTAAAGGGGAAAACAAGCAATTATGTCAGATTTTGATGCTGGAAGCGGAAAGAAAACTAAGGGCTCGACAATCCATGCCGGAAAGATGGGCAAAACCACTCATCAGTTCACAGGAAGCATTTATGTAAGCGGAAATGTCTATGCCGAAGAATATCATGTAAATGTTTACTCTTCCAGCATATCATATTCTAGCGGCTCCCACAAATTTGGCAACGACGCTGGAGACTTTCAAATATTCACAGGGTCAGTATATATAACTGGCGCGTATGCAGAATCGATAGCGACTGGTCCCATCTTTGAAGTTCGCGGAGGCGGCGGCGATGACATCCCAGGCACTCGCCTTCCTCACGGCCCAATATTCACAGTCACCGGCGGCGTCGACGGCAGTGGCAACGAATTAAGAAAAGTTATTATTAACAATGGATATCAAGGATATAATGACCATTCAGTACTCAGAGTGAAACCAATTGCCGGCAATAAATCGGTTATAACAATACTAAATTCTGCCGCCAACGACACGGACAATAG
>Ga0209434_1001129_pt1 | contig 12170 bp, 9 predicted proteins | sample ETNvirnome_2_300_FD_184068 | JGI IMG/M metagenome (GOLD analysis project Ga0209434, IMG submission 184068) | Marine viral communities from the Pacific Ocean - ETNP_2_300 (SPAdes) (version 2) | ecosystem: Environmental > Aquatic > Marine > Oceanic | place: Pacific Ocean | collected 2013-06-22
CGTTAATAGAAATTCTTCATATTTTAAGGATCAGCCTGTGAAATGGTATCACCTATCACTGGCAGTTGCGGCAACTGCAAAGCTAGTGATCAGTAGTAAAGACAGTGATATCTCTCCTGCGGCGGTTATCGGTAAGAAATTACGAATGACCGATGCCTCCGGTGTAGGCTACCATATCATGACATTTGATACTAGTATTACGGCCGATAATTCTACCAGCACCAATATTGGTTATGGCCAGGCATCTGGGGGTGATGTTACGGATGCTTCCAACTTAAGACTGGGTATAATAAATGCGATCAACAGGACCCCGGCTGCCACCCTGGGTGTGGTGGCCAGCATTGGAGAAGGTGGTAATACAATCAATCTTACCATGACCACTAAGAGTGCTGTGGGTAATGGTCACCACCTCTGGGTCCTCACTGCGCAGTCCGGGTTCATCGGACCTACGGGAGATGACTATTCCAATGTTAAGATCTTCACGAACTCATTCATTTTTGCTGGTGGGCTTGGTGGATCTGAGACAGGGTTCGCTACTAAACCGGTCCCTCGACCACAGGGAGTCATGGACTTGAGCATTATCAATATGTCAGATATATTATTTGTACATCCGGATAAGCTCACGAAGTTTGAAAATGATCTAAAGAAATTCCAGTTTTTTGCGGGTGGTCTATTAGCGAACCATATAACTCCTTTTCAGCCGGCTCAGACGGACAATTTGGATAATGATATGGATGACTCAACAGCAGCATATATGTATCTTCAACTGCGGTCACCCGGGTCTAATGCAAAAGTCTTATTTAATGTTCCACAATTATTTTATGGAGATAGAATTGACCCGGGTAGTATGACGGTCTTTGGTGGACTTGGCACAACTAAATTATTCCGCACAACGACCTTCGAGGACACCCTGAAGATAACACTTAAAGACAACGGCGAGGGCCTATTATATCGTGCAGATGCCAAAACTACCCATGCAAAGTGGAATAAGGTTGGAAATGTTATGTACGATGAAGGACTGCTATTAATTACATCACCTCATCTTAAGGATTATGGTGAATTTTTCTATCAGATCAACATGCGTGGAACTCATAATGTACATGTGCTGGAAATAATGATACCATGTCCTGCCGGCAGAATTAATTCTTCATCAAATCCCGGGTATCAACCGCTGGAAGCATCTGATGGGGCGTACGATAAAGGTTCCGACTTTGTTTATATTACTGGGCTATCACTCCATGATGATAACTTCAATGTTATTTCCAGAACAAATTTGGCTCAACCGGTAATAAAAAGAGAGGGTGACAAACTCATGTTTAAGGTAAAGATTGATCATTAATGATTCTCGGATTAGACGTATCAACTAGTTGTATTGGATGGTGTGTTATAGAACACAATGCTACATTCAATCAGATGGGTTATATCGAGCTCTCCAAAGTGCCAGGTATCTTTAAAAAAGCAAATGTAGCTCTATCTGAATTAAGAGAAATACACAAGAAATTTCAGGTAAGTAGCGTCTATATCGAAGAAAATTTACAGGCATTTCGTCCGGGCTTCTCTTCAGCTAAGACGTTAATAACCCTATCACGATTCAATGGTATCATATCATATTTATGTGAGAAAATATTTGAGACTGAACCAGAATTTATTAATGTCAATGCGGCCCGGAAGGCAGTGGGTCTGAGTATAGTCAGGAAATCTAAAGGGGGTACCCCAACAAAACACCAGGTATTAGATTGGGTGACCATGCAGCTTAAGGGATCAGGTTATAGCTGGCCTGTTAAAATTTTAAAGTCCGGACCACGAAAGGGAACTTCGGTGTTTCAGAATGGGTGTTATGATATGGCAGATGCTTTCGTCATTGCCCGGGCTGGTATTGCTATGAATGAACAATTAGACTAGTGTGGCTTAATATTGTTTGATGATATCTGCTAAATCCAAGCTCGGTTTTTTGAGCCGGGTCTTTGGATCCCCGGCCAGGTCCTCAGATGGTATCAATTATGCATTTAAATGTCCTAACTGTGCATCATCTGATAAAAATAAAAAGAAATTAGTCATTAAAATAGATAATGACAGTTATCACTGTTGGGTTTGTGATACTAAAGGCCGCGGCCTTGAAAAATTATTACGTCGTTATATGCCAGCTGCGTTAGAAGAATACAGGACTAGATACCATGAAGGTAGATCTATTAAAGTTGGTCCAATAAATGAGGATGATGTTCAAGAGAATCTCAAGATCAAAGATTTTAAATTATTGGCATTACAAAAGAATAGTCTGGATCCGGATATAAAGGCTACATTGAAATATGTCATTTCTCGTGGATTAACTGATCGAGATTTGTGGTATTTTAAATTAGGAACGGCGAGTTCCGGACGCTTTCGGCGTCGTGTTATTATGCCATCATTTGATTCAATAGGCAATATGAATTATTATGTCGCGCGCACCATTGACAAAGACGCCGGAAGGAAGTATATTAATGCTCGGGTACCGAAGAAGAACATTATATTTAATGAGATTAATATTGATTGGGCACATGAGCTTACCCTAGTGGAGGGACCATTTGATTTAGTAAAGTGTGATGAAAATGCGACCTGTATATTAGGTTCTAGTTTAGGTGAAAAATATGCATTATTTCGAAAAATAATTAAAAATCAAACACCGATTGTAATGGCTTTGGATCCGGATGTAATTCATAAGGCACACACAATTGCCAAGGGACTGTCTGAGTATGGGATATCAATTAGAATGCTTGATCTAGGAAAATTTAAGGATGTTGGGGAGATGTCCACCCAAGATTTTTTATATGCAAAAAATTTAGCACGTTTATGGAGTGGAGATTCACGCTTATTCCACATGATTAGTTCCATAAAAAGTGGATCAGTATTGAGATGATATCATCAAATTTTAAATGTCTGCATATAGCAGATACTCACTGGCGAGGACTAACTCGCCACAATGAGTATCGTGAATCATTTAGTGACCTATTTGTGCGTGCAAAGGAGTTAAAACCTGATATAATATACATAGGTGGGGATATTGTCCACTCCAAGACTCAGGGAATATCACCTGAGTTGATCGATTGCCTAAATTGGTGGTTCACGGAGATGGCAAAAATTGCACCGGTGCATGTTATTCTTGGTAACCATGACGGCCTGATATTAAATAAACATCGACAGGATGCAATTAGCCCAATTCTGGATGCATTGAACAATCCCAGGATCTATCTTTATAAGAAGTCCGGGGTATACCCTACCGGAATACCCGGGTATAACTGGTGTGTATTCTCATGTTTTGATGAGGATGGTTGGGAGTCCGCGGTCCCTATTAATGGTGAGATTAACATCGCATTATTTCATGGCGCAGTTGTTGGGTGTAAAACTGATTTTGACTGGAGTATTGAGGGAGAAATTGAGGCGAGCTTTTTTGACAAATATGACTTTGCATTTTTGGGTGATATTCACAGGCGACAATTTTTAAATGAAAGAAAGACGATAGCCTATTGTGGATCGACAATTCAGCAAAATTATGGTGAGACTCCAGGTAAGGGATTTCTATTTTGGACAATTCGTGGAAAGAATGATTTTGATGTTAAGTTTCATCCAGTAAAACATTCAATGCCCTTTGTCACCATTGATTGGACAGGATCAGTTACCGGCACGTCATTAAATGCACGTGCATATAAAGATAAGTCTAGGTTTAGAATCAGGGTATCAACCCCAATTTCTCAAGCAGAAATAAAGCATTTACATGCAGAACTTAAGGAGAAATTACATGCTAGTGAGATCGTTTTTAAGTATGAAGATTCAGAGAGTGATCACCAATCCTTAAATTTTCGAAACCATAAGATTTTTAAGGAGGACTTGCGAGATAGTAAGACTCATTTACATTTATTAAGAAATTTTTATGATGATAAAGAAATCCCAGAAGACCAGTGGGACTTTATCGAGAAACTGGTAAACACTTATGTTGCGTCTGTCGCAATGGAAGAACCGACAGCTCGTAACGTTAAGTGGTCAATTAAGAAATTAAGTTTTGAGAATACATTTGCTTACGGTAAAGATAATGTCATTAATTTTGATAAATTATCTGGAGTGTCGGGAATTTTTGGAAAAAATAGGGTAGGAAAGTCATCCATTCCTGGTACATTAATGTATGTTCTATTTAATACTACAGATCGTGGTCCTATTAAGAATTTACACATAATAAATTCGAGGAAGGGTCATTGTATGGCAAGAGTAGATGTTAATGTTGATGGAAGGTTATACAGTATAGAGAGACAAACTGTTAAACATCAAACTAGAAAAGGAAAAATGCATGCTGTTACACACCTCAATCTACTACTAGTAGACTCTTTAGGCAATACCATAAAAGACCTGACTGGTGAACAAAGAAGAGAGACTGAGAAAACTATCAAGAGGATAGTTGGAACCGCTGACGACTTTCTACTGACGTCTTTAGCTAGTCAGGGTGAGATGAATAATTTCATAAAGCAACGTGCCACATCCAGGAAATCTGTACTTGGTAAATTTTTAGATCTCAATATTTTTGATAAATTATATGAAAAAGCGAAAGAGGACTCCAATGAAATTAGGTTTGCATTAAAGAATGTGCCAGATAGAGAATGGGATACTATAATTTTTGAGAAGAAGAGTAGGCATAAAAAGCTACAGGATAGAAGAGGTGATATCAATCCCCTGCTTGAAAAACTGCAATTACGAGTTCAGAATTTACAAATTATACTGGCTACCCATAAAGAGAATGAGCTAGTAACTGCCGAGGATATTGATGGTCAAAAATTAATAATCGAGCAAGAAGAGAAAAGATTATTACAGGTACATGAGGGGATAAATGTGGCGCGCGACGATAACAACGTAGTGAAGTCAAAGTTAAAAAAAATACAAGAGATAAAAGAACAATTCCCAATTGATGAATTACACGAGAAGTTATTAGAACAACAACAACTTGAGAAGAGCCTAGTTGAAATTGAACACAATTATGAACGAGAGAGGACGTTACTAAAAAACCAAAAAAAATCAGTAAAGAAGCTAGCTAATGTGCCATGTGGCGATGAATTTCCAACCTGTAAATATATTAAAGAGTCACATCAGAATAAGCTCAAATTGACATCACAGGAGGGGAAAGTTGAAGAGATAATGGCACACCTAACTGCGGCCAGAAAAGCCTTACAACGTACCATGCAGGAGAACCTCAAGGACAAAATTGCTAAATATGATGCAATCTTGATTGATGAGAGAGAATTACACCTAGAACATTCTAAAAATAAGTTGACAGTTGACAAGTTACAAAATGAGAAAAACGTTCTCAATAGTTTAGTCGAAGAAATGACGCAAAAATTAGCTGAGATGAGACTTCAGGTAAGGGATAATATCCCTGAAGAGGTGCTTAAAGTTCACACAGATGTAAAGGATTTGCGGGTTCAGATTACTCAGCTTGATACTCAAAGATTGAGCTTATCGGAACAAATTGGGTTATTAACTAGCGAGATCGAGAAATTACAGTCAGAAAAAGCCAAGTATGCTGAGGTACTGAAAGAGTGGAGGGCTTATGAATTATTCATGAATGCTGTTTCAAAGAAAGGGATCCCACTATGGATAATGAGCGCGCAACTTCCAGCAATCAATGCTGAAATATCCAAAATTTTACAAGGTGTCGTTGGTTTTACGGTTGAACTTGAGGCAGATTCTAATTCAAACGACATGGATATATTCATCAATTATGGTGACTCTAGGCGTATAATTGAATGTGCTTCAGGTATGGAGAAGATGGTATCATCCCTGGCCATTCGTGTGGCACTTATTAATATTAGTTCTCTACCTAAGACAGATTTATTAATTATTGATGAAGGTTTCGGCGCATTGGATGAGCTGAATGTGGAGGCATGTAATAGATTATTGGAATCACTAAAGAAGTGGTTTAAAAACATATTAGTGATATCACATGTTGATGCAGTAAAAGATGCAGTTGATAACAACATTGAGATAATGAGGAGAAATAAAGATGCCCACATTCAAATTGAGTAACACATGGTCAGATTTGTCAGGCGCTCGAAAAATGCAAATATTGGATAATTTTATCTGTATTGTACCACAAAATTATAAAGGTGGGACACCATTTGCCTGTTCACTGTGTGACGTATTATTCGCAGACCAAATTGACCTTACGGCATTTCATCAATATGGGTGCTGTTCTGAGTGTTCATATATATGGGCACAACCTAATATTGAAAAATGGAATGATGGCTGGCGCCCGAATAAAAGTCAAGTCCAAAAACTATTTAAGATAACCGGAACGACTAGTTAATGTTCACATAGTTATACTAATGGAGAAGAAATATGCTTAGTACAGATAACGTCAATGCCCTCGGTAATATTCTCAATTTCACCTTTGGTAAGGGTGGGGATGGGATAGTAGCAATTGCTCATACCCTACAGGGAAATGTGTTAACCCTGAGATATTCAACAATTGTTTATTTTGCCTCTGAGAATAGTCTGAGAGATCAGGTGAGATTATTTGCTGAGGAGTCTATGGTCAGACTGAATGATAAGGTTGCTAATGTCAAGAAACAGTTTAAAGATATGACCGGGGAGACTCTTAAAGTTACTGAATTGTCCAACAGAGATGATGTTGAAATGATTCAGGCGACATCACTTTCACCTCGGAAGGTTGCATACTATAGACGATTTGCGGATTTAGAGATTAATGTTTAATGGCACCCGTCAACAAACAGAGACAAGTAAAAGAAATTGTGAGGTGTGGGAAAGAGCCGGTCTATTTCTTTAACAAGTATGTAAAGATTCAACATCCTCAAAGAGGATTAATAGAATTTAATACATTTGATTTTCAGGATAGGTGTGTGGATGATTTTGTCAAACATCGTTTCAATATCATTTTAAAGTCACGTCAATTAGGGATATCAACTTTAGCTGCGGCTTATGCGGTCTGGATGGCCATTTTTTATAAGGATAAAAATATTCTTATCATTGCAACCAAATTGAGTGTAGCAATGAATTTTATTAAAAAGGTCAAAGTTGCCCTTCGTAGTTTGCCGCGATGGCTAGTTCTTCCTGAATTAGTTTCAAACAATAAGCAGTCTGTTGAATTTTCAAATGGATCCTCAATTAAGGCCATTCCCACCTCAGACGATGCCGGTCGCTCAGAGGCATTATCACTTTTGATTGTTGACGAGGCGGCATTCGTTAGAAATTTTGATGAACTCTGGACCGGGCTATATCCCACGGTATCAACCGGTGGTCGAGCCATTGTGCTCTCAACTCCCCATGGGGTTGGTGGACAATATTATGATTTATATAGAAGAGCAGAATCAGGGGAGAGCGAGTTTAATCCAATTAAATTGCCATGGGATGTACATCCCGAACGTGATGAAGAGTGGCTTGAAATTGAGTGCCGAAATTTAAGTCAAAAACAGATTGCACAGGAACTAATGTGTGACTTTGCAGCTAGTGGAGATACATTTTTAAGTGCCGATGACATTGAGTATATCAGGACACAGGTGCGTGCACCATTAGAAAAGTGGGGCCCAGAGATGGGAGTGTGGGTCTGGAAATATGCATTGAGCGAACACAAATATGTCATTTCTGCAGACATTGCTCGTGGTGACGCTGCTGACTATTCAACGTTTCAAGTTATTGATACTAGCGAATCAGAGATTGTTGCAGAGTATAGGGGAAAAATTCCCCCTGATCAATTTGCGATACTTTTGAACGAAGCAGGTATGCGTTATAACAAGGCTCTATTGTGTCCGGAAAATAATACATACGGCTACGCTGTCATCATGAAACTTCAGGAGTTAGCATATTCAAATTTATATTTTAAGAATAGGCGTGATAAATTTGCCGCAATGTATGGTACCGATAGTATGATTCATAAGATTGGGTTTACGACATCTGGTCAGACGCGCAATCAAATTTTGACAAAACTTGAAGAGGTTATTCGCAATAGGCAATTACGAATATATTCAACAAGGTTATATGAGGAATTAAAGACATTTATATGGAGAGGAGCAAAGGCTCAGGCACAAAGTGGAAATAATGATGACCTGGTTATGGCACTGGCAATAGGTGTTTGGCTTTATGATAGTTCTATCGATTACAGTAAGCATACAGTCGACATTAATCGGTTCATGTTAAAGGCATTTGCTACTAATGAATCAAAATCAGAGCCCCGTCATCGCAGTCCGTTTGAGAAATTTACTTTGAATCCTTTTAAGCCAGTAATCTTATCAGAAGTGCCAGTATCAGGTTCCGAAGATAGTGTTTATGGTGATATGAGCTGGTTGTTATAATTTATATCAGTGTTTTTTTTTATAGAATATTAAAATGGCTACAAATTCAAAAAATCTTTTTCAGAAATTAACACAGCTTTTTAGATCTGGCCCCGTCGTAAAGAGAAAGGTCCGGAACTTTACTGAGCCTATGGCTTCAACGGCACTTGAGCTGTTTAGGCGAAATCACAGCGATGTCTACAATTCAACGTTGAGTGCATATGGTGCATTTGATAGGATGTCTCGTTATAGTGATTTTAGCGAGATGGAGGCAACACCTGAAATTGCATCGGCTCTGGACATTTATGCAGAAGAGACCGTTTCACCTGATGAAAAGGGTTATGTATTACACATTTATTCTGAGAATAAAAGAATTCAGGAGTTATTACAGAATCTTTTTTATGATATTTTAAATGTTGAATTCAATCTTGTGATGTGGGTAAGAAATTTATGCAAATATGGGGATTTCTTTATATTCAATGATATTTCACCTGAGTATGGGGTAATCAATGCATTTCCAATTGCAATATCGGAGATAGAGCGAGAGGAGAATTTTGACCCCAATAATCCCGCGGCGGTCCAATTTAGGTGGCTTACACAGGGAAACACTGTGTTGGAGAACTGGCAGGTTTCACACTTTAGATTACTAGGAAACGATGCATTTCTCCCGTATGGTACATCCGTCTTAGAGTCCGCTAGACGAATTTGGCGACAGCTTATCCTCATTGAGGATGCCATGCTGGTATATAGGGTTATTCGAGCTCCGGAAAGACGGGTATTCTATATAGATGTTGGAAATGTTCCACCGGAAGATGTTGCAAATTATCTAGAGCAGGCACAAACCAGCTTAAAGCGTAGTCAGGTTGTTGATAAGAATACCGGGCAGGTCGACCTTCGATATAATCCAATGAGTGTGGATGAGGATTATTTTTTGCCTGTCCGTGGTGGGGAGTCGGGGACAAAAATTGACACCCTTGCCGGTGGTCAGAATACTGCAGCAATTGAGGATGTAGAATATATCCAGAAAAAATTATTCGCAGCTCTAAAAGTACCACGTGCATATTTGGGGTATGATGAGGAGATAGGTGCTAAGGCCACGTTGGCACAGGAAGATATCAGGTTTTCTCGTAATATTCAACGAATTCAGAAGACCGTCATTTCTGAGCTCAATAAGTTAGCAATGATTCACCTTTTCTGTCATGGATATGAGGGAGATGATCTTATTGACTTTGATCTTAAATTGTCCAACCCTTCATCCATGGCCCAACAGCAGAAGTTAGAATTAATTCGAACCCGATTTGAGATTGCCGGCACGGCTCCTGAGGGGATGGTTTCCCGAGATTGGATCCGAAAAAATGTTTTGGGTCTCACAAATGAAGAGATTAAACAGATTGAGGTAGGGAAGGAGGAGGATAAGGTGAGGGATGCTGAGCTTGAACAGGCAGCCACGGAGGTAGCTGAGGCCGGCGCCGGCGAAGAAGGAGGAGGCGAAGAAGGGGACCTATTCGCAGCCGACGAACCCACAGGCCAATTGTTGACGTCCACCCCTGAAAATGATGAAGATGATGAGGGTGACGATGACATTGATGAAATGGATGAGGACACTGATGAAGATGATGAAGATGCATCACTATTTTCGATCAAAGACATCGATGCTCCCACGCGTGCCCAAGCTCAGATTAGAAATATATTCAATGAGCCAATTAAGAAGTCAAGAAAAGTGCATGGAGGTCGACGTGATTTAGGCATGCCAGATTTTCTTAGTATGACTAGCGTGGGAAAAACAGCTAGGCAACAGGATTCTATGAACCAACCGTATGATCGTAATTTTTTCAAGAATCCTTTTGGAGAAAACGTGAATTCTCTAGATGTAGGGGAACAGCAGCTTATGAAGAGCCATAAGCTGACCCAAGAGGTTGAATCACTTTTAAATAGTATGGGCAACGCAATAGGTATTAAAAAGGACCAATTACTATCAGAGCACAGTGATACTGATGGTGCGGAGGAGGAAAGTACCTCAGATGAGTAAATCACACAATAAAAAAAGAAATACCGGTATTATCTTTGAACAATTAGTTCAGTTTGTAGCAGATGCAGTAATTGGGAAACGTTTTACTGATGCTAGGAAGGCTGTTGAAATTTTACGCACCCATTTCAAACCAGATACAGAGTTGTATCGAGAATTTCGTCTTTTTAATGCATTAATAAAAACTAGAGTTGATCATGATGGATTGGCTGTGAGAATTCTGAATGAAGCTCGTGAAGCGACAAGGGCCATAGACAGGGTAAAGTTACGGTCTCAAAAATCAAGATTAATAAAAGACATCAACCATCGCTTGAATGAACCAACGTTCTATAATAAGAGAATTGCTGAATATAAAAACTACGCGACAATTCAAACACTAATGAATGATTGGCGTCGTAAGACGGCAACAAATCTAGACCGTATTACAGAATTTGAAAATGGCGTGTGCAAATGGCTATTACAGGAAAATATTATAGAAGACTCAGGACCTGTGATAGAAGCTGATCAGCATGATGCACTCACCCTCAAAATATTTTTTGAGAAATTTAATAAAAAATACACGGATATCTTGAACAACAAACAAGTTAAAATTTTAAATGCGTATGTTTTTAGTTCAAATAACGATCAAAAAGGGCAACTGATAGAGCAGCTCAGGTTATTACAGGAGAATACTTTAGTTAGCTTGGATGAATATATTCAATCTTGTGAAAATGATATATTGTTGGAAAAACATAAGGGTATCATAAATAAAATTTCCAAATTTGACCCAACTGATATCTGCGATCAAACAATTTCTAGAGCACTGATGTTAGCAAATCTTCACAATGAGATTTCGGGAGATAATAATGAAAAATCTTAAAGTTTTATCGGACTGGGCTCCGTTTGAATATTCTAAGGAAATGATAAAGGAGTCTCGCGAAAAAAATGATGGAAAAATTATCTTAAGGGGAATTTTACAAAAGGCAAATACACTTAATCAGAATGGAAGAATATACCCAACTACAATTTTAGATCGTGAAGTTAGAAATTATCAAAAATTTATTAAGGAAAATCGTGCCCTAGGGGAATGTGATCATCCGGATTCATCTGTGGTTGAACTCAAAAATGTTTCTCATATCATTAGGGAAGCCTACATGGATCATGATGTATGTTACGGTCAGGTAGAGTTATTGGATACACCATGTGGAAAAATTTTACAGAATTTAGTTGAGGCCGGGGTGACATTAGGAATTTCATCGCGAGGAGTTGGATCGACCAAGAGAGACGGTGACCAACAAATCGTTCAGGATGATTTTCAATTGATTTGTTGGGATTTTGTTTCTGAACCTTCCACCCCGGGTGCATTTATGATGCAAGAAGGGAAGGCTATATCGTCTGCTGAGTTGAATAGTCATTTTAAAAAGACCGATAGGGTTGATAGAATATTTAACGAAATTTTAGACTGGTAATTTATATGAAGATCACAAAACATGTACTTAAAAATATAGTTAAAGAATGCCTGGTGGAAATATTGGCTGAGGGATTGGGCGAGAAAAAAGCTAAAAAAGCATCTAGGTCAACACCAAACCGACAAACACCCCGTAGTCCTGCTCCGGATTTGATACAGTTCAATGAAAATGTTGATAGGACTGTTGGGTCTATAACTACCGACCCTATTATGGCGTCGATTTTTGCCGACACTGCCAGGACGACACTTCAAGAACAACAAGGCAATGAGGGACCCATGCGTGGACCAGATTCAGGGGGATTAATTTCTGATGCCGGTGAGGAAAAAATTGGTGACCCTTCAGTAATTTTTGGAGATGCCGTGGCAAATTGGTCAACTTTGGCCTTCACTGAGA
>Ga0209434_1001130_pt1 | contig 12161 bp, 13 predicted proteins | sample ETNvirnome_2_300_FD_184068 | JGI IMG/M metagenome (GOLD analysis project Ga0209434, IMG submission 184068) | Marine viral communities from the Pacific Ocean - ETNP_2_300 (SPAdes) (version 2) | ecosystem: Environmental > Aquatic > Marine > Oceanic | place: Pacific Ocean | collected 2013-06-22
CTTACCGGTGCCTCTCTTCGACGCGGTCTAATTCAAAAGCTCGATGACATGAGCGTCAACGCTGAGAATGAAGCCGTCAGGTTGAAGGCGGTTGAGCTTTTGGGCAAGACTGATCTGGTCGGCCTATTCGTCGAGCGATCCGACAAGATCGACAAGGACATGAGCGAGGGCGAACTGGTCGAAGAGATAGAACGTCGGCTCGCTGCCATTAGTGGGTGAGTTTATGGGCAAACTGAGCACGTATGATGTAAGCCATTGATATCATTCAGTTGTCGGCGGACACCGTGTCCGCCAACCCGCTGCCGTTCCAGCCCAACTATTGCTTGACCAATGTTAAGGCGCGCGGGCGCTTTTCTCTCAGCACGCGATGCCGCGAGCCGTAGGCCGCTGGCCGCTGATCCCCGCTCTGGACCCTCTCAGGGGATGCCCCGGTCGCGGACCCCCGCCCCCCGGCGCACCCAGCGGGTCCGCGTCACGTATCTACATTGGGTTTTGAAGACTCTCTGAGCAAAATTTGAAAAAATAAAAATTTGTGACATTTTTGTCTCATTTGAATGCAAACAAATTTGAGATGCCAACAAATACTTGACGGGAGCAAAAACATACCTATGTTGGGGTCATGAAGTTACAAACGTATCTCGACACGGCCAAACAATCCCCCGCTGTTTTCGGGGCGTCACTTGATGAGCCGGTCTCGGCTCAATGTGTCAGGTGGTGGCTACAGGGCCGGTCGTTTCCGTCACGGCGAAATCTCAGACAGATATATACCGTCACGGACGGTGCGATTACCGCCAATGATTTCATGGACGCATCATGAAATCATTGGCGCTAATCGAGCAGCACGCCCACTGCAACATCCAGGGCAAAAAATGGCTGCGCCTGTCGGTGTAGAGACCAGCGCAGCCATTTCCATTAACCCTCAGAAGGAGTCTACCACAATGGAAGAAAAAGAAATTGAAATTGTTTTAATGACGATAACGCCCGAAATGGCACAGTCTCTGATTGACATTGGTTCGCCGAACAGGCCGCTCAGGAAACAGCGGGTCATACGGTATGCCGATGATATGGTGGCTGGTCGGTGGGTGCTGAATACCGAGTCCATCAAAACCAACCCGATCGGGGAAGTGGCGGATGGCAACCACCGGCTTCACGCATGTGTCATGGCGGGCGTTCCGTTCACGACATTTTTTGCACGCAACGTCCCCAACTCAGCCTTCGTTACCTTCGATTCCGGCATCGGACGCACCCTCGCCGATAAGCTCTATATGCGTGGGGTCAAAAACGCCATGACCGTCGCTGGGGCGCTTACCAGCGTCTGGGCTTATGACCAGGGGGGAGTTTGGAATGACTCTCAGAATGTGCGGGCTACTCATCGTGAAGCCCTGGCCTTTTACAAGCGCACTTCCCCCCGCGCATGGGATGATGCGGTTACACACGGTAGGCTTGTTCGCAAACTCATGCGAGGCACTCACGCCGCCGCTGCTCACTATATTTTCCAGCGTGTATCGCCGGGAAGGGCGGATGAGTTTTTCTTAAAGCTCCATGGCGGTGCAAATCTTCATGAGGATTCCGCTATTCTCCGGTTGCGAAATCGCCTTACCGCCAATGCCGCCAATGATCAAAAACTGCCTAGCAGTATGATCATGGGATTGGTGTTCAAGGCGTGGAACCTGTATCTGGCAGGAAAGGGGGTCAAACAACTGAGGCTCGGCAGCAACGAACCCTTCCCCGTCGTTGAGGGGTTTAAGGATGAAGATTGAAGACATCACTGTAGGGCCTCGCAAGCGCGAGCTTGGCGATGTCTCAGCGTTGGCCGAGAGCATCGATGCTCTCGGCCTGTTGAACCCCGTGACCGTGGTGATACAGCAAGAGCATGACGGGCGTGACATCATCTACCCGAAACCTGTTTTGGTAGCTGGTGCCCGTCGCCTTGAAGCGTGTAAGCAACTCGGCTGGACTGAGATCGACACCACCGTGGTCGAGCTATACGACATCGACCTACAGCTTGCCGAGATTGACGAGAACCTGATCCGCGAACCGTTGACCGCCCTACAGCGTGCTGAGCAATTGGCACAGCGCAAGGGTATCTTTGAAATGAAGGGTGGTGGGAACAAAAGTCCCACCCTTGGGGAAAGTGGGAAAAATTTTCCCACTTTAGGCGGGCGGGGGAACACCGGGTTTGCAAAAGACGCTTCTGACAAGGTGGGGGCGACCAAGCGAACCATCAACGAAGACGTAAAGATAGGCGAGGGCATTCCCGAAAAGCTCCGTGACGACATACGAGGCACAGACATGGAAGACAGCCGCGAAGACTTACGCGCCCTGGCCCGCGCCAAAGACAACCCCGCTGCACAGAAGAAAGCCGTAAAGGCCGTCAAGGGCGGTGAAGCCGCGAACCTCCGCACCGCTCTCAAGGCCGAACCCAAGCCCCCGACCAAAACCGCAACCAACATGGCCATGGAGGAACTGGCCGAATGTTTACGTGAGCATCCCGATCAAGATGAGTTGCGAGCTTGTTTAGCGTTTTTCAAAAAGTCCAGCCCGTGGGTCGGAAAGGTTCTGTGGAGGTTGGCCAAATGAAACCGGAAATCGCTGCCAACTTCATAGAGGCATTATCCATCATCGCCATGGGCCGTACCAATAATGGACGGCCACTGGCTGCTGAGGTGGCTCGGCAAACCGCTCGCCGCGCTCTACTCGCGGGGGGATGGGATTGGAACAGTCGATGCATATCGACGTGTCGTGACTGCGCTGAGCAATTTTCTCCTGCTGATGTCGTTCGTGACGATCATGGGTTCGCTGTCTGTCGGCCCTGCATGGCCAAATGAACCCGGAAATCGCTGCCAATTTTATTGAAGCTACCCTGCCAGGGGGTTGGCGCTGGAGTGTAGGAGTTCCTGACGCCAGAGCCTGGACGCGGGTTAGACGGTGAGTGCCGCGCATACATTAACCCCGTCAGCCGGTGGGAGCCGTCCTCCAAGCCTTTCGCACGGGGGTTGAAATACCTCCGGGTTTCGTGACCGGCAACTTTTGACGAGAAAATCTCATGACAACCTTGACCCTCTTCGACATCAATGCACATCGGCATGTGCCCGACCACGTGGAGGTGGCGATCAGGAAGTTGCCGCGCCAGGAGAACGCTTCTGATTCCATTTATCGGCGGCTCTGGATATTGCTTGAGAATGGAGCAACTATGGCCCAGTGTTACAATATGTTCTCCTCCAAGCGGCCCGCACTGGAGAAACGGCGGGATCGACTTAGAGAGGCGATGAAGATAGGGGGAGAGACATGAGCTACCAGAAAAATCACTCCCGAATATTTGGCGAGCACAGGTCAAGCAAGCTAACCCCGGCGCAGATCGAGAACAATCGGCGCATGGCGCGGGAGCGGCATAACAAGCTGGCTGCTGACGGCAAGAAGGACGCTCAGTACTATCTTGATAACGAGCAGCGGGTGTCGTCCAATCCAAATTACCAGCCGTTCAAACCCCCATCGCCCGAGTACCTAGAGAACTGGGACAACATCTATGGCAGATGAAGAGACCTTGATTATCTGAACCATTTCAGGATAACTTCCTGAAATGTTGTCAGACAATATTAAAGATTACATCGGCAGGGTACATGAACTCCCTCCCGAGGAACAACATGAGATACTGCTTCTCTTAGAGCGGCACGAGGCGACCGTGGCGAGGAGCGCTTTGAAGGACGACTTCCTGTTGTTCGTCAAACAGGTGTGGCCAGGGTTTGTTGAAGGCTACCACCACAGGATCATGGCCAACGCCTTTGAGCGGATCATGCGCGGTGAGTTGAAGCGGGTGATTATCAATATGGCCCCCCGCCACACCAAGAGCGAGTTCGGCAGTCATCTCTTCCCCGCCTGGATGATGGGGCACTTTCCCGATCGATATATCATCCAGGCCTCCAACACTGCCGACCTTGCCGTGGACTTTGGCCGCAAGGTTCGTGACACCATCAGCGATCCCAGATTTCAGGAAATCTTCCCCAACGTAGCGATCCATCCCGACGCTGCCGCAGCGGGCAAATGGAAGACCACCGCCAAGGGTGAATATTTTGCTCTTGGCACCGGAGGCACCATGACTGGCCGTGGTGGCGACCTCATCATTATTGACGATCCACATAGCGAGCAGGAAGCAAAACAGGCCGAGACCAAGCCGGAAATTTATGACGCCGTCTACGATTGGTACACCTCCGGTCCTCGCCAGCGTGTCCAGCCGGGGGCCGCGATTATCATCATCATGACCCGGTGGTCGAAGCGTGATCTCACGGGTCGCGTGCTCAAGGCGGCAATGGAACGCGATACCGTGGAGGAGTGGGAGTTGATCGAGCTACCTGCGATCCTTCCTTCTGGTAAACCGATCTGGCCCGAATATTGGCCGGAGGAAGAAATTCTAGCGATCAAGGAAGAGCTTCCGATTCCCAAGTGGATGGCGCAGTACCAGCAGCAGCCGACTGCCGAGGAAGGCGCATTGGTCAAACGGGAGTGGTGGCAGATGTGGCCCCACAAAGACCCGCCCGAGGTCGAGTTCATCATCCAATCCTGGGACACCGCCTTCGAGAAAAGTCAGCGGGCCGACTACTCGGCCTGTACCACATGGGGCGTGTTCTTCCGCGAGCATGAGGACACCGGGGGAATGCTGCCCAATCTCATTCTCCTCGATGCCTTTCGTGATCGTTTGGAGTTTCCGGCTCTCAAACGCGAAGCGATGAAGTTGTATGAATCGTGGAAGCCGGAAGCCTTGATCGTGGAGAAGCGGGCCAGCGGTGCGCCCTTGATCTACGAGCTAAGGGCCATGGGCGTTCCGGTGAGTGAATTCACGCCAAGCCGGGGCAACGACAAGATCGCCCGCGTCAACGCGGTATCGGACCTATTCTTTTCGAGGGTAATCTGGGCACCGGAGGCCCGATGGGCCAAAGAAGTGATCGAAGAATTTGCCGAGTTCCCTGCCGGAGAGTACGATGATTACGTGGATAGTTCCACTCAAGCAATCCTTCGCTATAGACAAGGCGGGTTCATTCAGAGTACCCAAGACGAAGAAGAGGACGATCGGATAGAACTTCCGATCAGATCGTATGCCTATTATTAGGGGGCGTTATGGCCACTAATGTTGATAAGGCGATGGTTCCTTCAGACCTCGATGTTGAAGAGGATGCGGGTATCACAATCGAATTTCCCGACGATCCCGAATACGACGATATCATCGAGGAAGAGCAATCTGACGGAAGTGTCGTCATTGACTTTGATCCCAGGCCCGAAGGGGCGGTCGGCACCGGGGAGCATGGTGAGAACCTTGCGGAGGTTCTTGATGAAAGCATTCTCCAGAAGATGTCGTCGGATTTGGTGCAAGCCTACAAGGACGACCGTCAGACCCGGAAGCCTTGGGAGGATGCCTACATCAAGGGACTGACCCTGATGGGTCTCAATATCGAGGAACGCACGGAGCCGTGGAAGGGGGCGTCTGGAGTCTTCCACCCAATCCTGACGGAGGCATGTATCAAGTTCCAAGCTGACGCCATGAACGAGACCTTCCCGGCCAGCGGGCCGGTGATGGTTAAGGTCATCGGTAAAGGCAGCGTGGAGAAGGACAAGCAAGCTCGCCGAGTTCGTCACGACATGAACTATCAGTGCATAGAGATCATGACCGAGTTCCGGGGCGAGCATGAACAGGCGCTGTTCCACCTGGGTATTGCCGGGTCAATATTCAAAAAGGTCTATTTCGATCCCTCACTGGGACGCCTGACCGATAAGTTCATCATGGCCGATGATCTGGTGGTCAACTACGGGACCACGGACCTCGCGTCCTGTCCGCGCATCACGCACGTCATGAAGATGTATCCGAACGACCTGCTGAAGGCCCAGCACCACGGTCAATACCGGATGATCGATGTGCCCAAGCCGGTCATTCAATATACCGACGTGGACGAGAAAGAAGCCAAGACCGCTGGGGAAAAACCTTCCGCTGAGAAGGATGAGCGTCATGAACTGTTGGAGATGCACGTCGAGTATGACATCGAGGGTTACGAAGATACCGATGAAAACGGTGATATCACCGGTATAGCGCTGCCCTACATCGTCACCATGGAGAAGACCACCGACAAGGTTCTCGGGGTCTATCGTAACTGGGAAGAGGGAGACCCCCTAAAGATCAAGAACGAGTTCTTCATCCACTACCCCTATCTCCCAGGTCTCGGCTTCTATGGTATTGGTCTTGTCCACCTGCTGGGTGGCGTTGCCAAGTCGGCGACCAGTATTCTGCGTCAGTTGGTCGATGCTGGCACCCTGGCCAACCTACCAGCCGGTCTCAAGGCCCGAGGGCTTCGGATCAAGGGTGATAATTCACCGCTCAGACCGGGTGAGTTCCGCGACGTGGATGTTCCCGGCGGATCAATCAAGGACAACATCAGTTTCGTGCCGTACAAGGAACCATCAACGGTTCTTCATGCCCTACTGGGGCAGATCACCGAAGAAGGTCGCAATCTCGCCTCGATCGCCGACCTCAAAATGTCCGATATGAATTCCCAGGCTCCGGTTGGCACCACGTTGGCAATCCTTGAGCGGGGTATGAAGGTCATGTCGGGCGTACATGCCCGCATTCATGCGGCCATGAAAAGGGAATTCAAGCTCATCTCTGCCTTGGTCAAGGATCACGCGCCTGATGAGTACGAGTACGATGTTGATGAGGGTGCCACACGAGGCAAGGACTACGATGATCGGGTGGATATCGTTCCGGTCTCCAACCCCAATGCTTCAACCATGGCTCATCGTATCATGCGTCATCAGGCAATCCACCAGTTGGCCCAGACCGCACCGCACATCTATGACCAGAAGGTTCTCCATCGCTCGATGATTGAGGCCATGGGCGAAGATCAGCCGGAGCGGGTCATCCCGATGGAAGAGGAGATGAAGCCGATGGACCCGGTGGCCGAGAACATGGCCATCATGACCGGGAAGCCGGTCAAGGCTCATCACCATCAGGATCACGAGAGTCATATTCAGGTCCACATGGCGGCGATGGAAGACCCCAAGCTTCAGGCGATGATTGGTCAATCGCCAGCAGCCAAGGCAATTGCTGCCGCCGCAGCGGCTCACCTTCAGGAGCACGTGGCTTTCGAGTATCGTCGTCAGATGGAGCGGCAGCTTGGCGTGCCCATGCCCAAGTATGGGGAACCGATTCCGGTAGAGGTCGAGGTTAGGTTGTCCAAGACTATCGCCGATGCTGCCGACAAACTTCTCAAGAAGGACGTGGCCGAGGCTCAGGCCATGAAGAATGCTCAGGAGCAGAATGATCCGGTACTCCAGCTTCAGAAGCTCGACGCCGAGACCAAAGCCAAGGAGGTCGAGCGCAAGGGCATGGCCGATAGGCTTCGGTCTGCGCTGGGCATGAAGCAGATCGAGAGCAAGGAGAAGATAGAAGGCGTCAAGGTCGGCGTTGATATCCAGCAAGCTTCGGTCGATAAGGAGATAGAGCTTGCCCGTCTCCAAATTCAGGTCATGCAGATGCGGTCCATGGAGCAACAGGCCGGAGCGCGTATTGGCGTGGATATCGCACAGGGTGTCGCCGACGATCAGATTGATCGTGAGCGCATCGCTTCTCAGGAGCGAATGGCTGGTGAGCGAGAAGATGTGAACCGGGATCGCAACGCTGACACCAGTGAGAATGAAAGAAAACGGCTTGAAAATGAAAGACTTGCGTTGGCTGAGCGTGCCAGAAATCAGTCTGATTCGAATATTGACTGACAAATAAACACTTGACGGGGGTGTGAACATTGGCCAATAACATTTTAGATGCTTATAAACATCGTCTTCGGGAACAACTTAATTCTCTCGCTGACGATATGACGGGCGGGGGATGCTTGGCAGTGGGTGATGCGTCATTGATCGCTGTTAAATACGCAGAGCAAGTTGGAATCGTTACGGGTTTAGCGTTAGCTGAACGACACCTTCTCGATCTGCTCGAAGAAACCGAAGAAAAAGAGAAATTGGACACATGAGCGCACAAGCCAGTTCAATTGAAGTGCCTACGAAACCGGCCCTGGTTGATCTCTTGGGCGGCGAATTTTCTCCTGATGCCCCCGATACCCCCCAGGCCACCACATTTCCAGAGCCTGTCGGCTGGCAAATCTTGCTGGCCATGCCGGAGATCAACGACACGACCGAGGGCGGCATCGTCAAAGCCGATATCACCAAGGATATCGAAGCGACCTCCACGGTCGTTGGCCTTGTGCTCGAAATGGGAAAAGAATGCTATCAGGATAAGGACCGTTTCACATCCGGTCCCTGGTGTAAGAACGGTGATTTCGTTCTGATCGGTGCTTACAAGGGCGTCCGGTTCAGAATTTTCGGCAAGGAGTTTCGCCTTATCAATGATGATACCGTCAAAGCCGTGGTGCAAGACCCACGGGGATATACGAGGGCGTGATGGCAGAAGCAGGATCAGCGGCTCGCCAAGAATTCCAAGAGCCTGGGAAGTTCCCCGACCCGGAAAGTGAAGAAGTCAATCTCGACGGAGAGGAAGAGGTTGAGATTGAACTCGTTGACGACGCCCCCCTAGAGGATCAGGGGCGGTCGACCCGTCCCGCCGCTGACAAGCTCGATCCCGACAGTGAAGCGTTTCAGAAGGAGGTCAGGAGCTACTCCGAGAACGCCCAGAAGCGGATCGGCGAACTGACCCATAATTATCATGATGAGCGTCGGAGCAAGGAGACTGCCCAACGCGAAAGCGTCGAGGCCACTCGTTTTGCTCAGCAGGTTCAGCAAGAAAACGAAGCTCTCAAAACGAATCTCCAAAGCAACAATGCGGTTCTCATCGAGCAGTTTGATGCCCGATCGGATGCAGAGCTTGAAACGGCTCGTGTTGCCTATAAGGAGGCCTATGAAGGCGGTGATACTGACAATCTCCTTCAAGCTCAGGAGAATATTGCTCGGATCACTGCCGAGAGGGTTAATCGGCCCAGGAAAGTTTCGCGACCTCAACCTCCGCAGCGAGGTCAACAGGTTCTACAGCCCGTTCAGACACCGGATCGCCGGTTTGTCGAGTGGAGCCGGGACAACTCTTGGTTCCAGGCACCGGGCAATGAAGACATGACCGGCTATGCCATCGGGCTTCACCAGAAATTAGTCGCGGAGGGCTTGAATCCCCTCGTGGACGAAACCTATTATCAGAGAATTGATCAGGGGATGAAGACTGTATTCCCTGATCGTGTTGCTACTGGGGACTTAGGAGGCAGCGGGGAATCAAGACCCCGTGCTGTGACCCATAGCAAGAAACCTCCAGTTGGAGGGCCGTCACGGGGCGGTCAACCCCCGCGCAAAGTGCAGCTAACCTCCTCTCAAGTCGCTCTCGCAAAGCGCCTTGGGTTGACCAACAAGCAGTACGCCACTCAGCTTTACAAGGAGCTACAGGGCGATGGCTAGAACGCGCACCGGGTCACAAACCCGAGACCTTGATCTACGTGAAACGGAAGATCGGCACGAGGACTATCGTCCACCGGCCAATCTCCCCGATCCCACGCCGCAAGACGGTTACGTCTTTCGATGGGTTCGTACCGACATGCTCGGTACGCCCGACAATCGGAACGTGTCCATGAGAATGCGTGAAGGTTGGGAACCTTGCTTGGCAGATGATCATCCTGAATTGATGATCATGTCTGATGTCAGTTCCACTTTCGAGGGGAACATTGTTATCGGCGGTCTGATGCTCTGTAAGTGTACAGAGGAGCAGATGGAACGACGTAATGCTTATTACCGTAATCAGTCGGCCAAGCAGACGAACAGCGTGGATCAAAACTTCATGCGTGAGAACGACCCCCGTATGCCGCTTCTGGAAACGGAACGACATTCATCGGTGACGTTCGGCGCTGGCCGCATTCGCTAATGGTGGTGAGTGCGTTGGTCTAACTTGTAAGAGGAGCGCGTGAGATGGCCGCATCAGCAGCCCCTTACGGTTTCGTTCCGGTCAACCGACTTGGTGGTTACGACAATGGTTCGTTCCGCCAAATCAAAATGACGAATTCTTATGGCACCTCAATCTTCTGGGGTGACATCTGTGAACTCGTCGCAGCCGGTACGATCGAGATCGATACTGCTGCAACCTCGACCCGTCCTATTGGGATTTTCATGGGTTGCAGCTATACCGATCCAAATCTTAACTACAAACTGTTCTCTCAGATGTGGACCGCTTCCACGTCGGCGACGGACATTTTGGCCCATGTTGCCGACGATCCTCGGATCGTCATGCAAGTACAATGTGCCGACACGATCGCTCAGACCCAGTTGGGCCTGAACATCGAGGTCAGCACTTATGCCGCTGGCAACACCAACACCGGCAAGTCCATCCTATCTGTCGACAATTCCACACCGGCAACAACTGCTACGTTCCCGCTGCGGATCATCGACTTTGTGGACGGTCCAGACAGTTCTGTTGGAGACGCATACACTGACCTCTTGGTCATTTGGAATGCGGACATCCATCAGTACGATCTGGCCCTTGGCACGTAGAGGAGCATTGAGAAATGGCCGCTATTTCAAGAGCACAATTGCTCAAGGAACTGCTTCCCGGTCTCAATGCCCTCTTTGGGCTTGAGTACGAGAAGTATCAAGACGAACACGTCGAATGCTACGATGAGGAAAGCTCGGAACGAAGTTTCGAAGAAGAGCAAAAATTATCGGGCTTCGGCGCAGCGCCGGTCAAGAAGGAGGGCATGGCCCTATCCTACGACACCGCGCAGGAGAGCTTCAGTCAACGGTATGACCACGAAACGATCGCCATGGGTTTCTCCATCACCGAAGAGGCGATGGAAGACAACCTCTATGACAGTCTGTCTTCGCGGTACACCAAGGCTCTTGCTCGGGCCATGAACTACACCAAGCAGGTGAAGGCCATGGTTCCCTTCAACGACGGATTCACGGCGAGCACCGGATATCTCTCCGGTGACGGCGACCAGCTTTTCAGCACCAGTCACTCGATTGTGAATGGTTCCGATTTGTCGAACCGTCCTGCCACGGCGACCGATCTGAATGAGACCTCCCTGGAGGACGCCACCATTCAGATTTCCAACTGGACCGATGAGCGCGGTCTGTTGGTTGCGGCGCAACCTGTCAAGTTGATCATTCCGACCGACTTGCAGTTCGTCGCCACTCGTATCCTGAACTCTCAGTTCAAGACCGGGGTCGCCGACAACGATGTGAATGCTATCGTTCACAACAGCACGATCCGCAATGGTTATGTCGTCAACCACTATCTGACGGACACCAATGCGTGGTTCCTCAAGACCGACATTCCCAACGGTCTGAAATACTTCAATCGTGTTGCGATCTCGACCAGCATGGATGGAGATTTTGACAGTGGGAATGTCAGGTACAAGAGCCGCGAGCGGTATAGCTTCGGTGTTTCGGACTATCTCGGTTGCTTCGGCAGTCCGGGTAGCTCCTGACCAAGCAAGACCCTCGTCGGTCTTGCCTCCCCGCGAAAAACTTGGGCCGGTCTCTTTCGAGATCGGCCCTTTTTTTGTCAGGCTATGCTGATCGGCCAATATTTTTCTGGCTTTATCTAAATATTGGTCGTACAGTTTTCAGGCATTTGAATGTGATCGGCCTCATGTCGGTCATGGTTTCTGAAAGGACTGTTCTCATGCCTACGCATTTTACCAATGGCGTTTCCAACGTTGTAGCTGGCAACCCCCTCTATGAACTCGGCATCCTCGATGCCACCAAGCACCATATTTTCTTTGACGACTTTGACACCACGCCGGTTGCCGCTCAGTGGACTTTGACGGCGACCTCGGGTGGTACAGGCACTTCGGCCATCACCGTGCCTGACGCCGACGGTGGTCTTGCTCGTATCACCACGGCGGCTGACGAGAATGATGGAATTTTTGCTGAGTGGATTTCCGAGACCTTCCTGCTTGAGAGTGGTAAGAAGACTTGGATGAAGGTTCGGTTTCGGGTCGGCGATGCCACCCAGTCGGACATGATTATTGGTCTGCATTCGACCGATACCACGCCACTGGATGCCACCATGCGGTTCGCATTCATCACCGAAGATGCCAGCGCCAGTGTTTTCTTCAATAGCGACAACGATACTACCGACAGCGATAGCGATTCGTTGGCGACCCTCGCCGATGATACCTTCATCACCCTGGCAG
>Ga0209434_1001132_pt1 | contig 12147 bp, 1 predicted proteins | sample ETNvirnome_2_300_FD_184068 | JGI IMG/M metagenome (GOLD analysis project Ga0209434, IMG submission 184068) | Marine viral communities from the Pacific Ocean - ETNP_2_300 (SPAdes) (version 2) | ecosystem: Environmental > Aquatic > Marine > Oceanic | place: Pacific Ocean | collected 2013-06-22
CTGAACTGCCTATAACAGGTAACACATGGAATCATTACGCCCTTACTTTTAAAAATAGTGGATCACAAATTGAAAGCAAACTTTATTTAAACGGCGAATATAAAGCTACGGATGCATCCACCGATTCTATTGGCCGTATTACGGGCTCTATGATGGGGTATTTAGGGGCATTGGCCACAACATCCATAATAAGCGGGAGTGATTTAGAGGGAGATGGCAAACTATCAGCCTCTTTAGATGAATTTCGTTTATGGAAGTCTGAAAGAACAGATAAAGATATTAGGAGACATTGGTTTACCCAAGTTTATGGAGGAACTAATACCGATTATCAGTTGTCAGTAAGTTCTTCTAAAAAATATGATTTTTCTAATCCAGTAGATTTGGGTGTTTATTATAAGTTTAATGAAGGAATAATAGGATCCGCCTCGGTTAACTCACAAGATGCCACTGTTCTTGACTATTCTGGTCGTATATCTAATGGTTCCTGGGCAGGATATTCTTTGGGCGCAAGAGAAACCGGCTCTGCAATGGTTATTGCTAATGCGGCGGCGGCTGAGTTTAAAGATCCCATTCTATATTCTCAAAATGGTCTGGTTACTTCTTTAGTAAACGAAAAGAAGGACGTAGGGAAATTTTATGACGCACAAAACAATACAGCCTTGTATTGGTCACTACCTTCGTGGATTATTTCAGATGACCAAGGAAAAGGATCGTCTGCCTTACAAAATTTAACCCAAATTATGGGGAGTTATTTTGACACCTTATATTTGCAAATCGGCGCTCTTAAGGATCTAAAGAGTAAAAACTATATTAGTGGAAATGCTAAACCCGTTCCTTTTACTGATAAATTTTTAGATGGAAGCGGATTAATTACTCAAGAAATATTCTCTAATGCTTCAACTTTAGAATATTTGGCTTCACGAAATGAAACTACTGAATTTGAAAAGAAAATAGAAGATACCAAAAATCTTATTTATCTTAATATATATAATAACTTAGTTGATATTTATAAGTCTAAAGGCACTGAACGCGCTTTTAAAAACTTAATACGATGTTTTGGTATAGGTGATAATTTACTTACTCTCAATTTGTATGGTAATAATAGTGAATATTTATTACGTGACAATGTGACCTATGGGGCGGTGCGTAAAAAATGTGTGGATTTTTTCAATCCAACTCGCTTCGGGGCAACAATTTATCAATCTACTTCTAGCATAAATCCAAATACTCAATGTTATGTAGATTTTTCTCCCGCAGGTTACGCCAACTATATGAAGTTTCATGGAAACACATATGAATGTGAATCCTTCTTTAAAGCCAACCCGCCAGTAACCTCTGATAGTTCATTTTCTGTTCCTTTCATTTCTTCTTCTGTTTTCGGCTGCCACACTTCAGGGTCTGGTGATGGGCGCGGAGATATATGGGGAAGTCCAGATGTGGGCAATTTTCAAGTTTTTGCTGTTCGTAAAAATCTTCGACGAAATGAAGCTTATTTTGTATTAACTGGTACGGCTGGAGGTTTTATGCCTTTGTTGACCAGTAGCGTCTATAAGGATGTATATGATGATTCCAAGTGGCATCTTTCATTAAGAGTTTATCCATCGTCCTCTTTGGCTGGTTCAGTGCTCGGTGATGACGCGCCCAATTATATGGTTCGATTTACTGGCTATCAATATTTTCTAGATAATTTAGTTAATAGTTTTGATCTAAGTAGCTCATTAACAGCCACTTCAGCCCAAAGCTTTTTAACCGCTGATAAACGATTTTTTGCCGGAGCCCATCGAACAAATTTTACGGGTTCTTTATTAAATTCTTCTAACGCGCAAATTTCTTCAATGAGGGTGTGGGCTGATAATTTAGATAATTCGGTTTTACAATATCATGCACAAGATATTATGAATTATGGAACGTTACAACCCTATAAGAGTGCTTATTTAACGCATACGGGATCCTTGGTAGGGCAAGATGTGGTCGAAATTCCTCAACTTGAAACGCTCGTTCTTAATTGGGATTACGAGACAGTTAGTGCATCGGATTCTTATGGAAATTTTATTGTAGAAGATGTATCCTCGGGCTCCCTTGATTTAACGAATCGTTATGAATGGTTTGGTCCAATTTCTCAATATCAACATGTAGGCTTTGGCTATGGCTTTCCCTCTGATAGTACAAAGGTCGTAGTTGATAAGTTGGTAAATAATGTAAATCAAAATAAACCTGAAACAATCAATAGTTCGAATATGATAACAATCTTAAGTGATAATTCCAATGAACTTTTTACCACGGAGTCTCGTCCAGCACAATATCAATTTTCTTTTGAAAAAAGTATGTATGGAATTATTTCTAATGAAATGTTAAAAATATTTTCTACTATTATAGATTTTAACAATCTTATTGGGGAACCCGTGAATCGCTATAGACCTCAATATAAGCAATTAGAAAAATTAAGACAATTATATTTCGAACGAGTGGAAAATGTTCCTGATTTTGAGCGATTTGTGGAATACTATAAATGGATTGATTCTTCTATAACTCGGATGCTTTATCAGTTAACCCCGGCTTCTGCTGACTTTAATCCCAATTTGCGGCAAATTGTTGAAAGTCATATTTTAGAAAGAAATAAATATTGGTCTAAGTTCCCCACCCTGAAAGAGGAACAATATAGTCCAATTGCCGCCGCAAGTGCATGGCAATTTCCCTATGCTCGCCTCGTCGATAGGTATGATTGGTCCCATGGAGACTTTCTTGCAAACACAGAGAATTTGATACAAGACTTAGAACGACAAGCATCTCTTCCGGAGCAAGTACAAGGCGCTCTAAAGAAAATAAAAGAAATTTTAACGGGTAAAGTATGCTCACACCTTTTAAAAGGAAAATTTGGCTCCCTGACCGCTCCCGACCCCGAAGCCTTCGCGATGTGTAAGAGAAATGCATTACTAAGAGGAGGAATCAATAAACTTTTTCAGATGGTGAGCAGTATTAGGGCTTCACCCATTTATCTTGATGGTGGTTCAAATCTTTCTTCGAAAAATAAGCAAATAGATTATACTAGAAATACTTTAAAAGTAGGATCCTCTACATTTTTATTGGGCACAAAATTCAAGTTACCCGACTGGAAAGATGTTCTAAAGAAAAAGAAAGAAAAAGCCCAACTAGGTTTTACTTTTTACAATACAGGCGACCCCCATGGCTACGCAACCACCAAAGGTAATTTAACTGCGCCATTTAGCCTCTATAGTTCTTCAGTTCAAACAGGTTATATACCTCAAATAAGTAGCTCTTATCTTACATTTACATCAATAAACGGCATTCCACTTCCCGATCTATTAAGTGTTGATGTTACAAATTATCACGATGATTCTTATGGGCAACACGGCATCCCTATGCAAACTTCTTTTACTCAAACACATGTGGGTGGTAGGCAGGCTCGCCATCAACTCTTTGTTACCGCGTCCGGAGTTACTAAAACAGATAGAGCGGAATCATGGAACTTAGAAGTGACTGACGCAGAGTTGAAAATTACTACTCGAAATTTGAATGAAGCTCGCGCCACCTATTTCAGAGATCCTACTGCAAAAAGGCCCGTAAACATTAAAAACATTAAATGGGGAACATCGTCACAGAATGCGGGCAATTATAGACGTGGTTATGAAATTCTTCAAACTCAGAATAGAACTACAAACAATCGTTATTTTGTAAAATCTGAAGGAGCAGTTCCTTCAAGTGCATCTTCAGTTTTCATTGATAATTTAGTAGATTATTCTCTGCCTAGATTTGATTTAACAGGAACCAATCAAAATATTATTGTAGAAAGGTTCTCATCTCCTGGTGGTCCAGAAACCTCCCGAGGTGCTTTAAATATGTTTAGTGGAGAATATTCTCCTTATAACTCTTTAAATTTTAGAAACATAGTTGTGCGCAACGCTCTTAATGGGTGGTACACAGAATATTGTGGTCAATTTGGAATTAAATCAGACAGCTCGGTAAATGAATTAAATTATAATACTTTGGCTTCTTACCAGAAAGTTAATCGAAATCCCAAACATACAGTAAGTGAAACTAGTAATTGTGTAACTAAAAAAGATAATTGGTGGATTCAACATGCTATTCCTCGAAGTGCCTACCAATATGGCTGGATCACCTCGTCAGTTTCTAAATCGGCTTGTGATACTTTTGGTTATGTATCAAGTTTTTATTTCCCTTCCGGAACAACCTCGGTTACTCAATCTGGTCTTCCGTTTATTGAATCTACTAATTTGTGGATTGGACATCCAGATAATGACTTAGTACATTCAATTACTTGTTCATATAATGGAATGTTTACTATATTTGGATTGGATTATCCTGGTAACACGATAAATGGGTATGTAAATCAAATTACTTCAAGCACAAATACTATTAGTCCTGGGGAATATTTTGTTAGCAATGCGGGTATTTCTAAAGATATTCCTTATTATTTTCTGAATTTGAATGGACCGTATCAATATCCTTCGTGGAAACAAACTAGAGCCGGAGAGAGCGCGGTTGTTCGTTATCATCGTAACAACAATATTTATTCTGTATCACCTCGGCCTTCACTTATTATACTTCCACATGGATCAGGTTCAAATCGAGGAGCCGAATATTTACCCAAACACGCGCCGACTTTTAAAAACTTTGTGCAACCTCCTGTTTCTTTTAAATACAAGCCATTGGTAACTAAGATGAATGGAGAAGGTGGAATAGTTAAACTTATCAACTCTTATGCAAACAATAGAGGGTATTTTTCACAACCCATTGCAGGCACTAGTTCGGTTGGTGAGCAAATTTTATTGGGAGATAATGAAAATATTCAGATATATAATCAAATTGTCGGAGAAGATCAATTATTTAACAATGTTTTAACGAATATTTATTCGGAAGTGATTTATCCCCGCGACATGATGACAAGCTTGGCCAAGTCTCGCGGTCGCACTAACTATGCGGAAGTGGCGAATGTGAGTTCTAATGGCTCCGCTTCATTATCCGCAGGTTCAAATGGTATTGATCGTGGTCCCCTCTTAAGGCGCACTTTTTGGATGGATGACGCCCTTAAACGTAATCGGCGTATTTTAAACAATGGTGTTCAATATGATCCGAGTTATGGCTATTTTTATAATGCCAGTGGTCATATAGGAGCCACGGGCACTATGCCCCAAGTTCAATCATCATTACCAAATTCTCAAGGTTTTTATGATGGTGCTGCTACGAGCATTAATGGTTGGGGTCGTACACCGTTTACATTTATTGATACTCTTTATTATACATTTTATTCGCCAGGAAATATCGCTGCTCTCTTGTCAAAACCTCAATCGCTAGCCTTTCGCCCCAATATTAATGCTGGTGGCAATCCTCAATGGACTCAAAATTCGTCTGGGTCTGCTTATATGCTTAGTCTTTATAATGATACGGGCGAGCTTAATTCTGCTAATTATCAAACCATTATGGGATATTCGGGAATTGGCAGCGGCAGTGGTCAAGCGGGAACTTGGGCTTATCAAACGACGTGGTATCCTACGGCCTCATGCTATTATTACCATCGCTCGAAGACGATTGGAAACACGAACACTGGTTCTCTTAATACACTAGAGTGGCGTGTTGCCGAGCTTTCTGGGAAAAACCCCTGGTTTAATTCTTACGACCAATATGCTTTAGATATTCGTTCTATGGCTCAAAGTTATTCCATTGTTCCTGAATTTAGAATCTCGCAACATATGGATTATTATTCTGATCTTCTTTTCAAAAAGAAAAATGATAAATTTTTAACTTTAGATGGGGCATCTATTACTGCGAGTGCCTTTTCTCAAATGCAAGCCGATGGTTCACGAGCTTTTGATAATGCATTTTTTAATGAATATTCTAATAGTGATTTTCAAAAATATTTTGGAGAATTTTCCACTGATTTAAGCACTCAACGAATGACCTTAAAGTGCAATGCTGTTAAAAAATTATTGCCTTATAATGGTTTTTATCCTTCTCATCGAACTCTTCAACTTAGTTCATTATTTTCACAATCTATTGCACCGTATATCGGGGGGCTTAATTGGGAAGATGGCACCTCACCTAACTCCAATTCCACTTTTTCGGGTGCGCTAGCAGTTCAATCTTTATTACAACCTTATTTTGCGCCAGGAATTATGTATAACACCATCAAATCTGGAATTGCCGTTGATTGGGCCGCCTATACAGGAAGTGCGTACCGCGCCGGAGGAAGTTCTGCATACGGGTGGGTTCTCCAGAGAGAATCCAACTATAGAATCCCCTTTGAAGCATTATTGGATCCATTAGCTGATGTGGGCATACCTATTTCTTCATCGGATGGAAATAATAAATTAAGTCTCCTGTATCCTACTTATGCAAATCCAAATGTTACTGATGCAAATGATCCCAAAGCTTTTTCTTCGGCACGCAGGCCCTTTATTGATATCACAGCTGAATCCCGCGCAGCAGCTAAATTATCTACAACCTATAATCTTTATAAATTGGGAATAAATAATTTTCTAGCCGAGATACCTAATTTCTTTTTACAAGATAATAAATTAAAAACTATTGTTTCAAAAAGACAAGAGGATGTGAGTTTATTATCTGGAACCTCTTATTATATGGATATTGTTTTGGAAAAAGATCCAAATGTTATAATGATTGATGACTATTTTAATAAAATTAACACACGCCAACCCACCACCATAAGTCAATATCGAACCTATAATGGTCAATTCTTCGGTCCACCTGTGATGGCTGGAGATGGTCTTGATCGAGCAACATCATCTTGTGCTACCACCTTATATAATCCCTATCCCGAATTTGGATATAATTTATTTTCTGAGAATACAGGTGATCCGGCTTTTGCGCAATATACTCCTCCCTATTTTTATGGAAAGTCAACAATGACTCTTGAATATACTGCCGACAATGAAGATGAAAAAGGAAACTTTAGCTATCAGAAATTATTTGAAAAATCTAATTTAGCGTTTAGTAATCCCGAACTTTATGATAAGTTTACGCGCACTCAAATTCGATCCAATTTAATAGAGTGGGATCCCCCCGGTTCTAATGTAGACTTTGATTGTTATAATGTTCCACTCACAACTTATTTTCTTTTATCTAAATCTGCTGGTGGCGCGGCGTGGAATGGAGGGGCCGGTTCAATTCTATCTCGTTCGGTCGGAGTAGGACAATTTTTTGAATGGCAAGTTCAACAAGCAGATAAAGATATTGTGTGTGGCTTAAGTTCTGATGCGGCTTCTTCTACTAATTTTGCTGATATGAAATATGCTCTACGAATGACCACCACGGGAACTTTAGCTATTTTTGAATCTGGCCGCGAGATTGTTAGCTCATCTACTGTTACCTATAGCGCCAATGATTGGCTAAGAATTAATATTGGCAGTGATGGCAATGTTGTTTATCAGAAAACGTCTACTAGTGGCAATTCTAGTTATCCTAATGGAAATATTCGCGTCGGGGAAGATCTGTTGACCAGTGGGAAGCAAACAATGTTTAAATATGGATCTGAAAATACTTATCAAGCATTTCATACTAGCACTACTAGTTCAACAACCGCTGGAACGGTATATCCTGATGTGTCTTTTTATACGGTTGATGGAGCAATTGCTTACGGACAAGTAGGATCTCTAAGATATGAATCAGCATGTGAAAAGGGTGTTATGCCACTTACTGCATCTATTACTCCTTTCGGGATTTATGCAGAAAAACAATCGCGATTTGATGCCAAAGGTAATTTAATGGAGGTAGTAGATGACCCAAACCAGGCCAGAAATCGATGGGTGATTAGTCCTAAAATGGAAACTCCCGTTTTAGATTTTAATTCTCAACCATCAGTTGAACAATGTGGGCGAGGAATGTGGAGTGGTTACGGAAATCTTTTAACTGGAAGTAATGGAATTGTTTTTGGGATTGAAGAAACTTATAAAACAGGGTTTGGCGTAAATTCTGGTTCTCTTTTACAAAAATGTTTTTCTGCTCCTGAGATGCGTAAGGTGGGAGAAATTGCCGATCAAAAAGTAATTTCTGAGGCTGTTGTGGCTATCCCATTTATTAAACGACCCATAGAAGCAGGCGGAAAATATGCGCCAACTGTTTCCATTTTAGGTAAAAACTTTTTCACCATTGATCAAGAGGTCTTTGATTTTTATTATGATTGGCTTGAACAGAATAAAGGATTAAGAACACCAAGCCCCGCGCCTACTCCACCTACAATAAAAAGTGAATCTATGACACAAATGGTAAGCCTATTAGACAAATATGTTATGCCTCCGGAATTAGATTTTTTAACTTACTTCCAGGGTAACGAGAAAATTGATCCTTTTGTAGTTTATGTTTTTGAATTTAACCACACATTAGACTCCCAGGATTTAGCGGACATTTGGCAAGGAGTGATGCCGGATATATCTCGTATTGCTGAAATGTCTCACAGTTCTATTGATAAAAATGTTTTTCAACATCCTTTAGGAAAAAGCGAATTTTTCGGGGGAAAGAAAATTCCTGATGAGATTAGGTGGATGGTGTTTAAGATAAAACGAAAAGCTAATATAAATTATTATAAGTTGACTGCTGATACCTCTGACGATAATCTTTTTACGTTCCATGGGGCGATAAAAGGATTTACTACGCCATATAGTTATAATTGGCCATATGATTATTTTTCCCTTGTTGAATTAGCACAAGTGGAGGCATCTACGACATTTTGTCGGTCTACTCAAGATCCCGAGGCAGTCGGTGAGTGCGATCAAAAAGATTTAGAGGTAAATCCGTTTGCTTTAAATAAATAATCGTAGTGGAGATACTTAGAGAAAGAGAATGAAATTTTTAAATACTAAGACAGAAGTAATTGATTTACAACTTACATCTTATGGAAGATATCTTTTATCTACCGGAAAGTTCCGCCCACACTTTTATAATTTTTGTGATGATGGTATTTTATATGACTCACAATATGGAGGCTTTGATGAGGAGCAAAAAGATATTCAAAACAGGATAAAATCAAAGACTCCTCGACTACAAGTACAAGCTAATTATAGCGGAGTTGAAAGCCACATTCAAAGAGATTTAGCACCATATGTAAGCCCACAACAACAACATGATTCGCAGGTTGGAATTATTCCCCTACCGAATAGTATTCAAATAGATCAAGATAAATATTATTCTTTAAAATATCCTATAGGCTCTACAGATGTAAACACTTCCGATTCCCCCGCCTGGAATATTACCTTTTTGAAAGGAGCGATAACAGGATCAGTAAATTTTTTAACAGGAGCGTACCCAACATTAAACATTCCTCAGATAACGCCGAAGCCTATACAATATGTTACTTCGATTCAAAAAGGAGATATAAGCGACTATACCGATGCGGACGGTTCTTATATTGATGTTTCCGCAGTGGACGGAGAAATAATTTTAGATATTTCGGAAGAAAATGTTTTTTTTGGAACTCAAAATTTTGAACTACAAGCTTTTGTAGTAGAAAAAGCAACTTTTGACGGGCTCTCACTTGGCGACGTGACTGATGACGAAGAATTCGAGGTATTGACCCCTCTTCATTTTATCGAATCACCTACATTAGTTCAAAATAATCTTTTGTTAGATAAAGAAGAAACAGACATTGAATCCGAAGCATTTCTTAATTTTAACCCCGAACAGGTAGCGCCACTAGATCCGACTTATGTTGGATACTATATGGACATTTCGGCGGATAAGGAAATAGATGAACAAACACTATGTGATTTGACTGTTGATCATTCTGCGGGTGTCTTTTCCACAAGGGAATTAGTATGCGAGAAAAAGCAAGCAACTGAGGTAACTGATGGTGGGACAGTTTTTGATACAGATGCAACCGACGTTGATGAGGAGTGTCCATAATGAAAATTGATGCCAATTTTTCTTTAAGCAACAGTAGTACCGTGGGGATTCCATTGCCCAATGTTTATATTCGCAGGATTATTTTAGACACGCAGCCTCAAATAACGAAATTTGCCGCAGATCGGTCGGATACACACACTTCTGATTCTTTAACGTCTACTCTTGAATTATGTTTAAAAGATTCTTACGATGGAGTGAATATGATATGGTCTAATCCGGGCTACAAAAAAGGCATCGAGGCTTTAGATAATGTTTTTATTAATGTCGTTCAAACAACAAATCCAACTGCTACTAAAATATGGTCTGGTGTACAAAGTTTTAAAGACATGAATTGGAAACAAAAAGAACAAATGACAGAAGATGGGAAACTTGCCTTAGAGGGCACGACTATTCGTCAATTTTCTTTAAGCGAGTTATCGGGCTTTTATAATGCTAGCAATCTTCATTATAGGATTCCCGAAGAAGACAGTCTCGGAGTGAGCATTTATAATTTTTCTAAATTAATCACTTTTCCCTCGGATCAACGTACACCAGGCAATGATCAATTTGTTCCCCTTTCTTCTAATCAACAACATTTGGCCTATTTTGTTTTTACATCACTTTCTATGAATGGCCCACCCAACATTTTACAGCCTAAACTTTCAAAAAGCACGATGGGTAAAATGTGTTCGGATATAGCTTTAGAGAATGGTGAAGTTGTAAAAAATGCTTCCGTTTTTGTTGTTCAGGGAACAGATAGATTGTGGAACGGATCCTTTTCTTACAGACAAGGACTTGTGCGCACCCGTGGAGAAGCAGCCTATACCGGTTTTGTTGGGAGTTCTGATGGGCTTTCCCCGTTTCTAAATAAGCTAGAAACTCCAAATAATAAAATTCTAGATTTTAGGATTTTAAAGTCCATTACTGAAATTCCAATTGAGTTGGGGTTGTTGGAAAAAAGTTTTTTGGACCAAACTTTCGATGTATCACTTCCCTCTCCCAACACTACCCCCATGGTTAAAAGAAGTGCGTCTTATTTTTCGGATTTATTTTTATCACGAGATGCCCAAGGATCTGCGCGGTTTGCTTTTTGGGTTGATTTGAAAAAGATTATTAGAGATAAACTTTATTTCGGCAACATCATTTCAAACAATGAAGGTTTAATTTCTCAAATTTTGACTCATGTTCATATTAAAAGTTTAAAGGTTTATCGTAAAAAAGTCGAAAATGGCTTGTCTACATCAACCACTAGTCAGTCGCAACTTGCGCCCACCTTTTCCCTGGCCCCGCCGCCCGATTTTAAAAAAGCGGGCAAATATATGGATACTACACCTGGCGATATGAAGGAGATCTCTATAAAAACCTTTGAAAATTCTTCTAAATCTTTTAAAAAAAGGTATAAAGTGGATCATTCTCGTCAATTAATAATTGATGCCAATGGGCCTCCCAATAATCTTAGAGCTAATATAACTTTGGGGGATGGCGTTTCTACCCTTGATCAAGTACCCCCTCCATATACTTTAAAATCTGAAGATTATGATGGGATTATATGTTATACTGGAACCGATAAAAGTTCTCAACATTTAACTGATGGGTTTTTTAAATATGAAATTGAGATAGTAATAGAAAATAAATTGAGTCAATTACTTCAGGCCCAACAAGAAGACTTGGTTAAAGATTTAAAAGACTTACAAACCATTATTAGTGTTGCAACTCAAAAAGGTAAAACACCTTTACCGACAAAGCCCACTTCAAGACCAGCACATGATGTAGTTCCTCTTTTTATGGAAAATAAGCGACCATATTATGATGCCCATCTTCGTTCTTTTACTACAAATTTTTTATATGATGCATCCAGTAATGAAATTCTATTAAATGTGGATCAAGAATTTTGGTCTACTATCCCTACTCACTATGTTAATGCTTTATTGAATTTTTCTCAAATAACTTTTGATAAAGAAAACGTTTTATTTATGATGCAAAATTATTTAAATCCCATTTCAAGTTCTTTAGAGGGTTTTTTAATTGTTGTTAAAATGCTAGAGGCCCTTATCAACACATATGAAAGAGCCATAGAAATGGTGACAGGTGTTAAAGCTCCCAAAGACGAAAGAAACGAAACGCAACAATCTCAAGTTAAAAAAAATAGTGCCGCCGCAAAAACATTAGTAAACATCAATCATGAGTTTAGGGACATTTATAATGCCAATATATCCAATTCTTATGGGAATATGTTTTTTGATTTTAATGAAAATGATATAAAAATTTCTACTC
>Ga0209434_1001133_pt1 | contig 12142 bp, 19 predicted proteins | sample ETNvirnome_2_300_FD_184068 | JGI IMG/M metagenome (GOLD analysis project Ga0209434, IMG submission 184068) | Marine viral communities from the Pacific Ocean - ETNP_2_300 (SPAdes) (version 2) | ecosystem: Environmental > Aquatic > Marine > Oceanic | place: Pacific Ocean | collected 2013-06-22
AAAAATATACATGGTTTCCGTGGGTACATGGACTATCGAGACAAATGCGCACGTGGAACCTAAGAGACGCACTGGACGATGGGTCTTCAGATGCTTATTTACGAAACGGCAGGAGGGACTCATGGGGTTGGTTTTGGAATGATTCATGGTAAGAAAAGTTTTACTCTCGTTGAGTTGTTGGTTGTGATTGGCATTATAGGGATACTGACAGCCATGCTCTTAACGTCTATTGCTAGAACTAAAAAATCTGCACAGCGAGTAGAGTGTCTTAATTTCCAGAGGCAGCTATATATTTTTTATTATGCTGATAATTGGGATGAAGATGCGTATGAAGACCACCCTTCTTATACAAAAAAGGAGCTGATGGATTCTTATCCACGAATAAAAGATTCGTGCTATGATTGCCATGCTAGCGCGTTAACAGTAGTAAGATGAAAAACAGGAAGTGTAATACAATAGTATGAAAAAATTAATATTATTATTTTTTGCGGTGAGCCTCCAAGCTGGGGAGACAAACGTTTACGAGTCAATCGTTAAGAGAAATGCTTTCGAGCTGACGGCCGAGCTACCAAAACCAGTTTTACCTCCCGTAGCTCAGATTTTGAAGCCTAACGTATATCTAACGGGGCTGACGCATTTTAAAGGAGTTAGAAAAGTTCATTTAGTCCTGAGACGCGCTGGGGAATCTGACAAGTTTGTCTCTCTTGCAACAAATGAGAAACAATATAACGTAGAATTAAAAAAGATAAACAAAAATTCTGCTTTAATTTCAAACAACGGAAATGAAGAATTGATGTCTTTTGAAAACAATGGCCTACCTACGATAGTAACGAAATCCCCAGTAAAAAAAGTATCTTCCAGAGGTAGGGAGAGCAGCAAGAAAGAAGATAAAAAGCCAGACCCAGTAAAAGCTCACGTAGTACAAGTCCCTTCTCGCAAGCCTAAAGTAGACCCGAGAGTCATTGAAAAAGGATTAGAATACTTGAGTAAGATGGAAGAGGGAGAGAAAAGGGACTATCTCTTGAAAAGAGTGGAATCTCTTCAGTCCGGACAACACCAAATCAAGTCGAACATTGACCAAAATGAACGCCGCAGACAATATGACGAGTGGAGAAAGAGGCGCGAGAATAGGTGAACGTAAAAAAAGAAAATTTAATAGAATTTGTTAATATCGTTAACGAGTGCTGTGATATAATGCCTGAAGACAAGGTGGCCGACTGGCTGCTAAGGCCCAACCGGGACTTGAACATGGAAATGCCCGTTGACTTAATAAACGATGACGTAGGCAGAAATAAAATCTTGAGGCTCTTATATTTTATAGAAATAGGGGAAGCCGATCTACTATGAGCTCATGCTCTAAATGCAAAAAAGACTTTGTAGAAATAAACTTGACATGGGTACAAGTCAAAGGTATAATGTTGGTATACTGTGATGACTGCAATAGGAAAAGTAAAAAAAGTAGACAAGGAGTGGGGCTATGAATTGTGGCTCGCAAACAACGAAGAAGAGAATTACTGTGGTAAGATTCTTTATGTAAAGTCGGGTCATTCTAGCTCAATGCATTACCACGCTAAGAAGCATGAGACTTTCTATGTTTTAGAGGGTACACTTAATGTAGAGCTAATAGACACAGACACTACAGAAAAGACAATTCTGACCCTAGAAGTAGGAGATACCTACGTTATAGATAGGCATAAACCCCACAGGCTATTTCCGTCAGACACGAGTGATGGCGTGAAATTTATAGAGATAAGCACTCTTCACGAAGATAGCGATAGCTATAGAGTATACAGAGAACCCGTAAAAGAATTTTCAACTACATAAAGAGAAAAAGTAAAAGTTGCAGAAAGCTATGAGGAAGTAAAGAATGCCATTCAAAAGAACTAGTCGGATCCCAAGAGGGGCGACCCACATAAAGTTAGTAACGCCAGAAGGCACAAAAGCCCAGTCTGACGTTAAGAATATAGACTGGGTATTCAGTTACCCATTTAAGTGTCCCGGAAAATTAACCTTTCTTAGGAAAACTAAAAAAGGCTTTGACGAGCTAGACACTATCGAATTTGACGGCGTCTGGCCACCGCCAGAGCCTCAAGTAATAACATAATAAATAAGGTGCTTTGCCCCGATAGCTCAATTGGATAGAGCATCTGCCTTCTAAGCAGAGGGTTGCCGGTTCGAGCCCAGCTCGGGGTGCCATTTAATAAAACAAAAATATTGAATAAATTGAGTCCTCATGCGTTCAGAAGCAAAGTATTAGCAAGGTTAGGGAATCAAGCTTACTGCAAGGTTCAACCTTCTAAAGCTCATGGAGTAGGGGTATTTGCGATCAAGGACATTCCCTCTGGGGTTTCTCCTTGGTTCACCCCGAATCATCATTTCTTTGATGGTACTGTCAGGCTTACCAGCCACGAAATAAGCAAGCTTGATGAGCCAGTTCGTCAAATGCTTCTAGATTATAATCTATTAAGCAAAAGAGGCTTATTCGTACATCCTTACGAGCTAGAAGTGTTACATATAACACAGTTTCTTAATGCCTCATCCGAGCCTAATCTAGGCTTAGACACGGAAAGGGAAGATACTTTTAGAACCATTAAAGAAATAAAAACTGGAGAAGAATTGACAGTAGATTACCAAAAAGACCTAGAAGAGACTGAGTGGAGTTATAATTATAAATATTAATGCAATTAGAATTAGAAAAAGAGAGTAAAAACCCCAATAACTAAGTATGAAGAGAAAAGATTACGATATCCTTCCTGAGATCTATGAAGAAGACTACATGGTCTGGTTTTGGTAATGAGAGTAGAGTTACAAGGAAAAGACTACGCTAATGTGAGCTTTGCAAACAAATGCAGAGTTGCCATTAAATCGGAAGAAGCAGATTGTTCTTACAATGTTCGCTGGTGCAGGAGGAGAAAGGCCTCGGATAACTATGACGAGATCGGTAGAATGGATGTGGCACAAGGTAGATGGGGCTCTCATAACTTTGAAGACATAGAACAATGGAAGGTAGAGTTCTGGATTGACGACAAAATGGTTGGCGTTTTCGATAATCACCTAGCAAACAAGACAGTAATACTAGTAGCTAAGACTAAAGAAAGTAAGATAGGCAAACAGCCAGACTTTCAAGAAATAACAAAATATTGCACAGACAAAGTTAATGAATTTAATTGCGATCTAAGAGTTTATTTTAAAGGGAGCTGCGCGATTGATTTTTCTGAGTTTAATTTCAAACCACTCAGATTAAACGATGTTATCACAGACATGCATTTCGGATTAGAGAAAGAATTCTAATGGACAACTTAATTTATTCAAGAGACGCGCTGCCTAAGGAGTTTTGTGACTTTATTATAAAAAAATTCGAAGCCTCGAAAGATACGACAGAAGGTATGTCCGGAGACGGTGGTGTACATAAGACCATAAAGGACTCTACGGATCTGATGATAACCACACAGCTTGAAGATAAAGAGTGGCTTTATATATACGACTACCTAAGAGAGGACTTACTTCACACTCTGGTAGAATACAAGAGGCTTCACCCTTGGTTAACCAGAAATACAGAAGGGACTTTCTCTAGTGAGCTAAGTTTAGTTAGAACTTGCCAAGGCAGATTCTCCGCTTCCGATAATGGTGCAGAGCATATGCAAATGCAAAGGTATGTTGATAACCAAGGTTACTACGCTTGGCATTATGAGTGCGAAACTGAGCTAAGCTCTTCTAGGCAAATGGCTTTTATATGGTACCTTAATAATCCTCAAGGAGGAGAGACCGAATTTAAATACCAAAACCTTAAAATCGAACCAAAAACAGGAACAGCGGCTATATTTCCCGCTTTTTGGACTCATGTTCATAAAGGAAACCCTCCCGGCAAAGGCCAGTCAAAGTATATAATAACCGGCTGGATAGAAGCTGTCGAGCCAGAAAATGTATCTCTTGAATTTGCAGGTGATTTTTTTGTGTGAAGGTTTTAAAGAATAGTTCCCCACTAATAGTCCCCGTTTCTAGATTTTCCACTTTTGAAAAATACCTATCTTCTTTGTCTAAGTCTAGTAGGCACGACCTTAGAAAAGCCTTAAGCTCCAACTCTAACTTAAACTATAAGCCTGTAAATTTTGATTATGCCGAATGCAAAGACTATATGGATGTTTGGTCTAAATGCAATGGATGGAGTTGGGGCGATTGGTATTCCGAAGAAGAACTGACTACTTTGCACAACAGAGGTATCCTTCAGTGCTTTAGCTGCGGTGCCTCTTATCATTTTGTGCTCAGATGGGGGAGGTACGTGTATTGCAACGCTCCATTATACGACACTAACGTCTTAAAAACATCAGAAGTGTCTAAGTGGATGTGGTTAAAACTAATCGAATATTCGATTAATAACAATTGGGCTGACTATGTAGACTTAATGGGGCCAGAAGGCCTCAACAACTATGGAGAGGTTATTAAAAATAGAGTTCATACAAATGAAAGCGGAGACTTTGGTTATAAATGGAAGTTTGTCCCAAGTGATATAAAAAATAATAAAGATAAAACGCTTAACCATTTAGAGATAACATCGGAGGAAACTTTTGTCTGGAAAGGGGTCACCCTGCCACCTAAGCCTAATAAGCTACTAATTGTAGCTCACCCAGATGACGAAGCTATCTTTTTCGGAGACTGGCTAATGGAGAACGGGACGAACACTAAAGTCGCCTGCCTTACTTCTTCAATGGATTTTGGGGATTGGAGTCATCTTAGTAACGACAAAAGTAACACAAGATTTAAAGAACTTAAAGACTCATTACAAACCGCTGGCGTCACTTACTTCGAATGCTTAGGAAAAGAAACTCCCACGCTTGACCCTTTTACTGAAAAGGATTATATTAAAACTTTTTTAAACAAACTAAACCAAGAGACTAACTGGGAAATGGTGGTTACGCACAACCAACATGGAGAATACGGACACATGCAACATATAGAAGTTCATGATATGGTTAAAGAGGTTTTCCCCAATGATAAAATTTATGTATATAAAAACTCTAACGTAAAACTACCAACGAACAGAAAACAACTATTGCTAGACCAGCACCCAAGTCAGCATAAATATTGTATTAATGAGATTAAATCCAGCGAATGGACAGGCTCCGACTGGTATAAACATACAGTTGGCAAAAACATGATAGATTACGAATCAATAGAAAAACTGAAAGACATCAAAACCTCTTTTCAAATTGTTCTATATTGGGGCGACGAAACGGCAGATCATGTTACTTATGACTTTATTAAAAAGCTATCAGAAAAGCTTAGTGATCGTGGCCATAAAACTGTGGTTTCTAGAGTCTTCAATAGTTGGCCTTGGGATCCCGACATGTTCTTAACCTTTAGAGTAGCTGACGCTGAAGAATGCATTGAAAACAATAGAGATTTTTACTTTTTCGCAGATGATGAGGCTATATTAAACGAACAAAATTTTGAAGAATACCAGAAAATACTTGATAAATCAATAAGGAGCTTCGTTAGAAGCTGGAAAATAAGAAATAAGCTGGGAGATAGAACAAATTTAGTTTGGGTTCCCAGAGAAAGAGACTGGGATATACTAGTAAAGAAGACAGAAGCCCATTTACTTATGGGACGCGTTGAAAATGATTAAAATAAAAGAAGGCAAGAACTATTTAGTTACAGGAGGAAGCGGCTTCTTAGGCGAAGAACTAATAAGAAGAGTTACCAGCATGAGAGGCAGAGTGACTATAATAGCTAGAAACGAAGGGGAACTAATAAAAGCGAAACAAAAATTCCCAAATATAAAATACTATACAGGAGATATAGCAGATAAATTTTCCCTAAGAAGGTTCAAAGATATTGAAGGCATATTCCACTTAGCCGCTTTCAAACATGTCGGACTGGCTGAGTCTCAGGCTAGAGAATGCGCCCTCTCCAATGTTGTGGGCTCCCTAAATGTTTTAGAGCATGCAGTAGATGTTGGAGTAGAATTCGTAGTCGGAATAAGTACCGACAAAGCTGCCCAAGTCAAAGGGGTCTATGGAGCCTCCAAACTCATTATGGAAAGACTTTTTGCCCAATTTGAAAAAGATTATCCAGAAATACAATTTAGAACAGTTAGGTATGGAAATGTTTTGTATTCAACTGGGTCCGTCCTTTGCAAATGGAAAGAGCTACTTAAACAAGGGAAACCAGTTATGGTTTCAGAACCAAAAGCCACTAGGTTTTTTTGGACTTTAGATCAAGCGGTTGATTTAATATTTGACTGTATGGAGAAAGCCGAAAACTCTTCCCCCCATTTGCCTTCGATGAAATCAATGAGCCTAGGCAATTTACTTGAGGCAATGGCTTCTAAATATTTACCAGAAGGAAAAAAATTAGAAATAGTTCAAGTAGGTTTAAGTAAAGGCGAGAACTTTCACGAAAGAATACTCGAGGACGGCCCCTCTTCAGACGAAGCAGAACAATTCACAATAGAGCAAATAAAAGAGTTGATATAATGAAGCCAACAAAAAATAGCCAGAGAGTACAAAAGGGCCTCCCAACAAAGCATGACAGAGACAATAAAGAAACCAGACTTAAACATAGCGAAGACTACAGTAATTCCACATACAGACACGTAAAAAGAGGAGGGCTTGCGGGAGGTGCTGCAGGGAAAGGTGACGCAGATAGGACGGGTGATAGAGAGGCTTTTAGGGAAAACTACGAAGAAATTTTTAAAAAATGAGAGTAGCACTTTGTTTCGCAGGGATACCTTACTTCATAAGGCAAAATAAACATTACTGGCTTGAGCTTATAAACAAGTACAACGCTGATGTTTACGCAAGCCTATGGGATGAAGAGGGCATCTATCAACCAGACGATACCATAGAATACTTCAAGAATACCTATAACCCCGTGACGCTAGAAGTAGAAGATCAAAAGGCTCTACTAAAAAGCTTTAGGTTCTTAGCTGAAGAATACACAGAATCTCCAGAGATGTTCAAAAAAGAACCAGCTAACCACTTTGCTCATGTTAATGCTAGGCCATACTCTACTCTATATAAAACATGGAGAGCCAACCTACTACCTTCTCTAGCTGGCAGAGAGTACGATGTTGTGATTAGAGCTGAGACCTGTAGTTCTTTTCCGGATATGCACATTGTTCAAGAAAATAATTTAAGTATACCGTACTGGCATCATGTTTACATGAAGGGGAACTATCAATCTATTAACTTAAATAATTGGGTAGCATTTGGGCCTCCAGACATAATGGATTATTATTGTTCTTGTTTTTTAAAGTTAAGAAAGTATTACGATGAATGCCTTCCTCAACCTATAGAAAGCTTCCTAAACCATCACTTGTTCCAAAGACCCAACATCATGATGAGGCTCTTTTTTAGCAGAATATACAGGAAAGGGCTTCTTAATTGGAATGGTAAAAAATACCCACACGATGTAGAAAGTGATGTAAGTTCTGGCTGTTGGTACAATTTTGTCAGAGACCTAGGTGTTGATGATGAGAAGATGAACGACGGGAATATGATAAAAGGAAACTCTTTCGATACATCTATAAAAGAGCATAAAAGCAGGAGAGAATTAGATTTACATGTAATGGAAGAAGGGCCAATAAACCTTCCTTGGCCCAGAGAAAGGAAAGAAAACCAAGAAGAGACGGGCTATCATTCAGTGCATAAATTTAACCCACTTGAAAAAGCTCAAGCAGATAGCAACTGCGGTAGAGCAGAGCAAGATATACACGGAAACTGGGTTCCGATATTCACCCCTACGTAGAACTTGACAAAATGCTAAGTTCTTGATATAATATAACTTATGCCTAGAAAGAAAAAGCTCTCAGAAATGGCTCTCAGGTACCAAGCCGTTTATGACGAGCTCTATGACGAACTACCTTTATGGAAAAGGCAAGCGATTGAAAAGGAAGACGTAAGGATAACCAACGAATTAGCAAGAGACGTAGTAAAGAAAGCGGAACTAATAGAATAATGTATCATATCTGTGATTTACAAGAACTAGATAACAAGGAAGCTGAGTTGCAGCTAAATGATTACTATATTTTTAATGAGATATTTTCAGAGGAAGAGTGCTTAAAAATAATTAGAGAGTTTGATGAGTTAGTCCAGTTTGATCGCCCGGTCCGTAGTGATGCCCTTCGCAACTCCTGTGTAGTTGACCAGCTTAAACATGAATGGATATACGATAGACTCTCAAACCTTGTTCTAGAAGCAAATAAAGCAATGTGGAAATTTCATATATCTGGCATCGCAGAGCCTGTAAAATACATAAGGTATAATACCGGAGACGCAGAAGCCCCGAGAGTAGACATTGGTAAAAATTTTAACGAAAGCTCGAAGCAAAATAGAAAAATAAGTATGTCTTTGAATTTGAGCGATAAGGATTCTTACGAAGGTGGGGATATACTACTGCATAATAATGGAACCCCTTCTTATATAACCAAAGAAAGAGGGAGCTGCGTCTTATTCCCATCTTGGCTAATGAACGGGGTCACTACCATAACGAAAGGAGAGAGAAGGTCTTTGTCGGCTTGGGTGACTGGCCCACCTTTTTCATAATGACGGAAATCATAGAATTTGTAGCTCAATCTTTAGGCGACAACATAGCATGGTCGCCTTATTGCTATGAGTACCATAAAATTACAGGCAGAAAGGTAGTAGTAAAAACAAGGTGGGCTAAATTATTTAGTGGGGTAGGAGATGAAGTGAGGTTCCTTCCCTGTCAAAGCGTAGATCAAGCAATAAAAGGGGAGTCCATCCCCAACGGTCTTCCTGAGGTTTTAGGCAAAGGAACTAGCGGCGAGTTCGATACAGACTGGAGAAAGCAAATAGTACAAGCCAACTTAGGACAAATAGACGGCTTAAAAAAAATTAATTTTCACCTTAATAAAGAAACCCCAATCCAAAAACAAATCTGCGACCAGCTTCATATACCATATAGAGAAATAAAGCCAACCATATCTCTCGAAAACACAGATCAATACGCCACACCCAAGAGTAAGTATGTTTGCATAGCAGTACAAAGCACAAACCAGTGCAAACTATGGAAAGAGTCTGGTTGGGATAAAGTTGTAAGATTTTTAAAAAAAATGGGATACAAAGTCCTCTGTATTGACCAGTGGAACACTTTCGGAAACGCAGACCTTGATACGTGGAACACTATACCTAAAGGGGCCATAGACAAAACAGGGCCTTTCCCAATACAACAGAGGATAAAACAGATAACTAACTGTGATTTTTTCATAGGACTAAGCTCAGGACTCAGTTGGCTTGCTTGGGGCTTAGGTAAAAAAGTTGTCTTAATTAGTGGGGCAACGAAAGAAATAAATGAGTTTAAAAGTAATTGTTATAGAGTGCAGAACAAAGAGGTCTGTCACGGATGTCTAAACGATGAAAGCCTAGGGGATTTATACCAACCACCTTGGGAGTATTGTCCAAAAAATAAGAAAATGGAGTGTTATAAGAAAATTTCTTTTGATATGGTAAAAGAAAAGATACAGGAGGCCATTAAAAGTGAATAGCAAAGCAGTAAACATATGTCATTTTATTTCAAATAACCTTCGTTCAAAAAATATAGACATCTGGCTCGAATACGGTTCTGCGCTTGGAGCGATAAGGGATGGGGGAGTACCAGATGGAGATGACGACATTGACATGGCTCTTTGGGAGAAAGATTGGAAAACTTTAGAAAAACTTATCAGCAAGCCTGCTCCATACCCTTGTCAGTTTAAGTTTATTGGTTGCCACTCAGGTGGCTACTATCTTCACATAAAGGAAGAAGAAGGCGACGAGCCGTTCAAAATAGATATTTGGTCATTCAATACAAATGACAATCATGGCTGGGGACCTACAATAAGAAGCGGTGCATCGAACTATAAAAGAGCTTTTCGTGGCAAAGCTTATTACCAACAAAATCTTAGAACCATACAATTTGAGGGTCTTGAGTTTTTAGTATCTAAATATGCTGAAAAATATCTAGATTATCTATACAAAGACACTGGCGGATTAGGTACCGACTGGAGAAAGAAGGTTGTTAAAAATGAAGATATTAGTAGCTGGGAAGGAGGCTTAAGGTCTTACACATATAAAGACTCAATAACAGGATGCACCGAAGGCGTCTTTGATTTATACCACAAAGGTCATGTTCGTTTGTTTCAAAAAATGAAAGACATATTTGATAAAGTTGTGGTTGCCGTTACCCCAGACGAAATAGTAAAAACCTATAAGAAGTCTCCTGTATTTTCTTTCGAGGAAAGAGTCGAAATTCTAGAAGCTTGCAAATATGTTGATGAAGTAATACTACCAGCAGAAGGGTGCATTACAACTATTGACTGGATGGAGGCAAATAATATAGACTATATGGTTCATGGACACGCCTCTGAAGACTTTCTAAAAAGATGGTATACCGAGCCTATGAAAGAAAAAAGATTAGTTTTATTGAATGAAACCAAGGATTACCATACAGAGGACATCAGAGAAAGAATAAAGAATGCATCAGTATAAAAAATGATTATCGAAGAGCACAAAATGCTAGAATGGAGAGAAAAACTCCGTTCTCTCAACAAAAAGCTAGTAGTCACTAACGGGTGTTTCGATTTACTTCACGTTGGTCACACTTCTTATTTGCGGGAAGCATCCACACTTGGAGACGCTCTCCTCGTAGGGTGCAATAGTGATCGGTCAGTCAGAGAGTTGAAAGGCCCTACTCGCCCTATAAATACACAGGCAGATAGAGCAGCCGTGCTATCAGCCTTAAAGAGTGTAGACGCGGTTTTTGTTTATGATGAGGGTGATGCTTGCAATTTTCTAGAACTAACAAAGCCAGATATTTATGTAAAAGGTGGTGACTACTCAGGTAATTGGGAGAAGAAATGTCCTGTGGCTACCAGAGAACGACTTGTCGTAGAGAAGAACGGAGGGGTTGTTAAGCTGTTGAGTCTTTTAGAAGGAAAATCGACAACGAGGTTGATTGATAAAATAACCGGCCAACTAAATTTGCAATACTTATGAAAAATGTATTAGTAGTAGGAGAAGTTTGTGAAGATGTGTTTGTTTATGGCACTGCCTCTAGGCTTTGCCCAGATGTTCCAGCTCCAGTTTTTAAGAGCGATAAGACTATTCTGTCTCAAGGCATGGCTGGAAATACGAAAAGGAACCTTGAGGCTTTAGGTTTAAAAGCAGACTTAATAAGCCAATACAAAACAATAATTAAAACAAGATACATAGACCAGAAACTTAACTATACTTTCTTGAGAGTGGATAACGAGGGAGCTATTGACCAATTTAACAACTCGGTAGTTACCGATGACGAAATATCAAGCTATGACGCAGTCGTGATAAGCGACTACGGTAAAGGTTTTCTATCAGAGGTAGATATAAATCGTTTTTGTTCAAATAATGCAAACACATTTCTAGACACAAAAAAGAATATAGGCTCTTATTGTAAAGATGTAGCTTATATTAAAATCAATAACCCAGAGTTTGAAGCGATTAAGTCTAGAATTGACACACAAGGCTGGATCAATAAACTTATTGTTACCCTTGGAGATAGAGGTTGTATGATTATGAAAGAAAAAGGTTTTCATTATTATCCAGCCGAAAAAGTAGATGTGTTTGATTTGTCTGGTGCGGGAGACTCTTTTCTTGCTGCTCTAGTTGCGAAACAACTTGAGACAAATAACATAGATGAAGCCATAGAGTACGCAAACAAAAAAGCCTCCGAGATAGTTCAACAAAGGGGAGTTAGCGTAATTTCAAAATAAATAATAACAATGGATCCGAAAGACAATAGATCAGTGACTTTAATGGGTCAGATACCCCTAGACAAAGAAGATGAGTTTAGATACCCAACAGATTTTGAAATTGAAATGATGCTTTACGAAAGCGAGGCTCTGACAGAAGAAGAATATGACGCAATGACTGTAAAAGAGTTTTCTCAATGGCAAAGAAAAGTAGTAAAAATTGTGAAAGAAAGAATGGCAAATAATTTATGAAGAAGTTAAAGAAAACATTATTGGTGCTGACTCTAATTTTTATTAGTATTTCAGCAATAGCCGCTCCAACAATGCCGGGAAGCATAAAAGTTTCAGGAGTTACCCATAACAGCGTAAGATTAGAATGGCGAGAGTCTATCTCCATGAGCGGAGAAGGTAGAA
>Ga0209434_1001134_pt1 | contig 12141 bp, 22 predicted proteins | sample ETNvirnome_2_300_FD_184068 | JGI IMG/M metagenome (GOLD analysis project Ga0209434, IMG submission 184068) | Marine viral communities from the Pacific Ocean - ETNP_2_300 (SPAdes) (version 2) | ecosystem: Environmental > Aquatic > Marine > Oceanic | place: Pacific Ocean | collected 2013-06-22
TGTCCCAACCGTAAACTCCAGCAGCACCGATAGACACGTACGCAATCCCGGAGTTTCCATGATGTAGTACATAGAGTGCTGATGCACCACCAAACACTACACCTTCGTCACGCCCTACAAGGGGAAGGGCACTGAATTGATATCCAATACCGGTGTCATGATTAATAGTCCTGTATGTAAGACCGTTGCCTTTAGTTGGACCAAAGCTTAGGCCAACTGCATTCTCATTTGCCATGGCAAAGGATGACAGGGTCAGACCCAAAATCAAAAAGCAACCGATTAGTAACATTCGTTTCATAGTTTTCCTCATTATTTGTGGGTATTGATGTGCAAAGTATATCAATACGCAATCTGTAGTTAACAATTATCTATCAACGCAGCGTGGTTGCATAGATAAGTTACGAATTTCCTCAAGCCGGACATTAAAATACATGGGTTTCATTTCCATAACTTCATAATATCTTTCGTGCTTGTCTATTTTACTATCATTCCGAAAAATGGGATCCCTCTGAGGGATATCGGAATAGGTAGACTTAAAAGTGGAACCTTCAAAACTGGAACCCTCTCTCACTAACGACCCTAGTGACTCTGAACTAGGGAGTGGCTTGAGAGTAAAAGCACAAAATCCAAAAAGTGTTGTAGAAACCAACAGTAATGTCATACTGAAGATTTTAAAAAAATGCATAGCATATCTCCTGAATTCAGAATATTACTTATGGTACCACAAATGTTTATTTCTGTTCTTTTAATTGGTCTATAATAATTTGAAGCGTTTTTTTATGATCTAATAAGGAGTCACGATCTCTTTGTATAGCCGTTATACTACTGTCCCGTCTCTTTAATTTAGAATTAATATCATTTAATAAGTCCTGGTTTTTTCGGATAGAATTTTCACTCCCAAATTCATGAAATGTTGCTTCTAATGTTGAGTGTTTTGGAATGAGATAACCAAACATCATATTTCCCAAAAGTGTTGCTTCTTCCGTATTAACAGCCGTAACATAAGCTAAAATATCATAATGAAAACGTCTAGTTAAAGTGTATAAACCAAAATAGTCCTCTGACCTAATACGTTTCATGGCATCTCTAAGGATCGCCCACACACGGATGGATCTTTTAGTAAAGCTGGACTTAAAATGTCCGAGCTCACTATACTTGGAAACGCCATAAAATGCACTTAGCAAATATTTTTCAAATTCTGCTTTAGTCTGAAATCCTAAAGCAAATATCTCCCTGTCGGTAACCCCCGAAGCTTTCTGTGGGTCAAATAATTGCTTGATAATGCATTTCTTCTCTTCAAATGTCATAGAGAAGTTTATTTTTTTTAACGACCTAGTAAAAAATTGTCACTAACGTTTTTTCTTCTCTCTTTTAGATTTTCCCTTTGCGGGTACCCTCTTTCTTTCCTTGACAACAAATTTGCCTGAGTTAATTCTTTTAACTTTAACGTCAAATTTTTCAGATTTTAATATTTTACTTCGCAATTTATCTGCGCTTTCGAAGTCATGAAATACTCCTTTATTTTGCCATGTACGTCCCCCCGGGGGATTCTTTTCTTTTATGTCATTATGTTCTGGCATTGGCATGATAGTGCTTCCTTTTAATAGCGATAAGGGGTAGGTTTTGAAATCTGATATTCTTGTTCCAACACCTGAATTTTATTCTTTAAATTAATAATCACTTCATGTAATGCTATTTCATCTCTAGCGGCATCGGCTAATTCTCGTTCGAGGAAGACAATCTTTTCTTGTAAGTCAGTCATCATTTCTTGTGTAATTGCGGATTCAAATTGCATGTTTTTTATTCCATCATTTTTTTAAAAGAGTGTAACGCTTCTACTTGTTGTTGGTTCATATTCTTTGGTATCTTCACAGTAAGCTTAACAAAATGAGATCCAGTCTTACCGTTAGGCAATTTTACCCCATAATCCCTAATTTTTACAACGTGTCCGTTTTCGGTGCCTTGCTTAACAAAAATACTAGTCTCTCCATGCACGGTATTAACACACAAATTTCCTCCCAGGGCCAACGTAACAAAAGGTACATCTTTCGCAGCCCAAATGTCAAATCCCCTTCTTTCAAAAATTGGTGATGCCTGTATCTTTAATTGTATTAGCAAATTTCCTGTATCACCCGTATGCTTTTCCACATGTCCCATACCTTGTACTTGTAATAGTAAGTCTTCATCAACGCCAGGTGGTATGTCAATACCCACTTCCTTCTTCTCTGATAATATTCCATTTCCCTGGCATGCCTTACATGGGTGGGTTATAAATTTTCCTGCACCTCCACATGTACTACATGTAACTTGTATAGACATAAAGCCTTGGTTATGTGAAAATATCCCGGTTCCGTGGCACGTCTGACAATCTGCAAGATCAGAATTTGGGGAGGCACCTGATCCTCTGCATCCACCACATGCAGTATTTCTAGAAAACCTTACTGTTTTTTTACACCCCAGGATGGCCTCTTCAAATGCCAGCTTAATCTTAACAGTCAAATTTAAATTTTTTCGGGCTTTTCTTCTTCCCACACCTTTCGAAAAGAAGCTCCCAAATATTTCATCCATGTGCTGGAAAACATCTCCAAAGCCGCCCTCAAAACTAAAATTGTTCCCATGTAAAGTGGCATCATAATTTGCCCGAGCATTCGAGTCGCCTAAGGTTTCATATGCCTCATTAATTTCCTTAAATTGTTGTGCAGCTGATGGGTTGTCACTGTTAATATCCGGATGAAATTCCCGTGCCAATTTGCGATACTTCACCTTTATCTCTTCCGGAGATGCGTCTTCAGTGACACCCAATATTTGATAATAGTCTTTCATTGGCCTATAAATCCATACAGTAAAAACTACAAAATTAAAAACTAGTCGTAGCCATCACACTATTCTATCCACCTGTGATACTATTTTTAAAATTTAAGCTACTGATAAATGTCAGTGCCTAGCCAATACCACTCATGGTACCGCCCTTGGAACCGGTGAGAGTTGGAAACATGTCGACAGGAATCTCAGTAAGCCCGGCTCGGATCGAAAATGGAGCGCCTCCAGTATAATTGGAGTCTCCTTGTGAATTTGACAACCACAGCTCCTTAACGCGGATGTCATATTTTTTGACCACTCCCCCCCATAGCGAAATAAAGTGTTTCTGTTCTAGGGTACTAATATAATCTGAACCTAATCCATTTTCAGAGAAAGCCCAATTGACTAGGCATCCCGACTCGGAAGAGTCATTCTCGATCTCAACCCACCTGGTGACACGTGGAAACTCAATCTTACGTACGTCTTCGTCATTTGCAAGGATGGACTGCGTCACCCATGGGATGGAAGAAACCTGATATAACGGAACATCAAGCTGTCCTGGTTTTGGCCATTTTAAACTCATTTTAACACCATCTCTCTGTATTTAATATAAATAGTCATCTGGAATCATTCTTCATGAGGCCAAGAGATTTTAGATACTGACTAACATTCTCCCTATCACTCTTCCCCATTCCCTCCTCATCCAACATTAGATTTGTATCGTCCGCCATGTTCCACTCATATTCATTGGTTTCCTGCAAGATTACCCTAATCACTTTTCTTAAAATGTTTTTTTCTTCAATCATCTATAATTGTGAACCTAGGACTTATCAAATTCCTCTTGAATTATCTCTCTCACTATTCGACGGGAAGTTGATTCCTGTATTCCTGAAAACCTAGACCCTTGCCTTACACCGGTTGGTATATATCCATCAATGGGTATGTCTAAGCTCATAGCGTTTATTCTATTCTTCTCATTTCGGCGCCATAATACAATCTGTTTTGCCTGTGAGTATGACATACTGTGTTCCACAATAAGGGTCCCCATGTCTAGCTCCTGCAGTAACCGAACTTCGTCTAGACTAAGTGGCGCACTCGATAGTGCCTTCTGCATAGCTGTTTCCAGTAATTCTCTTTTAGCTGCCTCGTTTAAGCGTACGCGCATTTTTTATCCTCCGAACCGATATAAATATGTTGCTCACCGACCAGAATTAAGCTCTTCCATCACCGAGTCTAAAAACATAAAAAAAACAGACATCAGGCGGTTATGTTTTTGTGTTGCCCCGATGGTATCTTTCGGTAGGCCCAACCCAATGTGTGCTGCAATTTTTTCCCACTCCGCTGGCCGGCTCTTTATACCACTAGCCTTTCTCCATAACTTTCGAAATTTTCTTTTCATCTTTCTCTTACTGGCATTATCCAATTTCTGAAATGCTTGGTCAAGTGAGCTTCCATTTTCTATATATGGAATAATGCCGGCATCTAGCATCTTGATCATCACTAAGGTATTACGCATCTCTTGTGACATATCTGTCTCCTAAAATTATGAGTACCCCCGGCAGGGCTCGAACCTGCGACCTAGAGATTAGAAGTCTCTCGCTCTAATCCAACTGAGCTACGGGGGCATTATAACCGGTACTCTTTCCACGCGAAATTCTTTCGTACAGACAAGTAATCTTCAACATGCTGATTGCCATATGCCTCTTGCTCAAAACGTATACGTCGATATGCTAGCTTGGGATCGCGTAATTTGTATAATCCCACAATGAAATCAAAGAGATATATAATATAAAAAGGTAAAACTAGTAATTCTGTTTGTTGCCTAATATGAATCGATTCATGCCTAATTAAGGTTTCGTCTCCTTCATCACGACATATGATGAATGGCCATAATGTTATTGCAGCGATATCAAAAAAAATACTCAATGTTTTTGGTATACGGCTATTCTTTATTACAATGGGTAACATTAACGAATCGTCCTCTCATGGGGCGTATAAAAACTCTCAGGCGGAGTCGGTAGATTTCTATTATTTTTTCTAGCATGGAATGCCAGTGATGCCAGGACTATCAATATGATAACAGCCATCACAATTTCATACCGGTGCTTCATCACTATCCCTTTCGTTTACTTTCGGCCCTGGGACTTTCGAGCGATGTTCTTTCTAAATACGTTAATCACTCCCTTATACCCTTCTTTCTTATAGATTCTTCTTACAGATTTTCTATATGATTTAGATTTGGAAACTCCATCCACGTGGATGTCACATAGAGCCCACCTCTTCGGTCCATGATGAAAAATAAAGTCTACATCCACTTCGCCGTCGCTTCTCAGTAAAGATATGGTGGTACTAACCTTTGCAAATTTATGTCCCCGAAGCGCTTTATACTGAGTAGATCCATTAAACTTGACTGAAAATTTCAGACTGGGTGAAAATAAATGACCATATCTTTCAATGGCATCACGTTGTAATAATCTCTTAAACTCCCTTTTCTGAGTATGACTCAATTTGTCCCAATTGGGACGAAAAATAGACTCAGCATATACATCCCAGTCAATATTGGTATTCAAAAACTTCCTTGCCGACTTAGGCATACGCTTTGCACTATCCAGTATCTTATCACGATATTTTTCCACACCTGTCGGATTAAGAGCCTGCACAGTAATGTAAGACTTGTATTGACTCTCTAACACGTCCTTCGGATCTGCATCACTAAAAAAATATGCGCTGAATAGTGCTACTGCTAATATCGATTTCATAATTACTTACCTCATATATAGTTGGGTACGCCTGCCTGGACTTGAACCAGGGACTACGGCCTTATAAGAGTCGCGCTCTAACCTACTGAGCTACAGGCATATAATTCAATTATTGGTGATCACACATTGATTTTTTTTGCGACCTCATCAAGATACTGGTCGAGCATCACCTCCGAGTCACCAAGCTTCGATCGAATTTTCGCAATTTGAAATGCAGCTCGCAGAGCCTTGATGTCCACTTTCTCCTTATACTCCACGAATAGATCCTTTTTGTCCTCTTTTAACAACTTAAGTTCATTCTCAATGTTGATCAAGCGTGTTACCAGCTCTAGAATTATCTCATTTTGATTTTGCATTATCGTCTCCCATTTTATTATAAATGTATGCGCTAAGGCAGCAGCATACCGCCGTAAGAAAATTTAATAAAGCCATGCCCTTCATTTCTAATACTAGACTGAAACTAAATAGAAAAAAATTTAACAGAGCCATACCACACCAAAACCAGAAATTATGTAACAATTTCATTTTATGGCATCCGGTCTTCCCAAATCACCAACAAATCATTTTTCGCATAGGCAGCCCAACACCCAATTTCTGAACCTGGATGAAATCCCAAATAATCGACTAGTATAGCCGATGTATCCTTGTCAAATTTTCGAAATGGGGTCTTTTTTACCTCATCAATTTCGCCAATGCGTAGATAAGTCCCGGGTTTGATGTTAATAAGATTTCCCTTCGAAAAATCTGCCTGATTTTTAGAGCTCAATTTCTGCATCATAAATGTCTCTAATAATCTCAGTTATTCCTTCTTGAAATCTAGGGTCTCTTGAGGCCTTGTTGACAGATTCATCATCATAAATATTATGAAGTGCACAGACCGGTTCCGCAAATTTTTTCATGGCCTTGAGAAAAACATTCCTAGCAGTTGCATGATTCATTTTATGACCATCACTTGTCATCTTTTCTGCAATAGTCCGGTAATCTAAACCCCCGAAGCTATTAGTAACTGTTGCATAACCGTTTTCACTTTTATGTCCTTTTGGCATACTCATCTGTTATTTATCGTCTCCTCTCATTTTAATAATTTCTAATTCATCTGTAGTGATAGGGTAATCTGAATACTTTAAAGAATCTTCTGAAATCCCAAACCGCATGCGGATAATTTTTTCCTCACGATCTGTAAGTTTATTGAGTGCCACTCGAATCTGTTGTGTAACTGTCTCCAGATCTAATAAACTAGCAATATCAGGTGCATTATTATCCGGAATACTTTCGGCTAAAGATCTACCTTCAGAACCGCCGTTTGAACTAGAGTACTTTCGTTTGGAATCAAGGGAAATAGGACTAGAGGCACACTCAATAATATTTTTTAGAGTCCTTATTGAAACACCCAGTAAGTCTGCAATTTCATCCTGCGTTGGATAAACATTGAACTCGTCATGATATTCCTCAGAAACCTTCTTTATTTTCCATAATAACGTCTTAGTGTAGGGGGGTAATTTAATTGCACTCGAATATGTTGATACGTGCCTGCGCACCGCTTGCTTTATCCACCAACATGCATATGTAGAGAACTTAAATCCTCGACGCCAGTCAAAGCGTTCAACAGCTTTCATCAAACCAATATTCGACTCCTGGATGAGATCTTCTAGATCACACCCTTTATTTTGGTACTTCTTAGCAATGCTAATTGCTAATCGAATATTGGCTCTAATCATACGCTTTCTAGCAATTTCATCACCTTGCTCAATACGCTGTGAAAGCTCAACTTCCTCTTCACGTGTTAATAGGGATGTTTTACCTACATCGTTAAAAAATTGTTCTAATGTCGACTGCATATTTTTCCCCTTATGCGCGTGCAAATTTTAATGTCTCACGCTCAAATTTTGGCCATGATAACCTGAACTCAAGTTCTCGTTGAATGTAGCAATATTCCATTTCTAATAATTTCTTTTTGAAATGAGGCCTTTTGAAAGTAGCAATATCTGCCTTATATTTTTTTGTAAGTGTCTGTAATTCCTCCGTAGTCATAGACTGTAATTGATCATTACTCAATGTATCAATAGCTCTACTCTTTTTCACTTAGATACTCCTATTAATGAAATGTAAGAAATTAAAAAGTAATTAATAGCCAAAAATTTTGGGAATCATTCTGAATCAAGGGGCATATCATTGACAATTGTACAACCAATAGATAATAACATTCGAGCGGTTGAGGAAGCATTCTCCATCGCATAACGAACCACACGTAGTGGATCGATAATCCCCTCCTCATACATCTTCACAAACCTATCATTTTTAGCGTCGTACCCCAAGTCATCCTTTGCTTTTTTAACCTTCTGTAATGGCATCTCTGAGTGTTGACCCGTATTCTGGATAATTTGCTTAAACGGCGCATCACATGCCTCTCTCACAATTGCCAGGCCGGCTCCAAATGAAACACCTGAATGTTCTTTAACCAGCCTGTCTAGAGACTTTGCAGCCTTCACCAATGCAACACCTCCGCCAGGTACAATCCCCTCCATAACAGCTGCCTGTGTTGCATTAAGAGCATCATCAACCCTATCCTTCGTTTCAAGCAATTCTATTTCAGTTGTTGCACCTATCCTAAGGACCGCCACACCATTTGCCAAAGTAGCCAACCTTCTATTTGCATGTTGAATTTCGTCAGTATCAAAACTGGGATCTTGCATATTTCTTTTTATATCATTAATTCGTTCTTCGATCAAGTGTTTTTCTCCAGCACACCCAACCAACAATGTTTTTCCTCTTGTCACCACAATCTTTTTACAGGATCCCAAATCATCAAGCCTTACTGCTCTAAGATCATCAATATCCACTTCAGTAAAAACCCTAGTCTTAAGAAGGACGGCAAGATCATCAAATAAATTTACACGCCCCTGACCAAATTCAGGAGCCCTAATAGCACATATGTCCAGAGTACCCTTTAATTTATTTACAACAAGCCCCTGGAGAGCATCACCTTCAATATCATCAGCAATGACCAAGACGGGTTTACGCTCATTATGAACTTTCTCTAATAATGGCAAAATATCCTGTAGAGAACTTAAGCTTTTGTTAACTAATAAAACCCTAGGATTCTGTAATATTGCTGCATTTTTTTCATGATGTGTAATAAAATAGGGAGAAAGAAAACCCCTACTAATTTCACATCCTTCCACAACATCAAGTGTGGTCCTAGACCCTTTTGCATCCTCAACAGTAATCACACCATCCTTCCCCACCGCATGCATTGCCTGGAGCAATAAATTTCCGATTGTGATGTCACCATTCGAAGAGATGGTCCCAATCTGAACAATATCTTCATCACGAGATACCGGTTTGGATAAAGCCTGTAGTTCTTCTAAAACCACCTCGGTTCCTCTCGCAATCCCCTCCAGTAAATCCGACGCTACAAACCCGGATGCAATCATCCTAAGCCCAGAATTGTAAATTGATTGTGATAGAACTGTGGCAGTTGTTGTTCCATCTCCAGCAAATTCCCCACTCCTCAATGCAGCCTCTTTTATCATCTGAATTCCCAGATTTATAAATTTTTCCTTTACGTTAATTGCTTTAGCAACCGTAACACCATCCTTGGTAACATGAGGAAAATTATTCACCCTCTCAATAACAACATTCCTACCACGTGGGCCCATTGTAATTTTTACCGCATCAGCTAAAAGATTGACCCCCTGGGCCACCTTTTTCTGTGCATCTTCATCAAAAAGTATGATTCTATCTGAATTGTTACTCATTAACTCTTCAATATTCTCCGATTTGCTTCCAACAGAAGTCCGGAAGTCTCGATAGTCCGTCTTTGTTTAGTGATAACATTTTCCGCAACAACTATATCACCAACCAATAATGCAATTTCATCGTTGTTTAAAATATTTGTCTCACGTAATTTCATAATGTCAGTATGAGACAATGTTTTTTCATTGGCCACTCTCAAATTCCTCCAAGTTATTAAAGCTGGCCTGGTATTTTTTCCAGGCGTGATCGTTTATAATTGAATTAAAATCCATTTCTGCAAATTGTTTACGTAATTTTGGCCAATTTGATGTACCGGTTGAATATTCAAATTTTTCCTTATCTAAATTGGATTCTAGACGGATTAGATTGATATTTCTATCAAAAATTAGTCGTCTTTCCGGATCATCATCAAAAAAACTTTCAAGTTTAACCGGATCGCTTACTAATTTTGATGCAGTCTTATCACCAACCCCCTTGATTCCGGAAATATTATCGGCGCCGTCCCCTCGTAACGCTTTCCACTTAACATAATCATATTCAGGATATTGCAAAAAGACCTTACGGATTGGATTAAATAAACGAATATTTTCCTTATTGAGTAACTGTATAAAATCAGTGTCTGATGATACAATCACACATTCATCATTAGTGTGCAGATTTGTGAGATAGGCAATTACATCATCACATTCATAATCTTCATGGCGTATAACATGAACTGGTAGACATGTCGACAATAATTCGATGATGGTGTCTCTTTGACTTCGAAAATCCTGGTCATCATCCCGGGGCCTGTTTTTCTTATAATCTTGATACAATGATAGACGTTTTTTGGGTATTCCCTCCAGCACAAAATAGGCCTTTCCGGGTGCGAATCGTTCAATAAGCGGACGAAGAGATCTAAAAAAGGAAAAAATTGTTCCAAAAGTACCACGATTAAATGAGTAACGCGCGCGGTAAATTAAATTATAGCCATCAAGTATTAGTACTTTCATAGATGTAATTTTTTGAGATTGGAAATATCAACTTTTGCTTTTTTGCCATCTCCCAGATCGACCATAATCCTCTCCGCCCCACCCTCACCGGCTTCTTCCACATGATTTGTGACATTATCTTTTCGAAAATGGGTTGTTGCAAGAGACATTGCTGCATCTGCCATTCTATCGATTGCCTCACCTGCATTTTGTTTAAGGGCACCTTTGACGTCATCAACATTAACATAAATGTCAGTCCCTATTGACTCTATGGGAACTGGATCATTATATCCTGGCACCTTCACCTGATATTGAATTGTCTCACCATCCATGGATCTTCGTACAATCTGTTCAACCACCTGTACAGGAACAATCTTCTGTTTCTTTTTAAGCACCACAAAAAGTACTTTTCCAACATCATACATGCATATGCCTCAATAGCATTATAACATTAATGATGATTATTTACATTAATTTAATTTTAATTTATTAAGAGAAGCCAATCCCAAAAATCGTAGAACCTCTACCCACACCGGCATGCCGTCCCGGTCCGGCTTTTCTTTTATTTCCATGCACCATGCCCGAAGCAAAACCTGGCGTACCAGTCTTGAATGCGGCGCGCAAATCTTGGCGCTTTAAAGCATCCTGAATATTTTTATCTTCACGCTCTTGAAGAATTCTAGTTAACTCTTCCCTCACCAACCGCCGAAGCTCTTGTTCCTCAGAAGGAGGTGTAGGTTTCACACCCTCAGTCATAAGTTCAGCCGATGAACCATCAGTCAGGCCGGCAAGATTGAGAAGTCGTTCTTTATCAAAATACATTAGTATCTCCAAGATTTTAAAATAAATATGCAGATCATTAGGCACTTTCAAGTATGATGTTATATTTTTCCGGTACATCTTCCCAGTAGGCCAGCCTTTTTTTCAAATTCGTGAATTTTTTTGTAGTTGGTGAACAGTGTTCGAGTGTCTTTTTTATTTTCTGAATATTCAGGTGATTCATACTAACAACATCACCTACTAGCACGTGTGCCTCCGGAATTGTTAGGTATTTTTTCATCGCCACCTTTCCCCGCGCTCCAGGACTGATATGCCTGAAATGTTCCACCGTTAGTTTCTCAAAGTGAATTACACAGAACTTTTTGAATTCTCTATCACACACTACATAGAGATAATCCAATTCACCCTTTTGGGCTAGTGTTCCATGATCAGTCGAAAAACTAATTGCACCAGTCTTATGACGGCTTGTAAGTTTGCACTCTACCTCCCGATCAATCTCCCCAATTATAATATCTGGTTGTCCAGTCCTACCATCTTCCTTCACATCACTAAATATCCTCCCCAGTTCCTGGGCAAAAAATGTCTCCTGCACCTGAGACATCACAATATTTCTACGCCCTAGATTATCCAGTAAATCCATTCCGTAATCTGTATATGTTTTCACTATATCTTCGTGAAAACCCTTCATTCTCTTAACAGCAGCAATTGCTACTTCTCTAGAAATATAGGACATATGTCCCTCCTAGTACAGGTTATGTTAGAATTGAATATAAATCAATTATATCATACTTAACATGAATTTACATGCATATGTACGCAATTTCTATTATTTATTTACTAGAATCTGTATGGTGGGAAATACTTTTAAACCCATCCGGGGTAAATTGTGTGGGTGATAATTCATTGGTACCGGTCGCATTATCGAGTGCATCACCGTTACCATCTTCACTAAGTGCAACACGAATATTACTAGTGATCTTAGACCCTTTCATCGCTGCATCTTTGAGAGGCTCAAGCCCTAGTACACAACGTACATTATCATACTCAATCCAGTTTAGCTTTTCCTTAAGAACTGC
>Ga0209434_1001138_pt1 | contig 12124 bp, 7 predicted proteins | sample ETNvirnome_2_300_FD_184068 | JGI IMG/M metagenome (GOLD analysis project Ga0209434, IMG submission 184068) | Marine viral communities from the Pacific Ocean - ETNP_2_300 (SPAdes) (version 2) | ecosystem: Environmental > Aquatic > Marine > Oceanic | place: Pacific Ocean | collected 2013-06-22
GCATTTTCACTTAATGATGCAATTGGATTCCCATGGTATGCACCTGCTGGGTTTAGCAGAGGTGCACTAGCAGCTGTTCAATCAGCACTACCGCTGAATCGAGCCAATCTTGATGAGCTGTATGATGCAGATATAAATCCGTTGACCTCATTCCCTGGAACAGGTGTCGTCGTATGGGGACAGAAAACTCTGCTCCAGGATCAGTCATCTCTTGACAGAGTTAATGTTAGAAGGCTTCTCATCAACATTCGTCGGTCTGTTCGAAATGTTGCAAATTCCCTGCTATTTGAGCCCAACAGACAGGAGACATTAGATAGATTTAATGCGCTGGTCTCACCAATCCTGCAGAGCATCCAGGAGAGAAGCGGTGTCGATAGGTATAAGGTTGTAATTGACACAACGACAACAACTCAGGCAGATGTAGAAAACAATACTCTGCGAGGAAAGATATTCTTGCAGCCAACTAGAACAGCTGAATTTGTCGCTCTTGATTTCGTGGTAACAAATGCAGGTGCAGTAGTTTAAGCTAGAATAAATTCAACTTATGAGATAATTAAAGATGATAGAACACTTAGGAGAAATATAAATGGCTGAAACTCTTTCCGTCACCGACATGCTTCCCAATAAATTTGAGCCGAAGCGACAATTTAGATGGGTTTTTGCCATTGAGGGTATTGACGCCTTTTTGATGAAGACCGCAGCTCGTCCACAGATGGCAATTGCTACAAAGGAAATTCCCTTTATCAATGCAAAGCGCTACATTGCTGGTAGGCTAACATTTCAAAATATGTCTATCACACTACATGATCCTATCGCACCTTCAGGTGCACAGCAGGTTATGGAGTGGGTAAGAACACACTACGAGTCAGTCTCCGGACGTGCTGGTTACGCTGATTTCTACAAACGAGACATACAGCTCAAGCTTCTAGATCCGATCGGTACTGTTGTTGAGCTTTGGGATATAAAGGGAGCATTTATAGAGAATGCAAACTTTAATACCCTGACTTATGATAATGACACAGAACCTGTCGAGCTATCTCTAACGCTTCGATATGACAACTGTGTGCTACAATTCTAAATAAAACACTCGATAATCACGTTTTACAACAGCATCCCGAATTTTAGTTTTACATATAGTTATTGTATAACTAAAATTATAATACGTGTAGGGAGAGCTTGAGTGTCTGATCAACCAGATAGAAACGAGATATTTCAGGGATCACAACCTGGAATTCCAACTAGAAATGTGATGCAGGAAGACTTTAGCTGGGAGGTTCCTGTTGAGGCTGTTCCAGTTCCATCAGAGGGAAAGGTATATCCAGAGAGCTCCCCGCTTCACCTTTGTAAGGTGGTCGAGATAAAGGCAATGACAGCTCATGAGGAGGACATACTCACATCCCGAGCGCTTATCAAGCAGGGGTCTGTTATACAAAGTCTGATAAGGTCTTGCCTAGTCAATAAGAACATAGATGTCAATGAGATGCTTTTGGGTGACAAGAATGCGCTGATGGTGGCAATTCGTGTGACAGGCTATGGGGCTGATTATGCAGCGAGCGTCACTTGTCCTGACTGCGGAAAGACAGGCAGCCAAAATTTCAATCTTTCAGAGCTAGAGATAAAGCGTCTTGAAATCGATCCTGTCACGCAAGGTGAAAATTTATTCTTATTTAGGCTTCCCATAACACAGAAGGATGTCCACTTTAAATTTTTAACAGGAGATGATGAAAATGAGATCAACGTCACAGCTGAGAGACGTCGAAAGATGATGACAGATGCCGTTGGTAATGTAATTACATCTAGACTGACACATCAGATCATCTCAGTTGATGGAATAAGTGACAAGAATAAGATAAGCACATTTGTCAAGAATATGCCTGCACAGGACTCTAGAAGGCTTCGTAGATACATTGAAAATCACGAGCCTGGTATTGATATGAAGACATGGATGGCATGTTCGAGCTGCGGAACAGACTCAAAGGTATCCCTTCCTCTCGGAAGCAATTTTTTTTGGCCTGAATGACACCTGGAGAGAGTCTTTCCTAGAGCAGGCATTCCTGTTACAGTTTCATCTAGGAATGAGCTACACAGAGACTCGATCTCTTCCAATAGCCTATCGAAATTGGTTTGTTGACAGGCTGGCAAAAGAATTTAAGGATAGAGCACAGGCTCAGAAAAAAGTCTCAGAGAGAAGGCCAGGCTCGCCACGCGATATACCCATGGGTGAGATGGCCAGATCAGCTATTCCTGGTCCCAAACGTTTTAAGTGATATTTAATTTCTGAATATGTATCTATATCGTAACCGAATGATTTGGGAAGTGTAACTTGGCACAAGAAGAGCTTACAAGAGAGCTAGAGTCTCTTATTGCTGACATAAATAGTAAGCTGAGAACTCAGCTAGACTACCAGGTTCGGATAGCAGTCGCAGCCGGTGCCCGAGCCGAAGAGCTCGAACAACAGCTAAGCGCTGCTAGTAGAGCAGCATCTACCACCGGCGAGAGAGTTGAAAGAGGAGCGTCCAGAGCCGCCACCGCCTGGGGACGGACAACAGATGTGTTGAAAGGTGGAGCGTCTGTCATAGGCAGCCTCCCAAGGCTCGCAGAAGATGCTGCTGATGCAATGCGCGATGCGTCTGCAATGGGAAGGGATGCCTTCGGCCCGATTCTAACTGAGTTTGGCGGTGGGATTGATTTCATGACAAATGCAACAAATCAGCAGGCTGCCACACTTGTGGACGTGACTGAGCGAACGTTAACACAATTCTATGACATGACTGAGGAGGGCACCTCGGCACTGGGTCAACCGCTGTGGATGATGTTTGATAGCCATAAGGAGATGATGGAGGGATATGTTCACATAACAAAAACTAGAATGACAGATTCCTATGACGTTATAAAAAGCACGAATGAGAATTTAGCTGTAGAGATGGGACTTTTCAGCAAAAATGCGGGCATCACAGCTGACCAGCTGGCGACATTCGTGTCAAGGGAGATCAGCCTGACAGGAGAGTCAACAGGAGCAATATTCAGGGAGGTTCAGGGATTCGCTGATCAGGTTGAGAAGCAGACTGGCATCTCATCCAAGAAGATAGTGAAAGACATAGAGGTGATACTTAAAAACACCGAGAATTTTGGAAATGTCACTGTCGAGGAGGCAGCAAGAATCAGCGCAACACTGACTCAGTTGGGGGTTGACTTTGGGTCGCTTAATGGTGCTGTTGGACAGTTCCAGAGTTACGAGCAAGCTGCGACCGCTGTTGGAAATCTAACATCAGTCTTCGGTGTTAACATCGATGCCATGGAGATGATGCAGCTCGCGAATGAGGATCAGGAGCAATTCCTCCACAGGATGAGGGAACAGATGCTTGGAGCTGGAATGGATGCTGATAACCTGACACAAGCTCAGAAGCGGCTTCTAAAGTCACAGCTAGGATTCACCGACGTCGAGGCTGTTGAGCGGTTCCTTGATCCAAGTAGAGCGATATCATCATTTGAGGAGCTTCAGGAGGCAACTGATCCGACTGAAATAAGTGAGGACCTCGAGTCAATGATCGATGACATCAGGTCACTGGACGACGCATCAGAGATCCTGGATAGATTTAAGCTCTCCATGTCAGGTCTCGTGTCATCTAAGATGGCACGTGAAACAGCAGCATTTTCCTTTGAATTGTCAAATCTTTTAGGATCAGCTACCGGCATAGCTGAGCAACTCACAGGCACGACCCTGGAAAAAGTTGAGGCAGAAATGAGAGCATCAAGAGCTCTCATGCGGTCGGAGATTCAGGCTGACCTCGGCAGTATCACAGGTGCAAGCGAGCAGGTAGGAGAGGCTGCAGCGGGAGCTGCAGAAGAAGGTTCTCGTAGTGCTGCGCAGTGGCATCGAGAATTCCTGGAGAGCATGAAAGAGACATCCATGGAGGCAACCGACGAAATCAGCAGTAGTGTGGATGGACAAGGTGCACTACTTGAATCTGCCATCGAGCATGCCGCCGGCGCTGTCGGCATGATGGGAGACATGTCTAGAGCGGAGCTTGAGTCTATTGCTTCAGACTCGACCCAGGCCGTAGAGGGAGTTAGTGAATCCATATCATCTATCTCAGCGGACATGGCCCAGGCTGAGCTCCGTCGGCGAGAAGAAATGGAGGCAGGGCTCGGTGGTATGACAACGCTTACGGCTAAAGCTGTTGCTCTGGTGCGAGAATCAAATCAACAAGTTGAATCTGAGTTTTCTCGGCAAGCTGAAATGACCACTAGACAGTTTAAGGCTCAGATCGGACAAGCGGGATCATTCCAGCAGGAGATAGCCATAATGGCAGGTCAGCAGAATATCACGATGAGTGAGGAATCTAAGTCCGCACGCGAGACTTTCATGAGGGAATGGCAGCTGACTGAGGAGCAGATGCGTGCTATAACGAGCTCCAGTGTAACCGGGCAGGTGAATGAAATCGAAGAGGGGCTGAATGATCAGCTTGATCTCCTTCAGGGTTATCAAGCCGCAGGGACTAAAATTGAGCAGATGTCTGCAGAGGATCGTGAACACTTCGCAAAGGCAGGAATAGACATAGAGGCAGTACTGGATGGGTTGAGCCCAGAATCGGCTATAGCTCAAGCAACAGAGGCTCGGATACAAGGGATAAGAGCTCCTGAACAGCCAGAAACAGAAGCGATTGCCGCGGCAGGGACAGGACAGGCAGTCGGGCTTTCAGATGAGACAGTGGCGACGCTGACTAGACTCATTGCACTCCAAGAGGCACAAGCGGCCGCTGGTGCTACTACCGCTGGGGGTGTTTATAATGTCACACTTAATTTACCAGACGGATCATATCTTACAGACTGGGTCATCTCTCACCCTGGAGAGGGTGGAGTTATCGTGACACGACCAGTTGGCGGCGCAGAACAAGGAGCAGCATAGAACACAATGAGCATAATCGACAGCGTCAGAAATAATAAATTTTATCAGCAGACATTACAGGATCTATCTGAGCAGGAACGTGAGTACGTTGAAGAGGAGACAGAAAAACTTGTATCAAGCTTGCAGGCACTAGCTGACAATGTTCACTCACTATTACTCAATGAGGACGGAAGAAAAGGGATGCTGGAATCACTTGATGAGATGCTGTCAGAGGAGGACACCAAAAAATGTCAAGAGAAAAACTAAAGGATTTTCTTTCACAGATGGGTTCGACTGAATCATCAATCTCATATGTTGTGAATGATCTTGACGGCAATGGAATCATTGGTGCAGGTGATGATCTGGGTGTAGATCCTGGCACGGGCGAACCACTTCTAGACCTACAAACTGACTCAACAGGTCTCTTAGGTGATTATCTAAAGTTTATAGTTGATCTTGCTCGACCAGAAGCTCCATTCAAAATTAAGAAGGGAAATGTTGAATCTGCATCTTCTAATAGGGGTGATGTGCTAGTTCCCGCAGAGGACCAGGGAGCTGAGTCACCGTTTGTCAAGCAGGGAACAACGCTGGGATCTGAGATGTCAAGATACTCAAATAGCGGTCAGTTTGACAACACAACAAATAGCCTACACCAGATCCTTAATAAGACAGGTCTGGAGGGAGATTCTCACAGGTTATTATCTGACATCGAGGGACGTAGTCTGTCAAATTCAGGAATAACATTTCCAATCTCTGATCCTCCAGCAACAGCTGTTGAGGAATCTGTGAATCAGGTGCTAGGATTTAAAAATAGATTCAGCTCTGATGTCGCAGATAGCAAAGCATTCACTCCGCAATTTGATGATTCAAGCATGTCAGCAACAGATATCGATGCTGGCTATAACCAAGCGGGCACAACAACATCACAAAATGAATTTGGTCAGTATGATAAAAATGCTGTTCAAATGATTCAGAATAACCTTAAGAAAGTGGGTGCATCACTAATGCTTAAGGCAGCAGGGTGGGACAGAGAGTCAGTGCCTGGAGAAAGTCCTGATCCTGACAACCTGGACAGAGACTTCTTTCTAGATGATAACAATGATGATAATGCGATAAGCCCAAGATTAATAGACCCAGTAATTCTCAGCGCTAAGAGCGCAAAGGGAGGTCCAGAAATTTCTGAGGGCGGCTTTGCAGGTTTCTCCACACGGATGGGCAGGGGTGACTTTTTGTCTCATGATGACATAACAAATGCATCACGATCTCATGGAGCTACGTACACAGCTGATAACATGTTTGATGCAAGAGGTTCACAAAAAATAATCAGAGCTCAGGCTGCAGCTGCAATCGTTGCTCTGATGGAAGCGTCAAAAGTCATGCTTGGACTAATAGGCGATATAATATCTGATAATCAGCCTATGTCACCTGGACCATATCTTCTCGGTAAGGGTCCAAATGTTGCACTGGACGCAAAGTTTGATCTGCTAAAAAGACTCGTGATAGTACCAACAGAGCATCCTTATGATATCTGTGTAAATAGAGGAATAAGAGTTCTATTCACAGATGACAGCTCACCGATAAAGAGCGGAGAGCTGGGAAGCAGCAAGGATGTTGTCATTAATAGCCAGCATATTAATGAGGCACCAGGATTTTGGCTAGCAATAGCGAGGTCAGTTCTAAGAGCTGCAAAAGATATAAGCGATATAGCAACTTTAAGCGAATCAGGATTGAGTAAGATGACAATTAGTGATAATCAGTCATTTATAACGTCACTATTTATGCTCCTTAGTCAGAATAGGCTAATAAGATTCCTAAACGTTGCTGCCACAATCGGAGACGTCAGCTTTAAGATGACAGGCGGAAACATAAACTTTGAATCAACCAGTGATGTTGTCGGACCCTGGAATGTTGATAGGCTAGCAGACGGCCCTGCAACTCGTATTTCAAAAAGTAGAAGCGGCGACGGCACCACATCAATGTCACTTGCCTGGAGGGGAAATTCAGTTCCTGCAATATACCTTGTTCCAAAAAATATAATAAGGACATCAATCCAGCTCGGAACACTTGGCATCGGAACAAACCCACTTAAGGGAATAATGGGCTCGACACTCATTCAAAAGGCGTATTTAGACAAGAATATGGACGGATCTGATGCGAGAATTCGAAGTGACATCGTTGAGAGACTTGAGAATCTTCTTGATGCAGAGTACGTTCCATTTTACTTTCATGATCTTCGTACGAATGAAATAATTACATTTCACGCCTTCCTAGATTCACTATCAGATAATTACACACCTAGCTATGCTGGAGATGCATCAGGCTATGGTAGAATGGATTCTGTTAAGATGTATTCAGGAACAAAGCGTAGAATTGGGCTCACATTCTATGCTGTTTCGACATCAAAGCAAGACTTTAATGAGATGTGGTGGAAGATCAACAAACTAGTCACACTTATCTACCCACAGTGGACGCAGGGAGACAAGGTATCAGTTGGTGATGACAGCTCATTCATCATGCCATTCTCACAGGTGATGGGAGCATCTCCCATCATTCGATTACGGGTCGGCGACGTTATAAAAAGCAATTATTCTAAATTCCATCTTGCTCGAATGTTTGGAATAGGAGATGAGGGTATATCACCAAAGATCCAGGAGGAAGGAGAGACGCCAGCGACGGAGGTAGTCGGCAATGCTGCGGCCAAAGTGGCTGAGGAGGCGGAGTTCACCATGCTCGAAAATATCTTCTACAGTCTTTTTGGCTCACCCTTGCAACTTCTTAAAGGTTCAGGAACGGGAGACAGAATAAAACGCTCATTGGCATCTCTGGTTTTAACCAATGGATTTGCTAATCCTCTAGGATTACAGCTTGTCATGGCTAGGCTGCGAGATCCCGATTCAATTAGAAATACTGCAGAATTTAATTTAACAGCTGCGGGATCTGTTCAGGCATTAGCATCGGGCTTGGCATCTGATGCGGCGGATGCTGGACTATTTGGGTATAGAAAGCTTGAAGTTCACTATCTTAAGGCATCAATGGGAGCAGGATACGTTCTTGGGGAGGAGTCCAAAACAAAATACAGGGTTGTAAGACCACTGAGGGTCATGATAATGGGTAAACTGAGTATCAAGTCTGCTGGTGTTCCCCTCACACTGCCTGTCAATAAGCCGGGATCAAACAGAACGTTTAGAGGCCCAAGGCTCAGCGGTACACCAGCTACTAAAACACAATATTCTGTTATGATAGTTGATCCAGCAGCTCCCTTTTCTATGCTTGGAAAGACACTTACAGTGTCTCATGCTGATATCATGCCGAATCCTAATCTTCTATTTAACACTTCTGCTCTTCCATCAATAAGTCTTGTGGGAACAGCCGGGGCACTAGTCGAAACAGTGGCAAAGGAAATCGCTGTTGCCGCCGGCATTCCTGCAGATACTATAGACGACAAGTACAAGAAGCTCCCGGCGGCAAAGTTTATGAATTCCGAGAATAATCCCATTGTTAAATCATTTAACTCATCACGAGGCAGGGGTCTTGCAGGTGCAATCACACAGCTAAGCTTTAACTGGCTTGAATTTCCGTGGGAAATAGACTGGAACTCACGGGCACCCATAGCGTGCAAGGTACAGATTGGGTTTGATGTAATTCATGACCTACCGCCTGGAATTGATCACGCAGGATTCAATAGGGCACCCATATATAATGTTGGAGATGTCATGGAGTATGTTGCTGGTGATCCGTATGATGACAATGGAATGGCATCTAAGTCACGATATACAAGCGAGGGTCGACTTGGCTATACATCTCCAAATGTTGACCCAGAAAGCAACATCGAGGATTAATCATGGCAGTGAGTAGATATTCTTTTGTTCCCAAAATATTAGGCAGAAAACTATATGGGACAAGCACGGGAGCTAATAAGATCTTTTTTGCAGTTTCATCAGGTGCTGTGGGGTATAACACGATAGTGCTCAAGGAAAATCAGAGACTTGATCATATAGCAGCTCAGGTGTACGGGTCATCGAGCTTATGGTGGATACTAGCAGCGGCGTCAGGGATAGGCTGGGGATTGCAGGTGCCCCCCGGAACAATAGTTAAAATTCCAAAAAATATAGGCATGCTCGTTGATCTGTTGAGATAATCATGGCAATAACAAAACTTCAGTCAGAAATCGATACACTTATTAATTTTTTTGCTATGACAGGGCGCGGTGACCTGATCTCAATGATCACAGAATCTGGATCAGGTGATCTAAGCGATATACTTGCCGCAGCAGGTGTTACATCCGGAGACACAGCAACACTTTCAACAGAGGCAAGAGAACAAATAGCGATAATACAGGCGTTGATTTGTGATAAATCTGAGGGTGCATACACGACATATGAAATCGTCCAGGGAATCGGAAAGGAGCATCTAAGTGCAGTTGGTGATGAAATTGCAAATTTTATCCAGGTGTATTATGAGCCCTCTATTAACACGAGCGCTGATAAGTTCAGTGTAGGAATTCTCCAGTCTCTTGGAAGTTCGAAACTGATTGAGTCATACCCTATAATGCCTACTCAAGTAGGTATTAGGTCGATGTGTCGATCTCAACCGATAGATGAAGAATCTGGAACTCGAACAATCTCTGGAGACCCAGACGATGTGCCCACGGCTTTGACAGATCCTGATGTAAATGACGATGATGCACTCAAGTCACCTAGCAGATACAACTCTCCAAGCTTGTCTGCAATAGTTCTTCCAAATCTAAGTCTTGGACCACCTACAAGAAATACTGATGCTGTCTCTCTATTTGTCAATGGTATTCCAACACTTGAGCTCTCAAGATGTGTGCCATTAATTAATCTACGATTTGTTGCTGTGACAACGGAGGGGCTAAGCGAGACAACAAAGCAGCTATCACTTCTTAGATTTTTAGGTGTAAGTGCAACGGGTGACCCGAGTGATAAGATAGGATTGAGTCATGCTCTTCCAAATTTAAAATCGACAGGCATCACATCTGAATTTAGCCTAGAAACAGGAGCGTCGTCAGCAGGAATGGAGTTATTCACATCACCTCAGACGTTAATAAATGCAGATATAAACAGCCCCGGAGGTAACACTTCAGGAAGAACAACAAAGGTGCTTGATCCTTTCAAACCCCTCATGACGCTCAATAGTGTATCGGTTAGCATACAGGGCCTCGGGCAAGAGCTGTTGAGTTCAAAGACAGCAACAGTTCAGATAACACTGCATGATAGATCGAGGCTAGCAGACATTGCGCCAATAGTTGCAATAGATCTTTTTGGTATGACTAGTGTTTCGCTGGAATATGGCTGGTCACATCCAGATGGTGAAGAAACGTCTGATAATGCAATTGGAAGATTTCTGAATAGCCTGAGAAGCAAGGAGTTATTTAACATAGTATCATCGAATTATACCATGGGCAATGATGGGCAGGTAAAGATCACGTTAAGATTAGCTGCAAGAGGGACCACAGCAGCAATAATGGTTCCTGCAGCAGCAGGAGAGGTGATACCAACAGCGATCTTCAAGCCGATGCTAGTATCAGCTTTAAGTAAAAAGCTACAATCGATTGATGAGACTGATGAGAATGTGTTAAAGGAGATAAGATCAGACATAAGAGTGAATCTAAATAATGCAGGCTCGCCCTCATCTGTTGTTCCAAGAGAGCTATTTAAGGCGCTTTTATCTGTAATGGGAAAATCCACAGATGATTCCACTGTCACAGAAACGACGGATACCCTGGCGGAGATCATAGAAACGATGATCGGGACAGATGGAACAGGAGGAGAGTTCATGAATATTAATTCGTCACTCACTAGCGCATTTGATGATAAGTCCTATGCCTTACTGCACCCTGAAGCCACTGATGACTTCAAGCCAGATGATACAGTTATTGCTGAGATGTTTCCAGCACAGGCCTCCAACCTAAATTCTAAGCTGTACGTTTCACTTGGAAAGTTAATAATGCTATACATCGGCTACCCACTTGCATCGTGCGGTCGCTTTGATGAGGTCCAGATAATATTTTATAGGTTTAATATGCAAGCAGGGTTTGCTAGACGCCTCGACTTATCAGAGTTCGTGATCGATGCGGTATCCCTGATGAGGAAGCTTGATGATCTAAAGGATAAAGCACCAGGTGTGTCGATAGCTAGATTCATGTCATTTTTGAATAGCAAATATGTGGCAAACCCTGCTGACCCAAATTACGGACTTACAGATCTCTATGCAGAGAAATCAGAGCTGTTAGATAAGAAGAAGGCAGTGGAAAAGGAGAATGGACCCATGAGTGAAGACGAGAAGGAGAACTACCAGATAAAGTTTAGGGCAATCGATGATAGGCTTGATGCAAGGCTTGTGAGCCTTTATCAGAACGATGATTTAGGAATTGCAACACCTGATTTTACGCTACCTAATCTTAAATTTTACATAGAGTCAATGCCGATGATATCAGGTGATCCTCCTATAGTTGATGATAGCAAGACAATTCTTAGGGTTCACATATTTGATCGTGCTGCGTCACCCCACACAACAGAGATGTTCATGATATCAGCGCTGACTGACTCAGAGATAGCAGCAGTTGTAAGAGACTCAGGAGGAGTGCCCTCAGAGATGACTCCGGAAGTCGGAGCTCAAATGGGCGGCCCTGGCTTCGGCGGCGGCACGATTATGGTGACTGAAGAGAATATCGAGGAGATAGCACAAAAACTCAACGATACACACTATAAGACAGTTGCTTCAAAGGTTAGTGCAAATTCAATGAAAAAAACAATCAAGGCAACTATTCCTAGCTTTAATTTTGGATCACAATTCTCAGCGATAAAGTCAATCAGTCTAAGTGCGACAACTCAAGGCGCCGTGGCAAATACACTATTAGTTTCAGCGCTGATGGATACAGACCCACAGACAGGAACAAATACTCCTGTTACCATGGAGGATGTAAAGGTCATACCTGCAAAGCTAGGTGTCACCATGCATGGTTGTCCTCTTATTGAGTATGGGCAGCAATTTTTCGTAGACCTAAATACAGGAACCACAGCTGATAACATTTATGGAGTGACAAATCTCACACATACTCTTGCAGCCGGCAAGTTTGAGACAAAATTTGATCTGACATTCCAGTCAAATGGAACTATTAGCTCACTGAGAAGTGAGCTGGCCAGGGTGTTGCCCAGGCTTAATGAATTGCGAGAAAATACTGATACAAATTGATCTTGTGTGACTATTATTTAA
>Ga0209434_1001139_pt1 | contig 12123 bp, 23 predicted proteins | sample ETNvirnome_2_300_FD_184068 | JGI IMG/M metagenome (GOLD analysis project Ga0209434, IMG submission 184068) | Marine viral communities from the Pacific Ocean - ETNP_2_300 (SPAdes) (version 2) | ecosystem: Environmental > Aquatic > Marine > Oceanic | place: Pacific Ocean | collected 2013-06-22
AGCTCTGAGACGTGAAAGAAAAGATCCTCTCCTTCATTCTGGGTAATAAACCCAAAACCTCTGCTCGTATTGAAAAACTTTACTTTGCCTTTATTCATTATCTTCTTTTTCTTCTTTTGTTGTTGTAAATTGAGGCATCTATAATCCCATGCCTCCCTGCGGAAATACGATAGTATTATTTTCTACTTCTTCTGAACAAAAGCGTAAAGCTTTTCAGCCTCAGCAATAATCTCTTCAGTAGTGTAAGGATCGATTCCTTGTCTCTGGCCTTCAGGCTTAAAGTGTTCGTTTTCAACCTTTCGACCTATTCTGTCGGCTACAATTCCTGTAGCCATTCCCAGCAAATCTGTGCGCAACTGGTACCCACTTTTTCTAGTATCGCTCATTTTATTCTTCCTGTGTGTGTATGAGTAATGAGGCACTAAAACCCGGTGCCTCGTCGGTAAAAGGTGGAACACTTAGCACTTCTTTGTTCCTCGTTCGTGACCCTCAAGCCTTTTGAGCCTGTCCCCTATTTCGGGTTAGAGGTAAGCACACCGGAAAGTAAATCCGTGCACGAACTTTCTCCCTGTTCTCGGCCCGTAAAGACCACGGAACAGCACGTCCTACTATCGTCATGACATTCTGCGCTCAGTTGGGTAAGCTGTACACTTCCCCCCTCATTCGCGCGCCATGTTTCCAAACCTTGGGAGGATATCCGCATGGCCCCTTTCGGGACGGTAGTCTTGTTGCCAATCCTACCAGAGAGCCTTCTGTCATCGACAGTTAGATTCTAGAAGGCATTAACCTCCCTTCCCAAGACTTTAATCAGCTTTCGCCGTCTTGGATTGCCCTTACTCCGTTTTCGTGATGAACCTACAAGTCCACAAATATCCTCGGAAGCACTCTCACAGTGGTATGTGAGCTCTTTCCTTAGACCACTGGATGATTTTCAGAGGTACCACCTTCCTTTACTCATCCCCTCTCTTAGTCAGGCGGCATGTTGCAAGAACAACACCTTCCTGATCGAGGTTTTCTCTATCACCTGGCTTTCGCCGTAGTGCCTGGAGACCGGTCGTCTCATCCAGGTTTGTAGACCCGAGAACTGGGGTCCATCTAGCAATGTTAAAGAACGTTTTACTGAATTACTACTAGTATAATCAAACCGAGTGGATTGTTCAAACTAATAGCAGCTATTTTTACTTCTCTTCAGCAGAATTTTCGATCGCGGTAATTCCTGTGGCGTCAGTACTCTCTGTATTAGCACCATCAGTAGTCACAGTAATCACGTTATCCCCGTCCACAAATGTAGCTGGGACCGCGTTTGACGATTCGATCGTTGCGTTGGTTGCTGCCTCGTCAGCCGCTTCTTCCACAGCCTCCTCGATAGCATCAACGTCGGGCTCAATTGTACACTTTCCATATACGCTGGCAATAACCAATGCACCACCAACAATACTAACATGAACCTTGTACTTGGCCCACATTGACTTTAACCATTCTAACATATTGTCTCCTTACAAACAAAATATTGAGGCACCTCTAACCCCGTGCCTCCCTGCGGATATCTCAATTCTTAACTATTGGGTGCATTCTTGGTTGTCTGCACATGCACCCGAACATCATTGGCAGAAGTCTTAATCTGCTGCATTGCCTTTCGTACTCGAGTTCCAGCCGATGAATTTCCATCGCCATAAAACTTGTCGTAATCTGTCTGCACTGATTCTAGGAGACTGATCATCTCATTCAGTGTTGACGGTGTGTTTGTATCATTCATTTTTTTTCTCCTTACAAAAAAATAAGACACCTGTATCCCGTGCCTCCCTGCGGATTTGTTTTATTACTCTACTGACGTGTCGGTCGCGGTATCACCGGTGTCATCGGCATCATTGTCGCCGCAACCTGTGAATCCCAACGCACAAACTGTCATAAGCATGACAAAGATATTACGCATTCATTCCTCCATAAGTATCGAATTATATTTGAACACCATCATTGTATAAGAAAACGCCCACTTTATTGGCGGACGCAGTCTCAAGGCATTAAATATAATCGACCCAGGCAAAATGCCCTACGGGGATGAAAAATTACCTCCACCGGCATACATCCCAGGACCTTCTGGCATTGCCCAGGGCTCCTTCGGTCCGCGTCTTGTATACTCCCAATCAATTGAATCTACTGGAAACACGAGCTCTTCCTCGGCGATACCAGGTGCCGACTCGTAAGATCCGACGAACGCCGGCCCCGTAGCACCAGCAACCCAGTCCCACTCGCTTGGAGGAGCTGGATCACCAGGAACTGTAGTTCCCACAAGTTGATCCATGTCTCCGAGCTCCACGACGGTTACGGGTGGAAAATCATCTCCGAAAGGGAAAATATCTGCGTCCAAATACATATCGCGTGTAAGATACACCACGTCTCCTGGTGCGAGACCGGTCATTCCTGATGGTGGATGCTGCGAAACCGACATTCCTTTTTCTTTGCCGGTTAAAACCTCGCCGTATTCTTCGGCCAAAACTTCCTGAATAATGTATCGCAATCTTCCATAGGTCATTTTCATGTTCTATCTTCCTGCTTGAGCCTAAGTCTTTTCTCGCCCATCACAATAATTATCTCTTTGTCATCCACAATTTCATATTTTATTTTATTGGTGGAAAGCGCTCTTTTTAAGCCAGCTATAGGATTTTGACTATATCTGCCTAAAAAACGCTGATATTCATCATGAAACAACCGGCGGAGGACATACTTGTGAACTTTCATCTTAATCCTCCACCGGTTATTACATTTCTTACTCGTCTCCAGATTTCGAGAGCTTGTCCTTGAGACCGTTCAGCCCACTCATTACCTTGGACCATGCGGCGCTGAGCCACCCTCTAACCTGTCCAACTCCGCCCTGGAGCCACCCAAGCACCGTGTCTTTAAGGTCTAACACAACCTCACAACACTGATCCCAGGCCAAATCCAGAATATCCACAACCAATTTAAGCGGTGAACTTAATACGCGCAGCAATGGATGACGATCCCGCCTGAGAAGAACCCAAGCAAGCAACACTCCCACGAGCAAACCCTCAAGGCGTGGCATTTCAGTGTGAACATGTCCGAGCACATCGGTTCCAAATGTTCCAACCAAAATTACCACTCCCCACAACGATACAAGCAGCCCAGAAAGTAATCCCCAAACCGCACCTAATAGTTCTAGCATAATAGTCTAGCCTCCGCATATAAATATGCGGCCGGAACCGATCATTCCTTGCGGATCACGTGCACTTTTTAACCGTCAGCTTTACGTTCTGAACTGCCTCAATCATAAAACCATCGTGGCGGTAACAAAATTTTCTTACATCTTCGTCCGTGCCACACGACACCGTATTGGGTGCCCGCTCCATCTGAGCCTCGATGATTTTTTTCATATTCTCACTCACCCCAACTTCATGCATTTCCTTCGCAAAGCGAAGCATGAGATCTTGATATTTTTCATCATTCATCGCGGCCATCCCAACAAATCACACACTTCCTGAAAAAATTCATCAGCCTCACCAGGATAATTGATTCCTCGACATGTCGTTTCACCATTTTCCTCAAACCCCTGATCTCCACCGTCTCCACCAGCCGCCATATCGGCATACTGTACACGAACCTCCCGCAACACACCGCTGCTTGGTGACATCTGTTCCATTTGTCGATATTGTACTACTGTCTCAATTACACTCTTACTCATTAACCACCTCCAATCTAATTGGGTCTATATGTTGAATCCACGTTCCGCCGGTCGTGGTATCGGTAAAGCGTACCGCAGCCTCGATTCCGGACTTGGTCCACTCAACTTCTTCAAACCCTACAATTTCTCCGCAAATCCTAAACGTCTCTGCCCCCTGACGGGCCAGATAAATAACCTTGTCACCAATTTTCATTCATGGCTCGTGTCGACAGAAACTCGGCCGCGGCAAGCACGCTTATTCGCCTTCTTCACCTTGTCCTCCTGAACTAAACGAAGTCCGCGGTAACGACACATCTCTCCGCCATTCTCGTAATATTCTTTACGATCAAGCCCTGCCTGAGCACGAAGCTGTGCCTTTTGAGCTTTCGCCACGGGAGAAGTTTTTCTGCGAATGCGTCGAGCCATGTTACCCTCCAAAAAACGAGATAAACGGGCGAACGAGAACCGAATAAATAAGCGCCCAAGTAGCAAATTCACAAAGCGCAAATAGACAAAGAAACCCAAACCAATAGCAAAACACGTCCGTTAGCGTAATAACACCAAAAAACCAAAATATCACCAGCAACCAGAAAATCATGTCGTGGTTCTCCTTAACCTTTGTTATTATTATACCACATAAATGGCGCTCGTTCACAAATTATATTGGTATTTACGCTATAAATATCGTGTTTTGTCATTAAAATATAAAAGAGGTAGAATAAATGAGTATTATAGACCACGTCGCATTTAAGGTTGAGTCCATCTCCGATGCCGTAGAATGGTATGTGAAAAAAGTAGGAGCAGAAATTCAATATCAGGACGCAACATGGGCTATGCTTCTTATTGGTGATATTAAGCTTGCTTTGGTGCTTCCCGAAGCACACCCTAACCATTTTGCAATTCGGTGCAATTCACTTGAAGAGTTTCCTATTCCTCCCGAACAGGTAGGATCCCACCGGGATGGAAGTCAATACGTTTACTTGACAGATCCTTATGGAAATGCCATCGAATGGATTCATTATCCCAAAAACAAAAATGATTAATCTTTTTTCTTTCGACGTTTTGATTTTCGTGTTGGTGCTTTTGGAGCCTCAAGTTCTGTGGAACTGTTTAATGCTTTGTTCTTGGCGACCTTATCAATTTCCTCAATAAGAACCCGCAGCCGCCACAATTCATTACATGTACCATGAACCCGCCGGGCGGCTGCCAAACAATCGTGGTTAATGCTATAATAACCATTTAGCCCATCACGCTCAATCTTGCGGATGAGCTCCTCACCAAGATCAATTAAACGCTGAGCTTGTTCTTTTGCGGTTCGTAAAGACCAAAGTTGTTGTGTGCGAAGAAAATCATAAACAGCTGAATCATCACTCATGAACATCACTCATAATACGCCAGGTCACATCATCGCTGGCACAATTAATCATACAAAACTTAGTATCTGTACAAACGGTAACCACACTCCCTTTAATGTTTATTGCCAATCCCAGGGTCGGCGTAATCTGAAACACGCTTTCCTCCAAATTTTCACTATACATCATGTAATGTCCTTCAAACGAAATTAAATCACCCAGGTGAATTTTTTGGAGGGCGGACAATCCTTCGTTTGCCGGTTCTCTTCTTGGTGTTTTTCCGAGGTCCTCGGATTTCTCTAATAATTTGGAAGTCATATACTACTCCTTCGCATTCTGCCAATGCTATTTCTTTCGGATAGGGTACTCCTGCTTGTCGCAATGCATCAACATCAGGCTCGCGTAATAAAACGCCCATAAAAATTCCTTTCTCTAAATTTTCAATTTCCACAATTCGACTTTGCACTTCCACACCTGCAAATGTATGATGCAGATAAATTTTTCCCAGCCGTACCTTAGCAGCTGAATATGGTTTTGTAGTCATATGTTTATCGAAATATTTATTATGTGGACGCACCCAAATCCAAATTCTGCAAAGGTGAATTAGTTCGGATTAATTCGAAATATCCTTATGGACAATTCGGCGTCATACTAAATGTAGAATGTCATAAAATGACGGGACCAGATGGATGGTATACGTTTCAATATCGAGTTCTCACAAGCTGTGGAGACATTATTGAGAGTGGTGAAAGTCCTTTATCTAAATTAAAAAATCACACCAATTCTAAAGCTGAAAGTAAATAGCCGTCAGTAAGAAGACCATCGGCCCACAAAACCCGAGCACATAAAGGAGACCATTTTGCCAACGGCCCCGAAGTTTCGGTTATGTCAATCACAATTCCCGTAAGACCTGACCGATCTTCTCGCACCTTATCATTTGGTGAGTCGGTTTTACGTTGACGTATCAAACTACCCACCTTGATATCAATCACTGTTTCCCTAGAATCTTGTGCCATTTGTCATATGTCCATCAATATTTATACTCTCTTAATCGATATAGACTGGCAAACTTCGACTTCTGGCAGCGTATTTCTTTCCATAAGCACTTCATATAATTTCCCTGGAGATAGATCGGGAGTATTATAAAGTCTCAAATCGTCCCACATTATAATTCTTGAATTGACCAGCGCGTGAGCAATCCATTCTGAACAATACCATCTATCTCTTCGTTTAATAAGATAAGGACAAAACTGTGACATTATCATTCCTATCCAGTCATATTTGGAACCCTGGGTCATGTTGATAAACTTATAAAGCTGGTCGAGTTGGTACTTTTTTACCGGTTCACGTTCGCTTAATTTAAACACTAAAAAATCCCAATCTTCTGGATTATCTACACAGTGTTTAATGCGGGCTGCAACTCTAGAAGTCAAAAATGGACTTATGCTAATCCACGTCATTCCATCTGGCATTATTAATTCCGCGTGGCTATAAGAACTTTTGGTCCACCACCGAATTAATCTATGAAGTCGACCACCATTTCCTCTATAAAAAGCGATTTTTATCTCCATTACTCTATCTACTCCAGATATCTACTTCTTTTCGCCTCGCCCCTCAACTACTATGAGACTGTCAAATGGAACAGTCTCGGTTTCATCTCCTTGCAATAATCTCCCTATTTTCGCTTTTCCAGGAACGTCGGTGGTTTCTATTAGCAATCCCATCTTTTTTTCTAATCCGCTGTATTTGTCTACGACGGACAATACCAAGTCTCCTATTCGCGGGACGGCGGGTGTTTCTGACAAGTCAGACGTCACCGAAGACAATTTAATACATCGTGAAGCAGCAATCTTAAACGTTCTATTAGTGGTTTCTGAAATAGCAAAAATATCCTTTCCTCCCACTCCCACGATTTTAGCCAAAACGTGATGTTGATTTTCTACTCCATGTTCAGCCGTCGTCATTCCAACCGCCACTATCAAATCATCAATTTCAAATTTCTCGTCAGATTTAGCCGAAACATCCATATTATTACATAAGGCTTAAACTCAAAAAAAATGGCAAAAACATCGGGGTTCATACAGATCGCTGCCGCCAACTTCAATTTTAGCACCAGGATCACCTCCAGTCTTAAGAGTATAGTAGGCGTCTGCACCGCATATAGTACAGATAGCCGGACACACGCAAATTTCAGTTGCCCATGGAAAAATCTTCATCACTTCTTTATATGGTTCTGGAATAGAATTCAACTGAAGTGTGGAGGTGTACACATTTATACCGCAGCGGAACAGATAGACAACTGCATCCGCAGCTCCGGGAATCATGAATAATTCATCGACCGCAATTGAGTTTACCACTTCATCAGAAGCACCCACCTGCTCTAAAATATCCTCGCCGGAAGATATTGAAAAAGCCTTTAGCTTTGCACCAAGATGTGTAGTAATAGCAGTAGCAGAATAGCGGGTGTCAATGTTTGGCTTGAAGCTTTGGACGTTATAGCCTCGTAACACATCCCGCTCCACCGCGCCCAGTAACTTCGTAGTTTTTCCACCAAACATAGGGCCGGTAAAAATTTTAAAATGAGCCATTCATATACCCCGCCAAGAAATCTCCCACAGTTAATGATGCCCATACACAAAAAGCAAAAATTAACACCGTAACTGCCACAACACAAAAGCGCTTAAGAATCATTTTCATCCTTCATCATTTGTTGTATTCATTACCACGACTGGCTTGTTCCATAATCTTGAGTGCCTCGTCAACGTTATCACATTGTACTGCATCATATCTTCCATTTTCAGACCACACGATAAATCTTCCACCTGCATCTACAGCCGCCGTAAGTTTCTTTTCGTGATCAACCCAAAAATACACAAAATCATCGTGATTACTCTTTTGCCACACATCATCTCCCTGATTGCGCAAAAATTTATTCGTACATAATGATATAATATCAATTGCGTTAGGGCTTTTCACCCAAATAATCACAAATTAGACGCCGGTATCAGGTGCATATGATTCCACGCCATAGACAATTTGCACTACATCTCCGCCTTCGGGTATAACCGTAAACTCAACAACATTGTTCGTTATATCATAAACCCAATCTGAGCTGGTTTTTCCATTGACAAAAACGTTAATCGTTTCAGGCACGGGAAAATGAGTCAGCGCCCAAGATTCATAAGGTTCAAGTGCCTGGGTTGCTGCTTCTACCCCAGCTGTCCACGAATTGCTACAAATATCAATTGACGTTCCTTGTTTGGCTGTTACTACTTCAAGATACCGCTCACCCGTCTCATCGGCGCATGAACTTTCATTAAGACCCACAATTGCAGAAACAGCCGACGTGCTTCGAGCCGATCGCAAATAATCAACAATATCCGAAGGTTCTATCGTCATGCTTTGATCATCTTCATCTGAAACAAACACCACCAGCAAACCTGCATCATAACGAAGCCACGTTGACGAGTATGCACCAAGAACCATGTACGTATAAAGAGCTTCCAAACCGAATTCTCCCCAAGGATTACCCAGCGCGTTCAGCCGATCAACGGCATCATCGATGGTATCACCCGGCACCAATGGAAAATTTTCATTAGCCAATGCTTCATCAGGGTCCGTGCTAACAATACCAATTCGCCATTGAAGATCGATGGGAAGTGATGTCAGCATTTGTTCGATGCCGGTAAGCAATTCGGCGTCATGATTATTCATAGATCCTGATCGATCGATCACCCAAATAATATCAAAACCATTTGTAAGTGAAGGTTGCGTAAACAGCTCCGCGTACACAGGAGGGAAAACTTCTACCTCTTCAATCACCTCATAGGTGAGCATGTTGTCAATACAACCTGCTAACGCCATCAAACACACGAAGAAAAGTCTCAACACTGTCCCCCCAAATTAGGTATCTTACATGAGGGAGCTTGTGACTCGCAATACCATTATTAATTTGCTTTTTTAAGAAAAGCCGGTGCTTCAGGAGGTATATTCCCATTGACTTTTATTTCGTGCTGAACATAATACCACGTCCACAAAGCCAAAATAATACTCACCAATAAAATTTTCCAATCTTCAGACAGAATAGCAGATAATTTGCGACGCATTACATAATAAGAATATCATACGACGCCGTTCTCGTAAAAAAAAGGTGGTCGAAGGTGCTCGCCTTTAAATTAACTGGGGAGAATCTTAAAGAAGACCCGCCAATTTATTCCAGCGCTCAAGAAGCACATCATCACTATTACGTCTTGATTCTGCCACCTTTTCTTCTCCATAGGGGGGGTTCACATCAACCTGCCCGGTCGACAGTGCATCTTGTGCGGCTTGGTTGTTGCCTTTTTCAATAACGGGCATATCGGGCCGCGCGGGTGCATTGTCCGGAAGTGAGAAATCAAGCTTGGCTAAATTCGCCGCGAACTTCTCAATTGCTTTATCCTTTGCGCCGTCGTCCATCGAAATCCCTGCGAACTTCTCAATGAGCTCTGTGACATCTTCGGGTTCCAAGCGAAACGGGTTGGGATCGCCCGTTTCTTTATCTACTGCATCTCCTGACCCATTGGCCAGATAATCATCGAGAGCATCGTTCATAGCCTGAATACCGCTCTTGCCTCTGAACTGATCAAACCCACCGCTCGCAGGCTTTCCCTTCTTTACGCCAAACTGCCCTACCGTAAGAGCGTTCAAAATAGGAATAAGCTTAGTCGCGGGAAAATTGACAACTGATCCACCAAGTTTAGCTGATGGATCTACCATCGCCGAAGAAATCCAACGGTGGTGACCATCCATAATATGACCATCGTTAGAAATAAACGCGCCGAGCTTTCCTCCGGGCTTACCACTCTTAATGTGTCCCAGCGCAAAAGCCATTGCTTTGGGCATATTCATGCTTGTCTGGGATGGTTTAACGTCTGTCACGGCCGGATTACCCTGCTCTACAGCAATAACGTCATCATCTGACATGTCATCAAACTTCTCTTGTCCAAGCTTAACATTGGCTTGAGCCTGTTCTTCATCTGAGGCGACAGCAGACAACGTCATCGGGAAACGGTCGGTATCAAACTTTCCTGGGTCCGCGTCTTCCCGCATAACTGCGGCAGCCTCTCGTAAAATCAGGCGGCGTAGACCATGGGCGTCTAACTTCTTCGGTCCAAAACCATAAACATCTTTAAGTGAACGGGTCTTTTTCATTTCTATAAATCCTCTGCTCTAAAAGCACGTTAGTAATTATACGCCACGCGCGGGTTTTACCTTCAAAAACGTCCACCAAAAAAAACATGGGAAAGTTTTGGACTCTGTGAAACTCCCGCGGCGTCTCTAAGCGTATCAAAAATCGCGCGCGCATTAACGTTATGTGGCATTGCGGCCGCGAACACATCGAAGTTACCTTCGGCCAATGCGGACCTAACATCCTCTCCTCGCACGTCCGGTGTACCGAGGCCGCGGGTGAAGGCGTCCGGATCAACTTCGGCTGCAAAAATTACCTGCCCTTCTTCACAAAGAGGGGACATATACTTAACCCGGCTTGAACTGTCATAGTTAGCAGCCGTATCAATCACGTCCGAATAAATCGTAAAAATACTGGTGGTACCATCGGCACAGGCAACTTCAATCAATTCGTAAACTTTTCGAACTGGCGAACCGCCATATTCGATTCTCACATTCGATGGCATAATGGGTTCCAACTCTTCATTCCACACCTCACGCATCGCCTCGCCCATCACAGGAAATTCATTCCGTCGACGGCGGTCTGAGACGGAAACAAACACAACGACGGCATCGTTCTCTTGTGCTGCCCGCTCTACCAAGACATGGTGTCCTCGGTGATAAGGCTTTGCCGAAATAGGAACAAGACCAACCTGCATTATTAATCCTTCATTATTATATATTACTTTTTAAAATGTGTGGTTCACTCTCGCCTCGGCCTGAGGACGTCTGCACTACAAACTTAGACAAAGCCTGCAGATCAGATATCGTAGTAGCTCCGCTGTAAGACAAACCACTCTTTAAGCCAACCGTAAGTTCGTCAAGCACATCTCTCGCCGAACCCTGACATGGGACCAGCGATGATACACCTTCAACCGAAGAAACATGCCCCCGCCAGTCAATCTGAGCCTCCTTGCTAGCCATTCCGCGATATACCTTGGTGGGTACACCATCTGTTCCGTAAATTATATCGCCAGGTGACTCAATTGTACCTGCAAATAAAGAACCGACCATAACAAAATCAGCTCCTGCCGCGAGGGCCTTCACCATATCGCCGCTATTTCTAATACCACCATCAGCAATTAAATTCACGTCCCGATCAGATGTGCTACAATCTAAAATAGACTGGAACGTAGGAACTCCATGCCCCGTCTGTACTCGCGTAGAACAAATTGATCCACCACCAATTCCCACACGGACACTATTTGCACCCCAATCTGCCAAATCATTAAATCCTTCCAGGGTAGCTACATTGCCAGCCATAATATGAAAATTATATCCCAGACTATTGCGCAAAACTTTCAATGCATGACGCACCAATGTATGATGACCGTGTGCAACATCAACGCAAATAACATCACATCCCTCATCAAGAAGCATGCGGGCTCTTTCAAGATAATCGCCCGAAACCCCCACGGCAGCACCGATGCTCCCCGCGCCCTCATCTTTGGCACGGCGGACAAGATCGGCCTGGTCCCTGGAATTGTTATAACGATGAACGATGCCTAATCCTCCGGCGTGACCCATCGCAATTGCCATCTTATATTCGGTCACCGTATCCATAGGACTAGAAATAATGGGCAAACGAAAATGCCGGAGCATATTTAGCTCCGATCGACAGTCAATTCCATTGCGAGACTCCACCTCTGAATATTGTGGAACCAGTAAAACATCGTCAAAACAAAGGGCTCGCTTAAGCCGCATTGTATACCTCGTGTTCTATCCATACAACCAAATAGCGATCGCCTACTGCGTTAACATAAATAGATTTCGCCGGAATTTTCACAGCCACCCAAGGCTTCCCGCCTACGTAAGGTAACCATTCGCATCTTGCGTCTTCAAGAAGCGTCTCTATTTTATCAGACGGATAGAAAAAATCCCTATGTCCTA
>Ga0209434_1001140_pt1 | contig 12117 bp, 8 predicted proteins | sample ETNvirnome_2_300_FD_184068 | JGI IMG/M metagenome (GOLD analysis project Ga0209434, IMG submission 184068) | Marine viral communities from the Pacific Ocean - ETNP_2_300 (SPAdes) (version 2) | ecosystem: Environmental > Aquatic > Marine > Oceanic | place: Pacific Ocean | collected 2013-06-22
TAACCCAATGGTTATGTATATGTTTGAATTTGAATATACATTTGATAAGGATGACTTAGGTTATATTTGGCAAAACTTGGCGCCCCGAGAGTATCAGAAGATTACAAAGACATCGACCTCTACGGCACACGCCTTTGCGGATAATGAGCTACTGAGCGGCACGGACATGCTTAGTGAAAATATAAGATGGATGGTGTTCAAAGTTAAACAACGCTCCCAAGCGCGCTATGAAGATCAAGTTGTTTCCCAGGTTGGAGAATCTGCCAATAGAGGTGAAATTTTCGATACTCTGACTAAAAAATCTAGTACATATCCGATTAATTTCAATTGGCCCTATGATTACGTTTCATTCGTAGAATCTGTTAAATTTGATGCGGAAATACTCTATAAGGGGACCAAAGAAACACAACAGCAAAACCAATCACTAAATCAAGCTAATTATAATCAACAGAGTAGCAGAACCACCAAAGGCTCTAAAAAGAATAATAGAGGGCGTTAAGAATGGCAAAGTTTATAAATAAAAAAGAACAAGTATATGATTTAAAATTGACTTCATATGGACATTATCTATTTTCTATTGGCACATTTAAACCGACTTATTACACCTTTTACGATGATAATGTTATTTATGATAAACGATACGCTTCCGCATCTGCTGCTGAAAATCAAAATAATATCAATAAGCGTATAAAAGACGAAACACAATATCTTGAAAGTCTAGTACTTTTTAAGGATGTAGAAAAAACTCTAAATGAGGCCGCGGGAACAAAAGATTTATTTGGAGACACACCCAGAAAGGCTCAGCCAGCCGCAGATATTTTCAGGTTTGACACTGCCATAGGAGACGCCTTTTTAAACGGCGAAAGTAATCATGCCCCTGCTTGGAAAGTGGTTAGTTTGCAAAGTATGATTAGTTCTTCTTCTGGTAAAGATGATTTAAATGAAATATTAATACCACAGCTTAACATAAATGCCAATTATAAATTACAAATAGCGGAAAATGAATTTGATGTTGATCCCCACGATGTTCGCGAACTGAATAATAAAACTAGAGCATTCTCAGACGATAAAGTTATTGAACTAGTAAGCGGGGATCCACTGTATTATATCGAAGAACTGAATACGGAATTTTTCACTAAGAATTTCGAGATTGAGGTATTTCATATCGCAGATTCATCTTCAGCCGGCAAGGACACCTTATTAAGAAAGCATTTTCGGAAAGAAATTCCACAAGTACAAAACGGGTATCTTGTTTCAGAAACCAAAAAAGTATTTAATGTTGACGAATTGACAACCGGTAGTGTTGAATATTATTTTGATGTTTTGCTCGATACACAAGTTGATCGTAGATTAGCCTGCAAGGGTGCTTATATATTTAATAAAGAATCATATTATATTGATTTGGATTATGATTGTGAGAAAGAGCAAGACGAAAGTTTGTTTTATGATATTTATGGATCAGTTACGGAGCCTGAGATATGCCTAGATTAATTTTAAAGGGAGATGTAACGAGCAACATCGGTGAATACCTCCCGGCGCCATTTATTGACAGAGTTTACATTGAAGGAGATGGTTCCAGTAGTCAATTTAAAATACGAACATCTGTATTTATACCAGATGAAATTAATAGAATAGTATCTCAAGATGGAGAGCCTACACAAGATGAAGAAGCATATAGAACTTCTTTGGAAAAAGTAAAATATTATACAATGGCTTTAATTAATCTGGAAGAAACTGAATTTTATGAAATGATAATAAGCGGTGATTTAAATCCGTTAGTTTTATATAAGTTAATCTCCGATTCACCGTGGTCCGACAAAATAATATTAGAACAATTTAAACCAATGGCAGCTACGTCACAAATATTATTTGACGAAGATGGAAATAAAATTCTGAACTACACCTCAGAAAAAACTTATGTTGCATATCGAGAAGTTGCAAATCAAAATGGACCACCTTCTAAAACACCAATTGCGTGGAGAAATATAAATTTAATGCAAATATTATCATTCTCAAGTACTATAGAGCCTGATGATATTGATATTGATAATATCAACCTTCTTCTTCTTAATGCAGAAACAAGTGATATTTCGCATGAAGTAGTCTTTGAAAAGGGCAAATTTGCTAATAGAAATCAGACAGAATACGTGGATAATGATGATGTTATTTATAATAATATTCCACTGATTGCGGTTGATTCTTCTGTTTATAAAGTTGATAAAATAACTCACGAGCAGATTGTTGAAAAATTTAGAGATTTATTAGATGAATTTTCTACATCATATGAAAAAGATAAAGGCTTTAATAAACTTAAAAGAATGATGGACAGGGTTTCTCTCGTGATAGAAACATATGGCGATAAAGCAGATTTGTTATTGCAATTAAATACGATTAGAAAAGTATTTCCCGATAAGGCGCCCATTAAGCCCGTTGGCAAATTTTATAAAAGATTTGGAAAGAGACTGTCTAGTATTAATAAAATTGTTAAAGATGGTCAAATTTTAAGAAGAAAAATAGTTTATAATCGAAAATCAATTGATTTGCGACCCGGATCAATATCAACAACACACGCACATAGTTTTGATAATAGATCAGATGATAGCAGATATATATATACCGATTGGGCTAATTATGATTATGACGTTCAGAAACAGCAAAATGGGGTCGGACTTCATGCTGTTTTGGGATATTTCTTTTTTGATTATGAAAAAGCTCTTCGGCGCCGCTCCAATATATCAAAATTATTTGATGTTAATAAATTAGAAAATTGGAATATTTACATACCATATGAAAATTTTGAAGTAGATTATGCATCTGTAAGGCGCGCCAGCGTAGCTCAAGGAAAACCAACAGGGGGGGGTACCGGTGGCGGTGTCGGGCTCGCCGGTAGTTACGGTCATGATGCCATGATGGATCCCCACGAAAACGGCGCTAGGGGTAGCGACCGGGGAGAAAATGTAGAAATTAGATCAATTATGAGAGAAGACACCGGGTTTCCTATCACCGAACAAATTTCCGTTACAGACAATGGCCGTTTAGATACAAGCGAAATTGTTCCCGATCTTGGTACATATCAAATTTATTTGGAAGAGACCCCTTATGGTAGCACGAAAACATCAGCGGCAGGCTGGGCAGAAGCTGGATATATTAGTAGTTTAGTACTTCGCAGTTTCATTAATCCAACGAATAAAAGCTTCTCGGGAATAGAAAATTATAGATTAATGTGTTATGAATTATTAGATTATCGAGAAGATGCATCATCCACCTCATATTTGGCAAAAGTATTAATAACTGATGATACAGTAAGTACAGCGAATTATCTTACATCTTCATGCCGTTCGGCACTTTCAGATATGGAAGATTATTATGCGCTTGTAAATAAATTGTGTGCTTTTGATGATGATGCAGCTGTCTTCAATGATTTTTTTAGTGATGCCATGCTATCTGAATACGAAGGCAATATTACAAAAGCGCCTTGGTATTCGGGCCCGATTATTTATTCAATGCACTTAGATCTGGTATATAACACCTATGCCGGCGATTTACAACAAATTATAGAAGCAGCAGAAAAGATTTCGGATCAGATTAACCCAGTCGATGGCACCAAGAAAGCAATTGCGATGTTTTTAGAAACATTCTCAGAATTTATAAATAATATATATGGACCTACGCCTGGATCTGACGCTGGCGTAATTGGCTCTCAAATAGTAAATATGATTAAAGAAGAAAAGGTTTTTGAAGTCACACTGCCACTTGGCGGCGCCATAGGCGCCGGCGGTGGCCCTCGAAGCCAAAGACACACAGGTACAGGTACCGGCGGTACTGATATCGAGGGATCTTTAGTGTGAGAATTGTGAGAAACACTAAGATAACAAAAGGAGATAAAGAACATGGCAGTTATAAACATGAACGTTAACACTGAAGAATATACTAGCGGCACTTCCGTCGCTAAAATGACACCTGATGTCGAAATTGTTAATGATCAGAAAGTAAGTATGGCGGTGGATTCGGAAAAATATAATATAATGAAAGCAACGCAACTTTTAAATCAGAATGGGGCAGCGCAATTTACTAGTACTACAGATATATCATTAGATGCGTTAAATCTTCTTAATGCTTTAGGCTGTACTGTTGTAAGTGATTTAGATGCTAACTACAGTTTACTTAACGCACAAGAGGATGAAGAAACGTTTACAAATCCCAACATTATAAAACCATCTGCTTTGGGAACTGCTTCTACGGTAGGCGCCGTGGAGTCACTAATGGTGCCGCAGAGCACGATAGCAGCTAAACCTTTAGACACTGCAACTAGTTTTCCAAATGCGGACGATCCTTTCTATGAAGTTGATGCTGGACAATCAGAATTTGTCGAAACAGAGCAAAAGATTGCTGAAAAAATAGATGCAGGCACCATAGCAATAACACTAGCTGCAGATATTGCACAGGTTAATATTGATGATGAATATGATACTGGCTTGGTCGTTTTTAATATATCAATGTAGCGAAAAAAAATAAAAACTAATTATTAATAAATGAGAAATGAGGAATAAAAGATGGGAATTTTAGGAGATATCAAGGAGAAAGTTAAAGAGAAGGTCGAAGATATTGTCGAAGAAGTCGGGGAAACAGCTGAAGATATTGTCGAAGAAGTCGAAGAACAAGTTGAAGATTTTATAAAGATTATTAAACAGTCGGCGGAAGCTACTGGCGATGAGGTAGAAGACTTAATTGAGACAATCGGCACGGGCCTAAAAAATCTCGCTAGGAAAGCCGCAGAAGGTGCCTCAGTACTTCTCGCCGGCATTGCCGGCGCCTTAGTCGAATGGAATGCCAAGACCGCAGCTTGGGGCGATAATCTTCCGACTGCCGACGAGATTCTGAAGAGTTTTAAAGAGATTGTTACCCAAAATATTCCCGACGCCGAAGAATACTTAGACGAAGAGGGCACCCCCCCGGCCATAACGGGAACGATATCTTCAGACGACGAAGAGGCGGAAGATCTAGGATCGGCTGATCATGGATATGAATATTGGTATCTTATTTATCCAGATACCGATGCGATTAGTATCACCAAAGATGGACTTATTTCGGGCGATAGCTTCGCTCTAAAAGCCGGACTCTATTCGGCTATTACCGGAGATGGCAATATATACGATGCCGCTAGCTTAAGAACGGGAGTCACAAACACGATAGACCAAAATATTTTAAGCGGACTTGATTTCGATCTTAATATAGATACAAAGTTGCTTAGTGATCCAGACACCAAAGGTATAACCCCGTTCAAGGTAGAAGATACTGATAGTAAAAATACTTTTATAGTGGGATGGGCTTACGGAGGCACTAAAAGGCCGAAATTTGTGGTAGAGAGTGGTGTAACTTATAACGTTACTTATCGGGGGGATACTTCATTTATCAAATCTATTTTTTCAAGATATGATGAAGGTACCTCATTTCAAGCTAAATATGAAAGTTTAATTGGTGAATTAGCTACAGCCATTGGTTCCGCTGATCCAGCAACTTCGACTTTTAATTTCAAAAAAGTTAAGAGAGGCCAAATTGATTATAAGAAGTTATCGATATTTAATGAAACTGATGTTTATATTCCAACAATATCTACATCTACATCAGAGGGTGTATCAGCCGATACAACCACCACCAGCACAGGCGGATATTAATAATGGGCGCCATTGAATATCAAATAATTGATTCAGATCTTCTTTCGGGCTCTAGTGATGCGCTTAGAACTGCGCTTGGTGGCTATTGGGACAAAGGCACATCAGAATATGGTACCAATATAGGGTTTACCGACACGGCCGTTAAAGATCCCGCTTCGATATATCTTAGTAGGGTTTTTCTATCTTCTGAACAAGAGGCGACCGGAATTACTTCTGATATAATTGATAGTGATATTATCACGCCAAATAAAAGATTTGCAATTCGAATTGCCGGTAATAAGGAAAATATTATAAATGATGTTCACTGGCGCGCCCTACTACTCGGCGGAACATATGGCAATGATACGAGCCAGAATACAATTAGTACTGGCATATACGACAATTTAACTCATCAGTATGTTAATTTTGGTTATGAGGCGCCCTATCCAAAAATTTCAGCATTGGCTTTGGCTGATGAGTATGCTGTCTCAAATGAAATACAAATTTCGTATGATTATTCTGATTATTTGCCACTATATGAAAATTATATTAAGGAACTAGAATCTGAATTATTGCTGCCAAATTATTATATCTTGTTGGATTTGGCGCGCCAAGACTTCAGCGCAAATACGGCTTCGATGAATTTATATCCAAATGAATTAATAAATTTTGTTTCGCTTGAGGGGGAACATGAAGATATAAACAATCTTTTTGATTTTAATAAAACCAATTTTCCCTATCGGATACCACAGTGGCGAATAAATCTTTTTGACGATCTTATAAAGAGAAATACTAATCTATCGATAAGATATTTGCCACATTCATTTCGGCTGAATTCTTTGTCCGCATCTACAGTTGATTGGGCTGAAAATAAATTACAAACAATATTATTTGATCAAGAAGCAGTGAAGAATATTTCCGAAACGAATGATTTTCAAGATTGCATGCCATTTAAAGTAAAGATAAAGTTTCCCACGCCTTCTCCGGGTAATTTTATTAATTCAATTAATAATAATAATTTTTCATCTAGATTTATTAAGACCCTATACGAAGCATTTAGCAACAAAGTCGATGAACTTATTCCGACAGTCAAAGAATATACTAGATATTCTGATTATTACGGTAACCCTACAGCCGGCTTAGTTAGTCGTATAGAAGAAGCAGCCGATATATCTTATAGAGAAATAGATTATATAAAATTTTTAGCTTATTGTTATAATAATTATACAACCATAAGCGATAATTGTTTATTTGTTGGTGAAAGTAATTTACATCGATTAGCTGCAACAAGTAGGGGTGATGTGTATCGCCATGTAAATACTAAAGCTGTCGCTGGGGTTTTAGACGATACTATTGATTTTATATCAAACGAAGCCAACGTTGGAGTTACTCAATGGAGTAATTTGTTCGGCCAAAATGATTATCATAGCGAAACAATAGCTTATCGAGTAGAAAAAATTGGGGGACTGGCAACCGGCGATAATAAAACACAAAACACTCTCCAGAATTTTTGGTTTGTCAATTTAGAAGATTCGTTCAGAGATATAAAAGATTTTGACTTTTTCGACAGTCAAGTAAAATTTGATACAGACTATACCTATAAAGTTTATGCATACGTATTAACAGTGGGGATTAAATATAACTCTACCGATTTAAGACTCACGAGGCAATTAAACTGCGAACTCGAAACGACAGTTCAAGGGGCCGGCCCCGCCGATATCAAACCAGGATTAGAATTTTATGATCCTTTTTCTGCTGATGATGAGGCCGCCGCAAGATTACTTGACGATACAAACTATAAAGATTTCGATGATTCGCTTGGGGGCGAAGATTTTGGAAGTGATTCTTTAATTTATTCTTCATATCCTTATTTGGCTGATCTTTACTTAAATTACGAACCAACCGTTAAAATCGTTGAAATACCAATCTATTCTAAAACATTGAAAGTATTAGATAATCCTGCGAATAGACTAAATGTTACACCATATCAGATATTAGATTCTACGCAGAGAATAGGATTTAATTTTACGTATAATGTTTTTACAGAAACAACTTTTCCGGGCGTTATTAGTGAAGATGATCAAATTTATAAAGAACGTTATATGACCGGCCAAGATTTATTAGAAAATACAAATATCACAAAAAAAAGCATTACAGATCCTAAGATTATTGAAGTATACAGATTATCAGAGAAACCAAAGACGATTGCTGATTTTGATAATAATTTAATTGCGACATTAGATTTAAAAATTAAGAATTCGAAATATAATTATACAACGGCGTTTTATGATGATAAAGTACGTACAAACAAAAAATACTATTATTTGTTTAGAGCATTAAACCAACAACGTAATTTGTCACATTTGTCAGAAATATATGAAGCACAACTAATTAATGATGGAGGCTATTTATACGCAGTATTTAATACACTGCTTGAATCAGACCTTGAAGAAAAAACATATGATAAGGTTTCGAAACAATTCAAGAAAGTTTTTCAACTTCAACCAAATCTTAAACAATTGCAATTTAATTCTGAGAATATCGATTTTAAACAAGATGCTCATACTCAAATTAACAACTTAGCTGTTGGGACTGCAGACGATTTAATCTGGGATAAAACTTTTAAAGTTCGCTTAACTTCCAAAAAGACTGGTAGAAAAATTGATTTAAATATTACTTATTATTTGAATAGCGAATAACCAAAACAATAACTATTTACGTAAAGAGAGGAACATAAATGGCTTTTTTAGATAACTCGGGCGATATTATTCTTGATGCTGTATTAACCGAAGCTGGCCGTCGTAAAATGGCACAAGGTAATTTTCAAATAGATAGATTTGCTCTTGGCGACGATGAAATCGATTATAGTCTTTATGACAAAAACCATGCATCGGGTTCCGCATATTATGATTTAGAGATTCTGCAGACTCCTGTTTTCGAAGCATTTACCCAAATTAATGCGGGAATTAATTATGGACTCTTGCCCTTTGAAAATACAGATTTGCTATATTTACCAGAAGCCAAAGCTAACGAAAAAACTGTTCAAGGCTTGAACAATATCGTAAGAAATACGAATGTATTTTATGTAACCGATACGTCGGGCGATAATGGCACCAATCAAGTTCGATCAGTCTTAAGTGACAATGATGTTAAATATCTGGCCGGGAATTCTAATGATAATAATTATGTGCTTGTGGAGGTTGGGCTAAATACCGGCATAAACGTAACACCTAATGGCACAAAAGCAGAAAGAGATAGCTATCTTGTTGCCAACAATTTAATTGATAGAAGCTTTAATGTTTATTACGACAGTAGATTTTTTAATGCCTGTTATGGTCCAACCCCGGGTCGCGCCGGCAATCAAGGTAGTTATTTTAAGAATGATGCTGGCGACGATGGAACATCATTGAATTTTAGTTTTGCGCACAAGAAAGGTACTCCAATTAGCGCACAAATCGGGATAGAAAACTATGCTGCAGCCAGAATTAGTGCTGTTGCAAATGAGATCTACTGGAATAGTCCCAGCTTCACTGATCAGGCGATCTCAACAATTAATGGGCCCAGATCAGTAGTGACAACTGTTAGCCTTGTGGTTAAAAGTGGATTAAGTGCGGAATACTCTTTATATGGCAAGACTAGTCAATCACTATTTAGCAAGACAATGGATTATATTGACACAACTGTATATGTAGTAGGAACCACAACTCAAGCGCAAGTTCAGCTTCCTATGAGAATTCTTAAGTTAACGTAACGATATCGGAGAAATTAAATGGCAGTAACAAGTTATGAGTTATTAGACGCGACTAGAGATGCAACAACAACCAGAACGCTCCTACACGAGTCTATTCCGCTGACCGGAACAATTCACAGCGGCACTTATGGAACTTTTCCAGATGAGGGCAATATTAAGAATTACGCGCATGGACAATTTCAAAGTGTCTATGATTATCCTTACCTAAGCTCATCTGCAAATCATATTTTTGATTTAACCGTTGGATATGATGAAGCTTCGCCCCTCTCAGCTTCTAGTACTACCAGGACACAGCAGAAGAAGAAGATTAACATGTATAATCAATTTTCTCAAGTATTGCTTGGCTATACTGGCGCCGCCGATGCTGTTAGAAAATTTGAATCAGATTTAACTCTTGATGAAACGGCCGCCACCCTTATGAAAGAGGCTTTTTTTATTAACCTCTCTCGATTGATTACAAAAGACCAAATCAAAAAGGGATCCTTTAGCGTTACTCTTGGTACCGGCTCTTGGGCTTTACCGTTTGTATCTTCTAGTACTTTGACCGACAGCGCTTCTTCAGATACTGCCGGCACGACAAACACTGTTGGCGGTGATTATGGGCTTCTGTCGGGCCCCAGTGGCCACCCCCGGGGACTGATTTTTTATCAGTCTGGTATTGTAGTATTGACTGCTTCTGCCTTTAGCGCTAGCTCGCCAAACGGAGCTACCGCCGCCGGTTCAACACAATTTTTTAGTCAATCGAGGCCGGCCGATCCTTATATGGACATCAATGCTGCCCTTACGGGCGCATCGATTACGGCGTCTTGTGATGCTTTGCGACACAGGATTCAGAATATATCCTTTACCAACACAACGGAGATTAATTCATCAATTTATTTCTGCCGTGTACCACATAATAAATATAATTATAGTTCAAATCCAACATATCTATCTTCTAGTACAGTTCGTGTGAAATCGGTGAATACTGATACACCCATTTCCTACATTACGACAATTGGCTTATATAATTCAAGTAACGAATTGTTGGCGACAGCTAAATTATCAGAACCCTTGAGAAAAGATCCAAACAACGAGCTTACATTGCGTGTTAGATTAGACTACTAAAATGTCTTTAAAAAAGTTTGATGAAAACGATGTCATCTTGAACACAATGAAGGCTCATCCAAAGTGTGAGTTTCTCATTTTCGATGGTAAGATATATTATAATAATGTTCCTGCACAATCTGGCGCATTTAGCAACAGAGTTTATAACGTTCCTCCTGGCCATATTAGTTTATATGAATATAATATAGATAAGGCAACCGGCACTAATGGCTATATTTATCCATTTATCACGAAGGATGGCGCCGGCACATCTTTTAGCACCGTTAGTGATAAAACATATTCAACTCAATATACGTGGGGAGATACGATATCTTCAAGTTATCCTATGTCGGCATCGATAACACGCGAATATATGGTTCAGGCTGGCACAAGAAGTGTCAACACAAATACTAATGTATTGCCGGGTGATCCCAGAAGATCTTCTGATGGCGCGCCAAAGTATCGTCATTTTTATGCTCTTAAAAATAGATTAGATTTTTATGGCGTAAGAAGTGAACATTATAAAGTATCTTCTTCCTTTGGAGATAAAAGCGAACAAACCCTCAATTTAATATCTATTCCTTCCATTTTCTTTGGTTCAAAAATTAAGCCCGGTACTCTGTCCCTCAAGTGGTATTTTACAGGCTCTTTGGCCGGCGAGTTACAAGATACTAGACAAAACGGAGAACTAATTGAAGTAACCGGATCGAATACAGGATCAGTCGCCGGAGTAGTTTTATATGATGAGGGGTTCGTGTTGCTAACTGGCTCTTGGGATCTTAATAGTGAGAGTATTACTTTAGTAAGTGGTGGCGCCGCAGATAATCCGAAATGGATTTATTTTGGCGCCGGCGCGAACGATGATGTAACACAAGCTACGACTGCGGCCACTTATGTTAGTGCGTCTTTCAATCTATCCTTTAAGGGAACCACAGAAACACAAGTTTTAACTATGTTTGCCCATGCACGACGTGGAGAGGCAAATTATTCGAATAATCCAACATTTTTGGAGTATAGTCAAAGTTTGCTAGAGGCAACATCTTCAAATATATACCAAGAAAATTCATCCAGAAAGATTCACAATACTGTAAGCTCAAGTTATTTAGATTATAATGCGCCATTTAAGCGCCAAGTTTATATTTCTAGAGTTGCTATATATGATGAAAATAAAAACCTAATTGGCATTGCAACACTTTCAAATCCGATATTAAAAAAAGAAGATGAAGATCTTTCGTTTAAACTAAAACTCGATATATAGTATAATAAAAATATGATACTTGGTTTAGATATATCAACCAGCATTACTGGATTCGCTGTTATTGCAGATGATGTATTGGTTTATTATGATTCAATAGATTTGCGTAAACATAAATCTGTGTTTGCAAAAACTATCGAAATCAAAGAAAAGCTTATGGACATATATGAAACGTATCAGTGCGACAATGATTCTTTTATACCGGTAAGTTCTGAACGTCCAATTGAACATATATACATCGAACAGCCGTTTACCTTTTTTAATTCTGGAGGATCTTCAGCAAAAACAATGGCAACATTACAGCGATTCAATGGTATTGTATCGTGGCTAATTTATGAATTATTTGAAATTGAGCCACAATATGTTGGCGC
>Ga0209434_1001143_pt1 | contig 12098 bp, 5 predicted proteins | sample ETNvirnome_2_300_FD_184068 | JGI IMG/M metagenome (GOLD analysis project Ga0209434, IMG submission 184068) | Marine viral communities from the Pacific Ocean - ETNP_2_300 (SPAdes) (version 2) | ecosystem: Environmental > Aquatic > Marine > Oceanic | place: Pacific Ocean | collected 2013-06-22
CAAGAGTGGAATGGAAGAGCACAAAGTATCGATATGGGAAATATAACAGAGGATCAGGGACAAGAAGGCGGCTCTATTTTCTTTGGATCAAACTTTTAGGTGTTGCTACTTTTATTAGATAAATAAGTATAATTAGACGGATGATATATGGCGGGTATACTCGATAACAAAACTAGAATTTTTGACTCTGTTGTAACAGATCAAGGAAAGTCTCAAATAGCCAGCGGCAGAATGAAAATCGAGTATGTATCTCTAACTGACGGAGCAACATACTATGAGGCAGATGCTGTCAGCGGATCAACAGATGCATCTGATAGGATATATTTTGAGGCTACAAGCAGGCCTCAAGATTTTATAACGTTTGAGACAGATGATTCTGGTCAGCTTCTAGGATACAATATTGATCCTACATTGACACTCATGGGAGGAGAGCTATTTAAAAAAGATGGAACAAGTTCAGATGTCAATGAGTTTAAATTTGTTTCAGGATCGGGAGATTTTGCTAGTCTTTCAAGCGGAATTTTAACATCATCTATTGATAATTTTAAAAACTTATATATGCTAGGAACTATTATCGGAGATGATACAAAAAGAAATTTTTCTTTGAGCCAAACTGATATAACATATACCATATTAAATACGTTTCCGTGGATCGAAGGACCCTCAGAGATGGTTACAAATATTAACTCAATATCTCCCCTTTTTACAGATGATAGACTGACTCATATTCCAAACTTTAAATTTTTGCCACCGCTAGGAAATGAGCCAGCAACAGATCCTTTTGATATAAATTCAGAGCCTACAGGAAGCCTCCTTGCAAAGCCACCAGATGATTATGTAATGCTTAACAGGCCCACAGAGCTAACATATGAAGATTTAATGATTCACTTAAACGGAGAGGGCTCTGGGGGAATTGATCCTGATTCACTTACAGACTCTGACACAAGCACATTGACTCCGTGGGCAAGCGGAGTGAGAGCTGGAGCTGTCACTGCGGGTGATCCGCTTCCAGAAGTTTTCGGGCAACAGACGGGAGTAATTAATCTTTCCACTCTCGAGGTGGCAAGAGAGCGGCACAGTATTTATTTTACAGAGACTTCTGTCTCAAATAACATTGTAATGCAACTATTTGAGATAAATCAAAATCAGCTTAATTTTACAAAGCTTGATGTAATTGATTACGGTGAGTTTGTTGTAGATGATGCAAGACCAAATAAGCGGATATTTTTTGCAGGAAAGATATTTCTAGATGCGCAAGGGATCCCTACATTTGTTAACCTATTTACGATAATTTTAGACTGATGTTTGTTAAAAATAATAAAAATCCCAGAATTTTATCAAAAGTAAGCTTTGAACAGTCAAAGCTAATCGATATTATTAAAGAAGAGGATTTTAATATCATAGGCGGTAAAATTATTCCTTTCGTTAATGTATATTACGTTTATAGATTTAAGTTTAATGCTGACTTAAAGAAGGCACTAAAGACTAATAATATTAAGGTAAGGATCACACTGAGAGAATCAGAGAAAAAAAGAAAATTTTCCATGTTTAATGATTTAGGCACAAACTCCTCACTAGCTGTTACGGCAGCCGTCTTACGAAGGGGAAGAGACAATAAGAGTAGGATGGTTCATGCTGATAGAAATGGTATCATTCATAGAGAATTTATTGATCTTAGAGAATATTTGGACAGTTTTAAAATTAAAAGTTTTGAAAAAATATCAGATAAGGAAATGTTTGGTACACAAAAAAAGACTGTTCTTGTCAAGGCTGGGAATCTCAAAGACAGGGGGAAAAATGCCACAGTCCAGCAGAGAGAGATACAGATCGAAAACAATGATATAAATCATCATTCATTTAAAGAAAACTATATTGAATCATTGAGAAACGGTGTAGACCCTTCTTCCTTTTTCTTTTCAACTCAGGATGAAACGCCAATAGACGCAGTGGGAACCTTTGTCACACCTGACATCTCTAAAAAATCAAAACATGAGAATAATATCATGGTGTCTATGAGAGAATCCGTGACACAAAATTTAGATAAACCACCCAAAAATTCTGTTAGTCAGTTCGGGTCTAGTGAACTCATAGCATTTAGTGTCGATGAGGTTGCAACAGTAAGAGAGATATCTGTCACATGTAAGCTACCAAAGAATAAGATATCATCGAGCTTTGTTGCAAGTCTTGACATAATTGGACAAAGAGGAATAATAGTTCAAACAATAAGATTTAGTGTGGATCACAAGACCTTATTATCAGACTTTCTTTCACCTGATAAGTTTCCAACAATATCGGCAACACCTGGTGATCGTCCTACAAATTCTGTTATTTTTAAAGTAGGTGAAAGTAATAACGATCCTAGATTTTTAAAATATGAAATATATTGTAGAACAATAACAGAGACATCTCCGATATCAGATTCAAAATTTGTAAAGCTGATGGACATCATGGCTGTTCCAGCAACAGTCAACCAGGGTATTTCTCCAGGTGGGTTACAGTCTCCTGGAATCACCATTTCACCGCCACCTCCAGGAAATACTGTTGATGAGTGGCAGCTAAACTTAGCTAGACCAAACCCAGATAGTGGATTAATTTACATATTTAGAGTTGTAGGATTCGGAGGAAATGGATCATCTTACGGAAATTTTAATAGTTATACGATTTCTTCTGGAAATCATATGCCCTATAATTCCGTAATATCTACAACATCAGTTAAGACTGGAATTCAGGTCGTAATAAGAGATGTGCCTGGTTCATTTTCAGGAGCATACATTATGAGAAGAGATTTAACCTGTCATCAAAAAAAGTATGAGCCTCTTAGTTCAATAATAGCTCTAGATGATAATGAGGGAGGAGATATCTCATCGAGCTGGTACGCCCAGGGAGAGTTAATTAAAAATCGTACATTTATAGATAAAAATGTGATAGAAGGAAGTGTTTATGAGTATGCAGCCGGACTTGTCACAGAGGGCGGCATTCATAAAGTGTCGTGTATATCTAGAGTTCATAAATTTATAAAACCGCTTGGAATTGTTGAAATATTAGTTTCAAATATATCAGTTTCTTCACAGTCTGAGTCTGGAAATACATCAAGAAGTTCTGCTATATCCGTATCATTTGATGTAGAAGGAAATATGATGGAGACAGATAGCGATATTTTAGTTAGTCTTTTAGATGACGCTGGACTTACAGGATATTATAGTGAGGAGCTTGAATCTTTGACGACGGAATTTCAGGCATTGATATCATATGCTGTGTATAGAGAGGATCTAGTATCTGGTGATCTGGAATATTTGGGCGTCTTTTCTGCAGGAACAATATCTGATGATGGCATTAATATCTCATCTCCAAAACAAGGAAGAAAATACTCATATCGAGTTATGGCTTCTCTAGTTTCTCCTCAAGATGTTATAGACGAGCTTACATATGGATCAGCTGGAGATACTGTTATAACATCTACTGCAACTCTTAGAAACCCACAGACAATTGCATCAGTAAAGTCTAGTGTAGCACTGAATCAAAATATCGAACAGGGAGGAGATCATGCTGCAACTGCACTATCTATTTCAGCATTAGATAAATCATATTCTACTGTTGCATTGGGCACAGGAACACTGAGTACTGGCCTCTCTCTGTTGGAGAATTGGAGATCATCGGTTCTTGGAGTCAATCTTACTGGAGATTTCGTTGACTTTAAGGTAGATACGCTAGTTAATACAATTGAAATATCTCCAATAGGAATTTCAAGAACTGGAAGCGGATCAAATCTTATAAAGTGGAATGTTAAAAAGTCAGATCTATCACAAGAAGGTCTAATCGATTACTTTATTATAAAAGCTAGAAAGGGAGGAAGGGTCTATTGTACGGGAACATCATTTGGAGAGGAACTCCAAGGTGGATATAAGTTTGTTGACACATCAAATAAGAAGTTTATTGGAAAAATTGAATATCTTATACAGCCAGTGTTTTATACTGGTGATATTGGAAGAGAATCAAAACTTGGAACTATAATTCAAGAGAAGCAAGCTTCAAGTCTAGGGTATAGGGGGTAAAACACATGCCGATTCCATCAAAGTTCTCTGTTGGAAATGCTGCGCTCGTAATAGTGCCCATCAATCTATCATCGTATAATTTCACACCCTCGTCATTATTAACTCTCAGCATGATCACTGATCCTGAGCTTACAAGTGATCAGGTGGCGGCTACAGGTTATGATTATGGCAATGATTTTAAAAATGATGATCTTGAAGCGGTGCTAGTTGAGAGAGGGTTTTCACAGACAAGATTAGATGTTTTGGCATCCTTAGAATATAAGGCACCCATTGAAAGCATCTTAGATGCTAATGAGACAGGAATAGCTGAGACGACATATTCATCTGCCGCAGCAGAGTTAATGGATATGCAAGGACAGCTAAAACAGCTAAGATACGCAGAGGCTCTAGAGTTTTTGTCACAGGAGATGGGTCTACATGCCGTAGATGGCAAACTAGAATTTGAGGCAACTGAGTCTAGTGAGTCACTTTTAGTTGACTCAGAAGCCTTGATTGATCAGTACGATGCCTATATGGAAGAGGCGCAGACAGTTCTTGAGTGGCTAAGCAAGTTATACAGGCTTATAACTGAGATATTTTATTCCATGCAGGTTAGAACAAATAGCTATATAGACGGATCTAGCTCCACAATAGACTCGATATATGACGCATTTGATGACGACATTGTTACAAATAAGACAAAAGGAAAACTTAACCTATTAGAATATCTAACAGATGCCCTCTCTTTTAGATCAGGATTCATTTTAGGGTCAACTGATACAACAGTGATCGTGCAATTGCTATACGATATGATTAATAGGATACTTTTTCCAATTTCTGGAACAGCGTATAACTCTGCATCATCTACAGAAGGCGGAAAGATACTTGGGATTGAGTCAGATGCATCACAGAGTTTTATATCTGCATTAAAGGGGTGGCAGTTTTTACCAGAGTTCTGGACGACATCACCCGGTGTAACAATCATTCCAGGAATCACAACCGGTGAAGAGCTGGGTGTGGGATTTACAGACTCAAACTGGACCTCAGAAGATGACTTCTCGAGCTTCACTAAGGGTGATTATATTGCCCTGAGAGATCTTATAATGGATGATGAAGAGGGGGCGCAGAACGCCGCATATATCTGTAGGCTAGTAGGTTCAAACTATATTCTTATAAACGCATTTTCTGCTTATACCTTAGAGGATATAGGTTTCGGTGATGTATTTGATCCTACAACTGGAAATATATTTTCTATGTCGTCATCTGTTCTTGCTCAGATGACTGTTGTGAACGGTCGCTCTTCAGCAGCTAGCACAAATGTACCTGTTATAAATGTATTCGCAGCCCTGTCTTCAATGCTAGGAATTGATCCAACCATATCTCTGACAAATATAAATAATATAAGCCCAACTGGGGCGCCAGGCTCACTTCTATTAGAGCTTCTCACACCAATAGCTGCGGGAATCACTGAAGCTGGAAAGATTATGACCTTTAATATAGGAACAAATGTTCCTACTGGGACTTATCAGCAGGAGTCTGGAAAGCGATATTTTATAGGTCCGCTACTGGGGGCTGATCTGGATACCGCGATAGATAGGATGAATGAGTTTAGTCAATCGCTCGGCACGATGAGTAGCCAGCTCTTAAATATAGTGAATCTTCTTGTCTGTGCAGATGTGTCAGTTCTCACTGAACCGAGCTCAGGAATGTCTTTCATAGGAGAATCTCCTATAGGAATAGAAGGAAGAACATCAGCGTCATCATTTTTAGATGCGATTTTAGAGCAGCTTCAACAATTTGGATCTGATGTCGCAGGTCACGGCACTAGTCTTGGGTGGGAGGAGGCTGTACAGCTTTGGTGCATGCTAATTGGAGGTCAAAATGAGAATATCTCTTATCAGATGTTTAAGATAGCAATGCTTAACGCAGGCGACGAATTTGATGTAGATTCTGACATAGGCGAGGCATTAGCAGTTCAGATTGACATGACAGCACAGTATATTTATGATTATTGTACAGATGATGATGTATCTGTTGGAAATCACATTGATCCAGGCTCGCCTGTGGATCGGACAACTGTTTTTGCTGGATCAGGATGGACAGCAGATGCAAATGACTCAGACTTTAGAAAGCTTTCGATACCTGAGAATGATTCACTAACGAAGGCTCAGATTGCTGAAGCACTGTCGTTTAAGACATCAACATCTCCTTTGAGCCTCGCATCAAATGCAGTTCATGATTTTCAATTAAATTTGGTATACGCATATGGAGGTAGTAACATGTATGAACTTAACGATACAGTAGCAGATTATCTGCCTTTAACATATTATTCAAGGGTGGGAGTGGCTTATGTGTATATGGAGGCGATACTTCAAGGATCTATGCATGCGATGGTCTGTCCAACTCCAGAGGAAGAGCAGCCTCCTCGCCAGGCAACATCCAACGGATGGAACGACAACACCCTCGGCACTACCCCCTCAGATAAGGGTGCAGAGGTATGGTATAGTAGAAGGGCAGGAGCAGGCCTGCAAGATGCAATAATTCTACTTAGGTCCATGAGGGATGGTCAGGTGCCAGACTGGGATTCTATGGCACAGGAGGAGGCAAATGGAATGAAGAAATATGAAGGATCTTTAGAATATGACTGGAGTGGAAACCAGAGGTATGGAGAGATCAATCAGATCAGATACACATTTGAAACAGCACAATACGCATACACACAAGTTCTAGAGCAAGATGTCAATATCATCAATGATCTTCACTATCTCACAGCAATATTTAAGAGATTGAAAGATGCAATGGATGCACTTACAAGCTACTTAAAGGACACAGACTTTGAAAGCTCTGACGTCAACCAGGTCCTTGGGATGATCAAGTCTGATCCTGAATTTGGAAGGCTGGCGCTAACATCTCTGACAAGAGATTCACTGTCATTAAATTATTCTATCAAAGACTCACTTAATCAGTCAAATAGAGAGTACCCATATCTTCCCGCAGCAAAGGCATCGATGATCAACCAGATGAATGATCTTGCTACAATATCACTAGATGGTGAATTTATGACGACATATAGATCAGGAAGGAAGAGAATAATGGTCGTTGGAATTCCATCAGGTGCAATTGAGAGGCTAAGAAATGCCGCAGTTGATGCTACATCTGACTTACAGTACTGGGAGTCAACAGTCATAAAGCTTAGACTATATAGAAGAAATCTGCTAGACGATACAGAGGTCATGATTCCTAAGGAATATATGTTTGACACATCTAAGTTTATATTAGAGGGAAGATCTTCTAAGCCAGAGGCTTCACCTGGTGTGACTTATGTGTCATCTTCTGAGAATATAGACGCTGCTGAGATGTTTTTAGACGGATGGGATGTGGAAGACCTCCTTGATAATACTGTTGTCTATAGCTATGGTGTAGACGGAATTGAAGGAGATGCTCAGGGAGATGCTTATGGATCATGGGCGAAGAGTCATCTCAGAGATGGATCCTATAAGACAGTTTTTAAAAATCATGTTAATGATTTTTATCTTAAGCAGTATCTAATGCTAACTCTTGGAATCGATGTCAACGAAGATATTTTTCCATTTTTAGAGCAGGAGATATTTTTTGATGGACCAGATGAAGGGCTAGAAAAGGAGTTTGCGAGATTAAAGCAAGAGCTGGGAGAGAGATTTCCAACTAGGGACGTTGTGAGTAGTATAAATTATAATAGGCTTGTAGGAGAGCTACAAAGATCAATAGTGTTTAGTGGAAAAAAATATAGAAATAGAATACTCTACCCAAAGATTTTTGATAGAGTTTTTTGTATAATGATTGATGAGAGTGACTGGAATGATGCCCAGGCTGATAGTGCATACGACATGGCTATAGATCCTGTAACTGGCCTACCAGACTATGATTCTATGGCATTTCCAGAGGAGCAGACGGCATTAGCTGCAGATGTCATAGAACCCACATATTACCAGTTTTTTGCTGATATGAATATAATGCTTCCTGCAACACTAGAGGAATCCACAGAAGAGGCCACCGTAACTGTTACATCTGCAGATGATTTCCTCAGTGGAGCTGAGGCGAAGCAAAGTTCAATTGGTAATTTGACGCAGAAAAGAAGCTCAACATCAGAGGCACAGACTGCCGATGATATCTTGTCTGAGCCCCAGGGAGGCGCTGAAGGGAAGAAGTCTTATCTGGACCTGTGACGTCGCATAAGTGAATAAGCTATGACTATACTATTTATTAAAGGGAGGATATGAGATATGGCGCAACCATTTGCCAACGATGCATCATCATCTGTTACAAAGCGAGTTGGATTTGATGCAACTGAAATAGTGCAAAATGAATCTGAGCCCGAATCTACTGAGTGGGATTTTACAACATACCCATCTCGCCCCGTTACACTTATTAACATACCAGAGCCAGTAAAGGTAGATGTAAAATTTGTCTATAATTTTTATACAAAGGATGAAAGAACGAATTCCGCAGGTCGTCTCGATGTGATAGATTTAAGTGATAGTTCTCAAGCAAATATACAGTTAGCAAAATTAGAAAAGTATCCTAGATACTCTCTCATCAATATATCTGCAGCAAAATTTACAAATCCAGATCCGTATTTGGCAGAATTAGCAAATGGCTTAAAGATATCAGAAAATAGGGACTTGCTAATGTTTGAAGGAGCTGTAGCTAGTGCTTACTTTAGTGGAATTAACTTAAAGGATGATCAGATCGATTTAAGCTTCTATTCGATGATAGAGGGATCTGTTAACTTTTTTGGCCTAGATACAGAAAACAACGGAAACACAGAGTCTAAAGAGCTGCTTGAATATACAGACACATCTTCTGCTTGGGCGTCAGACGGGTCTGCTATAAGAAGTGCATTATCCAATATTCAATCTCAGGGAGCGACATACGCTGATGCTGATACAACAGCAGAGATTACATCTGACGCATTTAGGACAGTAAGATTTCTTGACTGGGATATAAACATCAATAATCTTGTTTTTAATAACATTGTGAGAGGATCGATAGAAGATAAGACAAACATCTATGAAGATGAAATAAGGTCGATGGGTAGGCATGCTGAGGCTGCGCAGCTAGCTGCCGTTACAACAACCATACCAGGTGCGATATCTGCAGACGAGTATGAGATAACAGTCCAGCCTGTATGGGAAGAGGCTGTTGATGGAGACTCAGTTGAATGTGGAGGAGAGTATAATGAGGGATCTCATCCGATAGGATTCTATATAGAAAAGCTTGAAATAGCCTCAGATGGAAGCAGGATAGAGCATCCACCCTTAATAGTCGATACGTATGGAGATATTGAGCTGCTAGACACTGCAGTGAGGTATGGAGGGTCATATATCTATAATGTTAAGACAGTGTGCTTGACAAGATTTGAAGCTATTGAGAGAGATGACTTCGGAGAGATCGAGGATCAGGTCGTAACAGCTGTTGTTATGGTCGCTTCTGATGGTAGAACAATTACAGTTGAGTGTGTTGAAAATATACCCCCAAATCCACCCACAGATATAAAATTTCTATGGGATTATGGATATAATAATTTGATGATACACTGGGACGCTCCAATGAATCCTCAGAGAGATGTCACTCGATACCAGGTCTTTAGAAGAAAATCAATTAATGTGCCATTTACATTAATTGCTATGCTAGACTTTGATCAGTCAACTTCTATCCAGCCTCCAAAAGAGGAGGCTCCTGAAGATAAGATAATTAATCTCTCTGCTGCTGGTAAGACTTTTAGAGATGTTGAATTTACAAAGGAGTCAAAATACATATATTCGATCGCAGCAGTTGATGCGCGAGGTTTTACATCAAATTATTCAGCACAGTTCATGGTTTCGTTCGATATATTTAAAAATAGGGTGGAATTAGAGCTAATATCTAATTCAGGAGCACCAAAGCCGTACCCTAATTTATATCTTAATACAGATCTTTTTGTTGATACAATGAAGGATTCTGGACATTCAAGATTAAGAATATTTTTTGATCCCGAATACTATAAGGTATTTAAAAGTGAGCTGGTAGAGGTTTATAACTCAACAGAAATGAAAACTGAGTTAGTATCTAAATCAAGTGATCTTAATATTATTCCAGATGGCGCAAAGTATAAATTGCAGATAATTAACGTTGATGACCAGATGAGTAATGTTGTCAATATTAATATAGACGATCAATCAGGGCCTCCGCTGAAGATAGGTGTCAATAGAGCAACTGTTGTAACACTTGGTTTAGAAAATGCTGTTACAGAAGATACATGATATAGAAATGATGAATATTTACTTAGAATACTTAAAAGGTGTATATTTAAGATAAGGAGATAAAAATGGGATTTTTAGACCAGAGTACAAATAATATAATATTAGATGCAGTCCTCACAGACAAGGGAAGAGAGGCCCTTGCAAGAAATGATGGCAGCTTTAATATTTTTAAATTTGCATTCGGTGATGATGAGGTAGATTATGGCCACATTAAGAGCTTTGGAAGGACTGTCGGAAAGGAAAAAATTGAAAAGAATACCCCTGTCCTTGAAGCCTCTACACACGGTAATTTAGGATTAAAGTATAGGAATATATCTGTAAATAATGATGCTATCACAAGGTTGCCATCTATATCTCTAGATGGATTAACAGATGCCATACTTAGTCTGACTAGAACATCATCTACAGAGAATTTTGGATCAATAGTTTCCAGTCAGACACTTGCTGGTGGCGGAACACTTGATCCCGATCTTACAGACTTCAGCTATAAGGTGACCATGGATAATTTATTTCTTAAATATCAGACTCGCCCTCCCATATCAATAGATCAGGACAATGTTGCTACGTATATAGTTGGTGCGGATTCAACAATAGGTGCCAGAGGTCTTTCTAAGTTGACATTTACAGTAGTGGCCAAGGCAGTTTCAGATGCCACATTTGACACATATAAGCAGAAGGGTGGATCAGTTGTAGAAAGAATTGTAACTATTTCTGGAATGAACTCTGGCGCTTCTATTAACTTTAGATGTCAAATTACATAGTTTAAATTGGAGTTTTTAAGTGCCTACATTTAAAGAGATAAGCAGCGCAGATATTACATCGACGAAATCATTTCTTAATCAGCTTGTAGATATAATTCAAGAGGATATATCTGGATCGTCTACTAGAAAAAAATATCAGGTATATGTTACAGGTGGCATAGGTCCAGGAGTGACGTCATCATTATTTCAAACAGTATTTGATCAAGATTTTACTTTGCAGACAGCAAATGCTGTTATGGACCTTACAGTTGGATTATTTTCAGGTAGTACTGTTGTAACTGGAGCATCTACAGGAGTAGATTCAGTAGGAAAGGTCTTATTTCCATCGACCTCAATGATGATGCGCGAGAAGGTTAGCAACTATAGGCAGTTCGCTCAGTTGTTATTAGGTGACGCTGACTCAAGATTTTATTCTCCATTTTCCAACTATACAGCTGCAACAGATCAGATTGATGAGGCATTATTTATATCATTTAAGAGACTATTTGCACGGGATAAGATTAAGAGAGAGACATTCGCTATGAAATTTTATAGAAGTGCATCTCATGCTTATGAGGAGCTAACTAGAGCTACTGACGGCGGAAGTGGAACACAAAAGCCCAATCTCTTTCAAACATCTGAATCAGGATCAGAGATTTTTACAGATGTTGGTGCATCATTAAACCTAGAGATGTCATATGGTGGAAATGTTGGGAATATAGTTAATGCATCAGCCACAGCAGAAAATGTTGGCCTAATGTTTTATGATCAAGGCGTCGCAATAATGGATTTGAACAAGGTCATTTCTGGATCTGAGGCCGTTTCAGGTACAATTGGTGCATTAAATGCTAACACAGTAGATAATTCTACAGGAAAGATGATAATAGGAGGAAAGCACGCTGCAAATCCAAACGCTAAGTTTATACCAGACTTTATGGTTTCTGCATCGATTGATAATATAGTGGATCACTTTGCAAGTTGTAGGTTTAGCTCTGGATCTAATACTGCGATGACATTTCAAAATCTAACAAATATAAACTCAACAT
>Ga0209434_1001144_pt1 | contig 12092 bp, 20 predicted proteins | sample ETNvirnome_2_300_FD_184068 | JGI IMG/M metagenome (GOLD analysis project Ga0209434, IMG submission 184068) | Marine viral communities from the Pacific Ocean - ETNP_2_300 (SPAdes) (version 2) | ecosystem: Environmental > Aquatic > Marine > Oceanic | place: Pacific Ocean | collected 2013-06-22
AAATTGTAAAAACAAACAAATCCCCACAAAATAATAGAACCTTCCAATTTCTCGATTTAGATTAAAAAATTCGCAATAAAAGAATCCCTTGAAAGTGATAAAATAATAGATATAATAGAAATATGAGTAAAACTATAAGATATAAAGAAGTAGATGTAATAGAAGTGAAAGAACTAATATGTAATCTAAACTGGTTCAGAAGATGTATCAAATATCAATAAAGTCTAGGTAGTAAAGGACAACCTATAAAGGAATATGAAATGGGTGAAAAAAGAATGCTTCTAGCTGTATTAAGAGAATTAGAAATACCAGATGATTAAACTATGGCTCTACTAATAATAACAATAATCACTGTAGCCTTAAGGTTGTTGTTGATAATATAATTAAAGATATCAAAGATAGAGGTAAAAGAACTATTTCCTTGACAAGATCTTCAAATACTATTACAGTTAAAAAGGAAATATACATAGATGACTATAGAACAAAATAAGCTGATACTTGTGTCCCTATTTGGATTAATGTTGATTACAGGGGCTATAGGAGCCTTCCTAGTAGCCTTCTATTGTGCTATGGCAATAATAACAATAGTTGTTATAGATGTTGTCTTAAATAAGTAAATATAGACAATTACATGGTCAAAAATAAGGTGGGACTAGGTGGGACCATAGCCCATTGTGGTGGGACTAATTCCCATAACCCCATTTTTTACCATCAAAACCATTTTTTAGCCTCAAAACCCTGTTCAGCTCCTTTTCTACTTAATCTCAAAAAAAATAAATAAAAAATCTATTATTTCTGCCACTAAATTGACTATTTAATCAAATATCCTTATAAAAAATATAGGAGATGACTACAAAAAAAATGAGATTGTCCTACTAAAAATTTGAGATGTCCTCCGCCCTTCGAAATCACTTTGCAAGTTCTATTTCAAAAAAAAATAGATTTTTTATTATTGCCCCAGATAATTAAGGATATATATATAGCCATGAAGAATTAGGTGGCAATTATATCTTCATTTGCCCCAAGAATTTATGGCAATTATATAAATTTTAAATCTCTAGAAAAAAGTGGAACTTGGAATTTTCTAGAGATTTAAAAAATATTTTGTATATGCTGTAGGAGGAGGTAGAGAAGGGTTGGAATTTTCTAGAGATTTAAAAAAGTTGGAAAGTGATAAAAAATTATGGTAAAATATAGTAGAAAGGCACTGAAATGAATTTAATTATAGATATACTTCCTTTACCAGTGTTATTTCTCTTTTTATCTTTTTGTTTTAAGAAAGCACTGAAGTGATAAATAGAATTTTAATGTATGGAGGACTTGTTTTTTGTGTGGCAGGGATTTTCTTCAGTCTTATCGTTTAGGTCAGCTGTCATATTTATTTTATTAGGAACATTTGTATCTAAGAAAGCACTGAAATGAGTAAAATAGGAATAAGTAATTTTGTAAGAAGACAGACAAGGGAATCTGAGTTCACTCATTTCTATTGTGGGTGGGATTTCTTAGTTTCTTTGACTACAAAACAATTTAAAGATGGTAACTATTCTAAGGGTTATAGAGATGGTGTGGTTGTTGTACATATAAAAAGTGAAAATTGTGGATTATTTTGGACTTATGATGGATACCCGATGTCTGAGGGGATGTTATTGAAAGCGGAATATAGGAAGGTAGTTGGTCGTGAACATGAGCCTCCTAAAGTTATTGTAACTCCCTGTGATCCTAAAGTACATTGTAAATATGTTGATGTTATATTGTATAGGGCAGATGTTCTTGAGGAAGATGGAGACCGTTCAACAGACTGTGATTGGGAGATTATTAGTATTAATGGTCGTGTAAATATAAAAGCTTCTCCTATGGACCCTATGACTATAGTAAGGAATTGGAAGCACTTACCAGGCGGCACTAAAATGAAGGGTAGGACTGCTGAGGAGGTTTTAGAAGAACTTTGTCAATCAATTATGTTTAAAAATGGAATTTCTACTTCCGCAGAAAAAAAATTGGAGTAAAAAATGAAAAGAAGATGAAAAAGTAATTACAGCAATTGTAATAGGACTTATAATTGGATTTTGCTAGGTTTGTTTATTATTTGGCAAGGATCTCAGGTACAATCTAGATATAGAGTACTTATTATAAGTGATTCAGGAGAAAAGAGTACAAGTAAAATTTCTAGTTATGGTCCTGCTTCCAAGCTTTATGAAGCGACTGAATTAGAAGGTCTTCACAGTGTAACAATAGTACGTGAAATAAGAAAGAAATATAAGGAAAAATAGAAAATTATGAAAGTAGTAACAACAAATATAACAACCCATAAAGGTCATTATAAGAACTATAAGGGAGAAGTTAGAGATAAGGACTGTGGAGGAGGAAAGAAGACCCTGAGAAAGTGTTTAGGACCTGGATGTGAGAGAATGTTTGAATCACTAGGTAGCGGAAATAGAATGTGTCCTACATGTAGTGATCCTAGAAAAAGGATATCAACATGGAAGAATTCTTTCCCTTCTAAGAAAGCACTGAAATGATATTTTTAACAATTTTATTTTTAATGGTAGCAGGCTTTATATTTTTATTTTTTTCTCCTATTTTATCTCTAATAGGAGTTCTTTGTATATGGACATCAGGTATTTTAATTATATATGGTTGTCTTTGTGATAAATGGGGAAGAGATTGGAAAATTCCTTTCCTCCCGCAAAAAAAAGATAAATATAAAGATATAGAAGATTTTGTATTACAAAAGAGCCTTAAAAAAGTACTATCTTCTCTCGCCATAATTTCTATTCTTAATTTTTTAAAGAAGATGTGTTTTCTCTGTAGTATAGGTTGTTTTATAATTTCTATATTTTATACAAATACTGTGTACCTTTTTGTAGGTATTCTCTGTTTTTTACTTTCTCTAATTTTTTGGGCGACCTATGAAACTTTTCGTAAGTCCCATTGTGCAAATATAAAAATATATGAGAAAATAATTGAAGGTTTAGGTAAAAGGATTGAAGAGGAGGAAAATAATGTTAGCACTAAGTGAAACTACAGCAGGGCTTATTGGTCTTGGTTCAGTTTTCCTAATAATTTTTATAATGGCAATTATTATGTAATGAACAAAAATATAGAGTCATTTATATAGGAAAAGATGACAGAATACAATTTAGTATATTAATGACAAGAAAGAATGCTTTAAATTATTTTAAGATGTTTGATGATGCAAGAATGATGGTTAAATGTCTTAAGGAGACAGACCCTTTATTTCCTGATAAAAAGATGATAAGGACTGATAGAGAAATTATGAGTGGAGAGAAGAAATATCACATTGGACCATTAGGAGGGTAGGAGGAGAAAATGCATAAATTTATGAGTGAATTTAATGATCACGACAGATTTTTTCTAAAGACAAGGTTTATATGGGCACTTTCTTTTACGAGTATTTTTATTATAAGTTCTATTTGTCGTATAATATTTACAATAATTTTGAGAAAGACTGTAGGAAAAAAGATTAGATTAATGGATGGATTAGATGGGATAGTTTTTTATTCTCCGCTAAAAATAAGTGAGGAGCAGAATTGACTAAAAAAGAAATTAAAAAGAAAATTTCACATCTTATTAAAAAGATGATGAGTGGTGAAAGATATTGTGAACTTGCTTGTTCTGACACTATTAAAGGGGATTTAGAAACAATGGAGGTTTTAATCAAATATTCTCTCTTTGATAGAGGATCTCTAAAAAAAGAGATAAGAGATCTAAAAATAAGAAATGGTAGTTTAGGTAAGATGAATAAGATGTTACGTGGAATTTTAGATAGAAATAACGGGAAAGACTGGGATTCTCCAGGATATCAACGACCTTGATTCGGGTGGAAAAGTAAATATTGTTTCCCTGTTTTTAAAGGAGCTTAAAGATTTTTAATGTAAGCTCCTTTTTTAAAGGCACTTAAAGATTTTTCTAGAGATTTAAAAATTATTGAGTAAAGATGTACGAAATTTTTATATTTGCCTGATTTTTAAAAAATGGAGAAAAAAATGAACTCGACAATAGATTATATGGAACAATTAATAAGTTTTAGAAAACAAGGTATCCCTATCCCTAAAGGATGGAAATATTCTTGTATAGAAGACTTTGTCATAAAAAATGGAAAGAACTATACAGAAATAGTCCCCTTCTGGGAAAAGATGAAAGCACCAAAAGAATGTTATAAAAATGCTTATTCCCTAAGTGTTGGAAATAAAGGACTTACATACGTAGAAGGTTATGCGAAACCTAAGGGACTACTAGTAACTCTACATGCCTGGTGTATAACTGAAGACGAAAAGGTGATAGATCCTACGTGGAGAAATGGCGTAGAGTATTTTGGGGTCCCATTTAACAAAAAACATGTGAATAAAGTTCTACTTAAAAGAAAAATGTATGGGATATTAGATGACTGGGAAGATAATTTCCCTTTATTGAGGGGTGTCCCAAAAAGTGTATTTATAGCTAAAATTTAACACTATTTTCTTTCATATCTCCTTTAAAAATAAGTAGTTATAAAAAAAGTGAAGAAATTTGATAAAAATATTTGACATATTGTTTCACTTTGCTATAATAATATCAGCTTAAGCACTGTTTTTGTTTTGTTTTTTCTCTTTTTAGGAGTATTCGATGGTCGGTAAAACATATCTTGTTGAGAAGTTAAAGCAGAATGGGGATTCCTTCAGCCCGGTTAAGTTGTTAAGGACAGGACGAAAAGGATTTTATCCATCTACTCATAGCGTAAAAAACGCAAGGAAGTTAACGACTATGAAGAAAGCTCGAGACCTTAGTCGGCATTTAGTGAATCCTATTAGGATCCACCCTGCTACAATTAAATTTGTAATATAGGGTCCTGTTGGTCTAACTTCTACCCCGCTGGCTGGGTCTCTGGTCAGCGGGGTTTTTTTCTAGAAATTTAAAAAATAAAAGACTATAGTGATAAAAAATATATATAAAGCACTATAATTGCTTGAAAGTGATTTTTTTAGAAGTATAATGGAGTAATTAGTTGTCTCACCTATAAGGAGTTGAAAAATGAAGAATCGTGTTTCGTATCAAGAGCATCGTAAAGAAGCAGAAAAAAAAGGAAGAGAAAGGGCAGAGTATATTAATTCGAGAGGAAAGAATGTGGTTGTAAGAAGGAATCACATGTCAGAAGAAAACATAATAAAGAAAAGAAGGATTTATAAGGAATTTATTAAAAATATTCCTCTCCCAATAAAAAACAAAGCGGGAAGTAATTTTTTTAATCCTTATAGATATTCGGGTGTGTATTTTGGTTGTATTCAATCTTTATTTTTGCTTGGATCTAATGAATGGCATTCTTATAATGACGTTATAGCTAAGTTAAAAGAAGTCATGATGAAGATGAGACCCGATAGTAAAGGAATAAAGCCTTGGGAGAAGTTTGAGGGAAGAGCGGCTAGGAAGAATGAAGATGGAAGTGATTCTGCTAGAGCAAAAGATGTTGAAGGCAGAATGAAACACAATATGAGGGTTCTTCAGAGAGTTTATATAGAAAAGGAAGCTAATCCTTATGGATATAAACTTCGTCAAGCTCTTGCTTGTATAGATATAAAGATTGAGGATAAGATATTTTGGTATTTTCGTCTTAATACTACTTTTAAAAATGAGGCTGAAGTGAAGCCTATTTTTGACCAGGGAAAAGGAAAAGGAATATCTAAACTAGCGGCAAAGTAAGTTTTTATAAAGAGATATAGAATTTTCTAGAGATTTAAAAAATTCTGGCAGTAGATAGAGAAAGGAATTTTTAAAATGGAAAATGATGTTATATCAGCTAGTGATGTCGTATCTCACCCAGTCTATCGTTTTAGAACGGGTATTGATGAGATAGATTGGATGGGTGGGCATTCAACGTGGGATGATGGTACTGTTCGTTGGGGTCTAGCTGTCGGAACGGCTGGTTTATGGTCTGGAGAGAGAGGTGTAGGAAAAAGTAGAGTAACTACAGAAATAGCAAAAAGTGCTTCTATGGTGAGAAATGATAAAGGACATTGTTTCAGTGTAGTTTATTTTTGTTTGGAAAATGCAGTTTCTATTTTTGTAGAAAAAGCAAAAGCGGATGGAACTAAACTTCCTAGCAATCTTTATGTTAGTTGTCAACGTAATCTAGAAAAACAAATTGATATAATAAAAAGGGTTAAAGGACAGTTAATTTTTATAGACAGTATAAATATGGTAGATGAATATAATAATGGATATTCTGATAAAGTAGTAAGAGATGTTGTTGAAACTTACAGAAAAGTGGCAAAAGAAGAAAATGCTCATGTTATTTTGATAAGTCAATTAAATAAAGAAGGGAAGACAAAAGGTAACACTACTTTACCTTATTTGGTAGATATGGAAATGTCTATTGTTCATTCAGAGGAATGGGGAAAAGGACATTTTGACGTAAAAGTTGGTAAGAAACATAGATTTGGCGTAGTAGATGATAAATATACTAGCACTTGGGAACATAACAAGAATAATGTTGAGGTAGTGTCGTTTAATTGTATGAAGGATGAGTTTTGGGCACATTCTCACGGTGATCAGGTTTTTGATGTTGAGGCAGAAGCTGTGAAAATTATTAATAAAGTAAATGCTGAAGAAGAGAGAGGTTTTTTAAGTAGATTTTTAAGAGGATAATAATGTTAGTTTTAAGTAGACAAAGAGATGAAAGTATAATGATAGGTGATAATATTGAAGTTATCATTGTAGATATTAGAGGAGATAAAGTTAGGTTAGGAATAACTGCTTCTACTAAAATTCCTGTTCATAGAAAAGAAATCTATGAAACTATAAAAAGAGAGAAAAAGGAAGGGTGAGTGGCGGGTAGTGCCGAAGCTTCTCTTAATTCTTGAAAAGTGAAAAAAATGAGGTATAATAGAAAATGAATGCGGTAGAGGAAAGGGCAAGAATTAAATGAGTTCGTATGTCAGAAGGTTCTTGTCCTTTCTTATTTTTTTAAAAAAAAGAAGGATTAAATAAGAAGAATTAGGAATAGGATAAATTACGTTAACAAAAGTGGTTAAAATGAGAACGACATATCGACATTATAATATTAATAATAAACTGGAATGTCTCCCCGCCAATCCAGTCTCCGATATGTGGTTTGGTCAAAGGAGACAAACTTAAGCTGCTTTTGAACATATATTTTCCCCTATTCCAAAGCGGCTTGAAAAAGTCGCTTTTTCTATGGGAAAAAGTAGAGTCGATTGGCTCAGCTAGGCTAGAGCGTCTCGTTTACACCGAGAAGATCGTGAGTTCGATTCTCACCTCGACTATTCCAAGGTACTCTAATGGTAAGAGGCTTGACTGTTAATCAAGTGCTTGCAGGTTCGAATCCTGCCCTTGGAGTTAGGTGTTAACTTTAAAGGAGTTTACCATTTTATGTCGAATATATAAGTAGTAATTCTACTTATTAAGGATATAAAATGGGAAAAGGATTAAGTAAAAAACGTCTGGAGATGGGTGAAGAAAAATGGCAAGAACATCAAAGAATTAGGAAAAATAAAAAAGCCAATAAATATAGAAGAAATAATGCGGATAAAGTAGTAAACTGGAGAAAAAGGACAAAGATAAAGCTGATAAATTATAAAGGAGGCAAATGTCAAGTATGTGGTTATGACAAACTTTATCCTGGTGCTTATGCCTTTCATCATAGAAATACTGAAGAAAAAGAATTTTCTTTAGGTGGAAAAACTTTGGCATTTGAGACGTTAAAAAAGGAAGCTGATAAATGTGATTTATTATGTTGTAGATGTCATCAGGAGATACATGATAAGGACCGTAATTGTGAAAGACAGCAAACGATAGAGATGTGGAAGAAATATGGTCCTGGTTATACAAATAGAAAATGCCCGGTAGTGTAATGGTAGCACTGCTGTCTCTGAATCAGTAAGTTTGGGTTCAAATCCCGACTGGGCAGTTTAGATGCCTTGTGGTGTAATGGTGGCATGGGAGACTTTGAATCTCTAGGACTAGGTTCAATTCCTAGCGAGGCAGTTTCACTGAGATGGGTGTTTTCACCATATGGTGAAAGGTAGCACTTGAGTGAAAGTTGGGTTGGTGGTGTAATGGCAGCATCAGACTCTCCAAAAGTTTGGATCAAGGTTCGAATCCTTGCCGACCCGTTTGAATAATTCCTGAGATGAATAGGAATTAGATCTTTGATATAAGAATAGGAAGAATAGAGGGTTGTAGTATAAAGGCTACCACGCTGTCCTGATACGACAGAGATTCAGGTTCAAGTCCTGGCGACCCTATAATTTGGGAGTCCGCCAAAGTTCTAGACATTACCAAGAAGTATATGGAAGGGCTGGCATTGGCGAGCCGATCACCCTGCTAAGGTGTAGTTCCGAAAGGGCTTAAGAGTTCGAATCTCTTTCCTTCCTTTGAAACAAAAAAGTCAACCGGAGTTGACTTTAGTGCATGAATTCCTTTCCATTACAGGCATTGAATGTTCACGACATTTGAATTATAACAGGAATTTTAGCACTTTGAAAGAAAATTTTGGAAGGTAGCGATAATGGTATCAAACGGGGTTTGAACCCCCGGCCTGCGTTCTTCGTAGAGGGTTCGATTCCTTTACCTTCCGTTGGGAGTAAAGCATTAATAGTGATGCAATTGCCTTTTAAGCTCTAGAAGAAGGGGCAGTACCTTTCACACCCATTTAAGAAAGACACCTCGAGAGTTATTTATTTTTTTTACAGACTTAAAATTTTGTAAAGATATAGTAGAAAGTGAAAAAGAATATGGTATAATTAGATAGATGCCCTTATCGTCTAGTCTGGTCTAGGATACATGGTTTTCATCCATGCGACATCGGTTCAAATCCGGTTAGGGGTATTTGATGCGGGATAGAGTAGTGGTCACTCGAGGGTTTCATAAGCCTTACACGCAGGTTCAATTCCTGCTCCCGCTATTTGCGGAGGAGTGAAACGGACATATAAATCACACTAGCCTCATAAGCTAGTAATATCGGGTTCGACTCCCGTCTCTCGCTATTAGGAGTAAAGATGATTAAAAAGATACATTGGATTCTAAGATTTTTAATTACTTTTGTATGGTTATTTTTTTTAATGGGTTGTGAATATTTATTTCCCGTTTTTTTTGATAATAACAGAATTTTATTAGTAGTTATTTGGGCAATTATATCTTTCGGACTTTCATTTTGGATTTTTTTTGGTCTTAAAAAGGTTTTTCCGGATAGTTGTTGTCATCATTAGAGCGATATAGTTCAATGGTCAAGAACACACGTTTCATAAGCGTGGAATGAAAGTTCAATTCTTTCTGTCGCTATTAGGAGAAAAAATGGAAAATATAAATAAAAATGGAATAGCAAAAGAAGCTGAAAATTTTAAATGTCATTTTTGTGGGAGATTACTTAAAGATCATAGTAGAGATGAAATATTAGAAGAAATAAAAGATTATGGTAATTATCTTACTGGGAGAAAATCTACTCTGACAAAAGAAAAGATGGAGAAAATAAAAAAGAATTTTAAAGTTAAATAATTTTTGCGAATAAAATTATGAGTATGAATGAAAGAAAAAGACAACAGAGAATAAGAAGAGAAAGAGAGATGACTAGAAGAAGAACAACAATTTTATCAAATAGGGATCGAGATAGATTTTTAAAGATGTTAGAAGATAAAGAACCAAATGAAGCACTGAAGAAAGCCGCTAAAAGATATAAAGAAAAAAGAGAAAAAGGAGAATTCGTGGACTGAAAGCTAATTGGTTATCGCTTGTAACGATCAGGTACAGGTTCGAATCCTGTCTTATAATGAAAATTATAAGTAGTGTAATGGCAGCACAGAAAAACCCAATTGCAATAACTTGTCCACTTTTACAGAGCGTAGTGAAGCTTGGACATCTCGCCTGGCCTGGAACCAGGAAATCGCAGGTTCGATTCCAACTCGTCACATTATCTAAGTACTTTTATTTACTACATTTACAAGGAAGTAATATGATATTTTTAATTTTGTCAGCACTATTTTATATTTTTATTGAAAAAGAAATTTATATGTTACATAATTTATGTTATAGTATAATGTTATGTGAAAAAATAAATAATTTCTAGAGATTTAAAAAATTTCTGGGTAAGATAATGTTTGAGTAAAAATAACTTTAATTAGGAGATGTTGAAATGAAGACTATTTACACTTACGAATGTACAAATAGAGCATGTAATCATGTTCAAAGGAAGACTGGAACCAGACGTTCACAGATGAGATGTGAAACGTGTGGAAGACAGGCTAACCTGATAGATACAGAAAAAATAGGATGACTAGGAAAATAATTCTATTTATTCTAGCTTATTTAGCACTGTGTTAGGAGTGAATAAATGAGTAAATTAAAACTTTATGTTTGGGAAGGATTTGCTCCTAGTTATAGTGGAGGTTTGGCTTTTGCTCTTGCTGAAAGTAAAGAAGAAGCAAAAAAATTGATTATAGAAGAACATTATGACCCTGAAGAATGGGGAGATTCTTATGAATATGAAGTAGACAAGAAAGTAGCTTTTGCTGTTTCTGGAGGAGGTTGAGATGTTACCTTGTAAAAAATGTGTATATAAAGAAAATATTCCTGGTGACTGTCATATTTCTTGTTTATTTGACTGGGAGAAAAATTGGGAAAAAGAAGATCCTAAAAATAGAAATGGAGAAGAATCTACTACTAATAAGTGGTTTGTTTTTCCCTTTAATTATGATCCTGTTTGGGGACCTAATAAATGTGACGGGTATAACACTGAATTAAATCCTGAAGATAAAAAAGAATTTGATCCTATGGAAAAATTAATTAAGATGTTAGGAAAAAGGAGTTTATTTTAGGTCCTGTGGCTTAGTCTGGTTAAAGCAGAAAACTCATAATTTTAAGATCGTAGGTTCGAATCCTACCGGGACCATATGGCCCTATAGTTCAATGGTTTAGAACGGAGTGCTTATATCACTCAAATATCTGTTCAATTCAGGTTGGGGCTATTTGAAGGGAGTATAATTCAGTTGGCAGAATATCTCACTTTTAATGAGAAGGTCAGAGGTTCGAGTCCTCTTACTCCCATTGTTCGAATCTGGTCCTTCACCCCATGACTAGGTAGCCAAGTGGTTTAAGGCGGGAAGCTGCAACCTTCTCCATCGTGGGTTCGACCCTCACCCTAGTCTTTAGAAGTAATTTTATACGAGATGAAAATGAATATTTTTATTATTATAGTTGCTGTTATTGCTCTTTTATGTATGATAGGATGTGTTGCTATTTCTCTTATATTAGTAACCAAATTATTTAGAAAGTAATAAAGATGTTTGTTACTCATATTGATATGTTTTGTTATCATAATAATTGCATGTTTTCTTTTGTATGTTCTTTTATTTAAGAGGTAACAAGATGTTAGCACTGAGTTATGGATCATATTTTATATATTGTCTTATAACTTCAGGCAGTTTTTTAATTTTCATAATTATAGTAGTTTTATTACATAGATTGTTTCAAAACTATTTAGATAAGCAGGATTAGTGTTAACGGCAAGCACGACACGCTTCCACCGTGTAAGTATTAGTTCGAATCTGATATCCTGTATTAAAATTAATTATTGCCTCCGTGGTGGAATGCATACACTTGCGGCTTAGACCCGTAGGCTCTTTACAGGGCGTGAAATATCGCCATTGGAGGAAAAAGCCTGAGAGAAATGAGCGTGGAGAATATTTTTCTACGGATCATCGTAATAATTATATTTGTATTCCTAAATGTCATTTCAAACTCATATTTGGTTTTACACCTAGAAAAGGTTCTTGTACTGAAAAAGAGAAGATTTAAAATAGGTCCCTATGGTGAAAATGGATTATCATCTAACTCTTCTAAAGTTAAGTTCCAGGTTCGAGTCCTGGTAGGGATATTAAAGGAAATTAGGAGAAAAAGTCGAATTATATAGTAGAAGATTATTTCTACGAGGATTGAAAATGAACAAAAGATTAGCAGAGATAGCCGAAAGTGTACTGGCCGAGCAGATTGAAAAGATATTGCAAACGCCTGCGGATTCTGATGTAGCCAAAGCAAACCATCACTTGTTGGAGTACAGGGGTACAGAGCCTAATGCAGATGGA
>Ga0209434_1001147_pt1 | contig 12078 bp, 18 predicted proteins | sample ETNvirnome_2_300_FD_184068 | JGI IMG/M metagenome (GOLD analysis project Ga0209434, IMG submission 184068) | Marine viral communities from the Pacific Ocean - ETNP_2_300 (SPAdes) (version 2) | ecosystem: Environmental > Aquatic > Marine > Oceanic | place: Pacific Ocean | collected 2013-06-22
CTACTGGGAGAGGTATGCGAAAAAGAGCATGGGAAAGAAGCCTTTGGGGCTATAGGGGTGAGGCAGATGTTTCATATCGTCACCGGCCCACATAAAGACACGCGTCCTGAGTGCAACGAGAAGGTGGGGGCCATGTGCTACGCTACCGGCCAGTGGGACTATGGCTGTCCTGACGAACATTGGGCCTCTCCAATGAAGCCCCCCCAAAGTCGAAGCCATTCAAGCATGGCGGAAGGTGATGAGCAGATAGGAGAGCATAAGCTGTCCCATCCGCTCCGTATGGAGGGAGTTGACGTTGTATAACTTTCTGGAGGGTAGTGTATAAGTTCCAAACAAACAGAGAGTGCAGGACGCTCTCATAATCAATCCTATGCCGGGAGTGAAGAGGCTCCCGGCAATTTTAAGGAGACGAGATGAAGAATATCGTATTTATGGCAGAGTTGAACAGGATTACAGTTCAACCAAGGAACGACGGCGATATCGCCAAGGTGGCGTTTATCGGTAAGGCAGAAATGCCGGAAGCAAAGGCACTGTTGGCGGTGTATGGCAAGACGATGGATCTTGAGTTTTCGCACGGTGGAGATACAGCGGTGATGGGCGGTTGTGTGGCAGAGTTCAAGCAGTTCACGCCTACAGCCAAGGTGACGGGAAACATCATACGGATAGGGTTTACGATTCGCGCTCATGACTCTATTTTACTGGCGCTGCTAGGATCCTTTCGGGAAGATCTACAGATCACAGTTAGCCCGGACGGACAACAGTCAGAGCTATTCCCGGACGCAGAAGAAGAGGAAGGCGAGATCGAAACCATGGAAGATCCCACAGTACTAGAAGCATGAAAGAAGCAGTTGTCTACCGAATGATGCATGAGAATTGTAAAATATTCTGCAATAGCAAATGCCCGACAATGGATAAAGGTAGAGGCTGCGTAAAAATATCCTGTAAGATCGTGAGAGATCAGGAATGCGAAGAATGCAAGAACTAAGATGAACCACGCAACCCTATCCATATTGAGCATTGACCCTTCTTTGCGCGCCACGGGTGTGTATTACGCCAATGGAGCGGATAGAAAGGTATGGGTAGTGAAGACAGGGAAGATGGAAAGGGTCGCGGCATTGTCAAAACTGAAAGATGCCTGCTCGAGTATCGCAAGGGAATATCCAGCTGATATCGGAGTCGTTGAGGGCTACGCATACGGAGCGCATTCAAGATCGATGACAACCATGGGAGAGGCAGGCGGTATCATCCGGGTGATTCTGTATGAGCACACGAAGTACCTGTTTGAAATCGCCCCGGTAGCCTGGAAAGGGATCGCGATTGGGAAAGAGCATAAGAAAACCACGAAGGCACAGATAGTAGAATACCTACGACTGGTCGAAGAGAAGTATCACGTTAAGTTCGATTCGGCGGATATTGCAGATGCTTACATGATGGCGCGGATTGTGAAAAGCATGATTGCTGGTAAGTGGACAACGAAAACGGCTATAATGGTGCGTAAGAGAGTACAGGAGGTCTTCGGATGAAACAAGACTCAGGCGCAGCAGTGGCGATTCTTATAGGGGTTTTATTAAGCATTAATATTTATTCACATATTCCAGAACCGCGAGAATTGCCTATAGAACTGGTAATGCATATACCGGATTACGATACAGAACCAGTGACGAATACAGAACCAGTGACGAATACAGGAGGCGCAGAATCTGAGCTTCCTGAACTGCCCGAAGTGTTTATGACTTTTCCGGTTGTTGAGGATGACTACAGAATAACGTCGCCATACGGCAGACGGATTTCACCGTTATTGAAAATTGAGCTAAAACATGATGGCGTGGATATTGGCGCAGCAGGGAGAGCCGAAGTGTGCGCTGCCTTGGATGGGATTGTAAAGGAGCATTTTTTACCGCCTGGAATATGGAACGGGAAAGAATATAAAGGACATGAGAAGGCCGGTGGATTGATCATAATTGAAAGTGAAGTGAACGGAAGCATAATTGAGCATCAATATTGGCACTTATCCGAGACTCGGCTATCAGTAGTACACGAAGGCCGGTTCATTGAGGCAGGAACATCGATAGGCAGAATGGGTGATACGGGACCATGGGCAGATGGTGTTCACTTACATTTCCAGATGACAATAGACGGAGAGTTCGTAAACCCGTTACTGTATCTTGAGCAAGTTCTACCAGAATGGACGGCAAACGTAGACAGTACGTGATATAAAGACTATAATAAATACGAGGTGTGAAAATGCCGTTTGTAGCAGGTGATGTAGATCGATTCAAGCAAGGATTGAGCAAAAACCAGAAGAGAGCATGGGTGAAGATAGCGAATAAGGTACTGACAGATTGCCGTGCGAAAGGCAACCGGGAAGGACAGTGCGACGGGGTTGCGATTCGGACTGCAAATTCGGCAGCGGTAAAGGTTACAGAACAGAGGATGGAGCAGCTTGTAAAGGCTGGATTAATGTTCGATAAACCACGGAAAGAAGCAGAAGTGATCGCCATGGATGTGTTGGTTGAACAGTTGTTGATGGATACGCCATGGCAGTAGCGGCGACCGTGATTTTTGGAATTATATTTCTGATGTTGTTGGTAATAATCGGATATAGGCGGTACAAGGCATTTCATGATAAAGATTATTGAACGAGGGAGCATTTTTAACGCACCGACGATGACTAATGGAATGGCTGCATGGCCCGATATCACCCCGATAAACGGTGGATTGGTTTGCACGTTCTCCGGATACCGAAGGATGCACGTTGGCTATGACGGGCATGTGATGATTGCTTATGCCAGGATGGCGAACTATTGGAGTATGCCCCAAATATTCTGTAAACGGTTTGGCGCCGATGAACGAGATCCGGGAGTATGCGGAGATCCGAGAGGCGGCTTTTTTGTCACATGGTTTTGTGGCGATTTCTCACTACCGAAATATCACGGGCAATGGTGCCAACATTCAAACTGGAAGGAACCACGAAAAACAACTCTTGCAACTCCTCACGGATGTATCTGGTATAAGAACGCTTTTCATATGCTCGGAGTAACCGGCAAGAGCGCGAGAATCGTATTCGGGAAGTTCGACAAACTTGGGAAGGTCGAGGAAGTCGGAGAAGTGCCGTGCGATAGAAGCTCGAAGGAATGGCACTGGACGGAGCCTCACGTAGCAGCATTGAGCGACCCTAATGAATTAGTAGGATATATCCGAAGGGAGCCAAGCAGTAAGCGAGATTGGGTTGATCACGATAGTGTATTGACGATATGGCAAACGCTTTCTTCAAATGGGGGAAAGACTTGGACTGTACCGACACCCACGGGAATACGTGGAGGACCGCCCCATATAGCAATAGCAGGAGACAAGCGCATCCTTACTTATGCACAACGGGAAAAACCTTATTCGATCAGAGCTGAAATAAACGGTAAAACCCCGGAGATCATCGACGACAATATCGCGCGGATGGACCACGGATACCCGGCAACGAGCCAGATAGGGGTGGATGATTTTATCACTGTGTACTATGCCGCAAGAAAGAAGAAATGGCGCACAGGTATTTTCTATACGATATGGAAAATAGCGTGAGTAAGATGAAAGAATCAGCGAAACTACACAGGGGTGATTTCAAAGAACTAATGCCCAAAAATATCGATACTTCGATAGTTGATTTGGTTATCGTGGACCCCCCGCAAGAAGAAGGCTTTGAGTGGCCTGAGCTGTTAGAAGAATGCGGCAGGATATTAAACCCAGGGCATTCGCTATTTATCCATGTGAAGCCGCACCTAATAGACTTGGTATTAGGGCTGAACTTCCAGGCGCGACTCAATTATAAGTGGCTGTGTATCCTTGAAGCTTGGCATAACGATTATAATCAGCATCACAACATTCGCCCACAGTTCTTACCGTGGATGTGGTTTACAAAAGGCGAATCACGGCGCGAACCGGTGACGATGTTTGATGATTGGGGGGTAACAGAAGTTCCTTGGGTAGAGGATACCCCACGTCGAACAAAAGCACTGAAGGCTGCGTATGAACCGATTTTTTGCACGACGAATCCATTGGATATTGTATGCGATCCTCTCATGGGCCGAGGCACGGTAGGGGTTGTAGCTATAAAAATGGGAAGACGCTTTTTGGGTATCGAACAGGACGAAACTGAATATGCAGTGGCAGTAGAGCGGATACAAAAAGCCGCAACTGAAGAGCGAGGAGAAAATGGAATTGTTCTTTCATAACGGGCGTTGCCCGATAAATATTCTAAGTTTTATGGAGGTAGCTAAATGAAGAAGCTACTCGCGATGGCTGTACTCTTGATGATGGTGGTCATGACGTTTGCTAATGGGAACGAGGAAGCCGCATACGGGGGTGCTGTAACAATTAACTTCGCCAAGCAGGGAGCCGATTGGATGAATGACTGGTGGGGTGGAGCCGATGGCTCCGAGATCAGTATTCCGGAAGACGATAAATGGTTCCGAGATTACGTCATGCCTAAGTTTACCGAACGAACCGGAATAGAGGTGACGATTGATTACCTTGGAGAAGGAGACGATACGGTCAAGGAACTCGATCTACGGCTTGCATCGAATGATCCGTACGATGTTGCATGGATTTACGGCGGGAAAGCAGGGAAGTATATTTCTTCTCGATTCTCAGTAAATCTCAGGGAACATATCGAAGCAGAGTTTTTTGACCAGTATTCAGCCGGCCAGATCGATGCGTTCAACCCTAATTCGGCAGAAGAGATTTTCATTCTCCCGACTACCGCATGGGCGTTTACTGGTACAGCGAATACCAGCATATGGCCTGAGCATCTTATTCCAGAAGGAAATAGTTGGACTCTTGCGGAATTTGAAGAGCTGGCAGAATACGTCAAGGCGAACTACCCGGACAAGTCGGCTACTTACCTATCGATCAGCATGAGCTACGATATCATCGAATGGGCTTCGGCTTTCGGTGTAGAGATGTTCAAGGACAACAAACCGAACCTGAATAGCGATAATGCTAATGCGGTTAAGTGGCTCGAATATCTCAGGAAGATGTATGTCAACGGATGGGTACAGGCAGCAGATCCAGCGGAGCAGAATTGGGGAACATTGATGCCCATATTTCAGAGCGGCAGTTTAGCGTTCTCAGCAGGGCATATCGGGTTTGCTTTTTGGGGCGCACAGTCCGGAATCGACAAGGGCTTGATAACCGAAGATGAGAGATTCGATACAAGATTTATCGAGTTTCCCACGGTTCCCGGTGTAGCTGCTCGTCCAGTTATTGCAGGGCCAGACGTAATTTATGCATATGATAATAGAATCGTCCATGGCGATGCTCTCGGCAATGCTAAGATTGAAGCCGCGGTTGAGCTGGTAAAAGAATTGGCAGTCGGAGACTCACATTATGTTTACATGCGTATGCAACGGCTCTCGCCACTAAAAGGCCAGTTCAGCGACAGGAAGGATGACAGCTATCCGGTGTTCATGCAGATGAATCAGATCATGTCAGATAACGGCGTATACGATTGGGGCATGAGCAAGGTATGGTTCCAACAGCACCGAGATGTAGGACGAGCGATGTTAGCGAAGGTCATTCTCGAAGGCGAGGATGCAGGCGATGCTCTCGATTGGTACTACGACCAGATTACTACTGAATTAGGATACTAGGGGCGCGGTTTCCTATAGTGTTTTTTTATCCTCCTACGTCTTACGGGGCTGACGTAAAATGCCCCGAATCTTTAGTTAAGGACGGAGTATGAGAAAGATAAGTTTGGTACTTATTTTACTGCTGGTAGCAGGCGTATTGTTCGCTGATGTATCCGGTACGTTTGCCACGGAAACGACCTTCGATACTGACGCGACCACGGTGAAAGAAGATGTGAAACTGACCCTGGCGATCAGCGCCCTATCACTGAGCGCGGGGGCGGTTATTACGGGCATTGATGATGAAGCGGCAGTCGATTTGACAGGTGATATTTCCTACGTAATAGCCGAAGCTGTCACGATTAAGCTGGAATCTAAATACGGCATAGATAGCGTGGATATCATACCGGTCACCCTCTCGGTCGGCTGGACGATATGGAAGATTGCATTCACGGCTAAATATGCATTCGATAATATCAACTCAGGCGGCGAGGATGGCGACGGGGTTACAGAAACCGGGACTATTTCAATCAAGGGCGTTTTGACGTTTTAGAATTTCAACGCGAAGAAAGCGAGCAAAAATGGTCGTCACGGGCCGACCTTAAAGCCCGTGTTTTTTCATTATGAAAGGCTTTTTACTAACAATTCCGGTACTGATACTCGTAATAATATTCGGCGTTATTCCATTTGCGCAGGCAACACAGCTTGCGTTCTTTGATGCAGGGTTGCGGCACAAAGAGTTCGTCGGATTCAAGAATTTCATACACATCTTCAAACTTGACGCAATGAAAGCAGCATTCCGGAATACGGCAGGATACGCAGTTGTGACGGTTCCATTGTCAACGCTAGTTGCACTGTTTATCGCGCTGTGCGCCGGGAATATGAAGCAAGCAGGATTTGTTCGAATATCATTCTATAGCCCGAATCTCGTGGCCGCTGTGATAATGGCGGGAGTGTGGCAATGGATCTTCTCGAGTAACGGGCTAATAAACGGAACCCTGCGATGGATGGGGTTCAAGAATATCTCGTGGTTCGGCTCGATGCCAGAAGCGTTTATTATGATTTGCATAATTATGATCATGGGTGGCCTGGGGCTGTCCGTCCTAATCTACATGGCCGCAATGAGCCAGATTCAGAAGGAACTTTACGAATACGCACGAATCGAAGGCGCGAACGGGCTGCAGCAGGCATGGTATATCAGCTTGCCGATACTCCTGCCCATTACGAGCTTTTTACTGATTACGAAAACGGTAGGCTCGTTCCAAACGTGGCAGACGGTGTGGCTACTGACGCAAGGTGGCCCGATATTCGGCACGACGACGCTGGTGTATCAGCTTTACCGGTACGTGCTGTATGAGGACAAGCTTGGCTTAGGGTCGGCGGTGGGAATGGTAATCATGGTGATGATCGGGTCGCTTATGGCAGTACAGATTATCGCTCTACGAAAGAGGTTGAAGGCGTGAAGTATGTAGGGCGCACCCTGGTTTTTCTCACAGCCATAGTTCTCGTATTCCCGTTAATCTGGATGGCAAAGACGAGCTTTGAATCGTTCAATGCATCGGTGCTTATACCTCCGACGTTAATACCGAGAGATCCGTCGTTGTTTGCATATCGAGAGATATTCCTGGAACCGATTGCGCTATGGTTCTGGAACTCAACGCTGATATGCGGAGTGGCTACGGGTATCACGATTATGTTCACAATGGCTGCGGGCTACGGATTTGAGAAGCATAACTGGGAGTTCAAGGAGGTGGTGTTTTGGACGATGCTGTGTACGGTTATCATTCCGGCGCAAACGACTTTGATACCAGTTTACCTCATGATTCGGCGATTCGGGTTATACGACACCAGGTTGGGCGTGATCATCCCGGCGTTAGCTTCACCGTTTTTCGTGTTTTTCTACAGGATGTATCTGCGACGTATGCCGAACGATTTTATAGAGGCAGCGAGAATAGACGGGGCCGGGACGTTTCGTGAGCTGTGGCATGTGGTAGGGCCAATGACGGCACCGGCGATTACGACCATGGCGATTCTTACGTTCCTTGGAAACTGGAAAAACTATTTTTGGCAGTTGGTTATCCTGCAAACGGAAAGCAAGCAGACGGTGGTGGCAGGGATAGCCGACGCGATATACAAGATCATGATGAGCTCACAGAATAAAACCTACGATGCAGATTTCGGAGAGTTCGCTCGGGGATACCACTACTCAAGTATGTGCGCCGGGGCGATGGTATCATTCGTGCCACTGTTCTTTCTGTTCATCTTGATGCAGCGGAAGTTTATCAGATCGCTTTATGCAGGAGGTTTAGACGGATGATCGGATTGCCTAGAAGTGGTTGTGACGAAGAGCTGGAAATTGTCAAAGAAACCGAGACAGCATATCTGGTAAAGACGGAAATGGACGAAGAAGTCTGGCTGCCTAAAAGCGCATTCGATGAGGATGATATACTTACGGAATGGGGCGAGAAGATATTTATGGAGAAGCTTGAAAATGTCGAGTGGAAGCAAAAGCAGGGAGAATTGTGAAACATCTATTTATTGACGACGCATTTATTGCGGAATATCACGGAACGCAGATCGAGGTTAATACACCGGCAAAGCTTGGGCCGATTGTCGATGCAGGGCAGGAGAACATTTACTGCAGAGGTCCATACGGCACGATTATCCAGAGTGAGAGCCTTGCTGAGTTATGGGGGTCGTATCGCATCCGTGGACAGAAAGATCCGCTCATACAATACTCGTTTTCAGCGGACGGGATAACGTGGGTGAATCCAAATATCAACCAGTTTCGAGATGTCAGGAAGACGCCGAATAATATCGTGCTAAAGGCCACCCAGGAAGGAAGCGTATTCTTTGACCCGAACGATATGCGGTTTCCTTACAAGTATATGTATTTCACCAGAGATCACGGGCCAGAAGGGCTATTCTTGATCCGGTCACCGAATGGAAAGGATTGGATAGGGCCGCCTGAAAAGTTGCAGCATGTGGAACGGGCGTCACAGAACGTAGTGTTTTGGGATGAACGACTAAATAAATACGTGGCTTATGTCCGGGGCTGGAAGCAACCGAATATGGCGCAGGACAGGGATGAGAACCGGCTGCGGGTGGTAGAGCGATGGGAGTTCGATTCGTTCGAAGAATTGAAGTATCGAGAGAACAGCACCGGAGGCATCCCCCACGTTTTGTCAGGCGCCAGGACGGTTATTGAGCCGGACGAATACGATATGCCAGACTCAGATATCTACACGAACGCAGTGGTGCAGTACCTACAGGACGTATATTTCGCATTTCCAAGTTTATATCGACACATGCAGATCGGTAGCGGCTATGACTTCAGGCAGTTGCCGAATGAAGGGATTCTAGAGATCCAGATCGCGACAAGCCGGGATGGTATCACCTGGAACCGCTATAGAAAACCCTACGTCCCGATGGGGATCTACGGAGAACACGATACCGCACAAATGTACATGTTCACCGGCATGCTCGTATTCGATACGTATTGCTTGCAGTATTACAGCGGAACGGATTACACCCATCGGGAATCGCCAGTATTCTCCAGACGAAAAGAACGGAATATGATGGTGAATGTAGTGAAGCAAAGGAAAGACGGGTTTGTGGGATTCGTCAATTTCGACCCTATGACCGTTGCCAAGATCAGGACGGAGCCGTTCGAGTTCAGCGGATATATTTCGTTGAACTTTGATGCGGGAGCAAGCGGGTACGTCCGGTGTTCTCTGCGCGATGGAGCGCAGAAGATAGCGACGCAGAAAGTATCGTTCGTCGGAAACTGGCTTGAGAAGCGGGTAGAGTTCGACAATCCGGAGGTACGAGAGTACCGCGGCAAGCAACTAGCATTGGAGATCGAGTTCAAGAACGCCAAGGTGTTTGGATTTACTTACTAGGGGAAATGATGGAGGAGATAAATTGCTTCGGGATAAAGCGGAATAGGCCGGTACGTGAAGAACAAGCAGAAGGCGAGGAATATCCTCTCATGTCAGATACGCTTGGTCGATATAAAATGGGAGAATTTAACGGAAGGCCACTGATGGTAACAGCTCCGGTAACAGGGGAATTGGTAGCAAACAGAAGAATCGTGACTTCATATGATTTTGCTTCAGGAACGTTTGGACATGCGAGTATGATTATTGGACCATTCCAAAGTGCTTTAGATCCAGCACTAAAAGAATTAGCCAAAGCACGTAAACACTATGCAGAAGAGATGCAGAAAGCACGAGAAGGCAAACCATATGATAAGCGGTTAATATGTGGTCCGGTTGCTACTGAAAGTACGCATATCTATTTCGCAAAGGATGAAGATGATGAAGGCGAATCGGGCGAGAACACTAAGAAAGCAAGCGTGGGAAAACGTCCTAGCTGAGCATGGTGAACCTAAGCTCGGTACTGATTATTCGGTACTGTTACATAAAGAATATAAGGAGTTGAAACGAAAGTGGAAAAAGTATCAGCAATGATCACGGCACGCATGAGAAGTGAGCGATATCCAGGCAAGTCGATGGCATCGATATGCGGAAAGCCGATGATAGCGTGGATAATTCAGCAGGCTTGGCTAATAGAGGGCATAGACGATGTATACGTACTTACGTCAGGATTAGAGGAGGACAACCCTCTTGGAGAAGCCGCTATAGAGTACGGAGCGACGAACGCATGGAGAGGGCCGGAGAATGATTTGTTAAGACGACAGGTAGAGGCAATGGAGGCGACCAAGACCGATATCTTTTGTGAGATGAGTGGAGATACACCTATTGTCCAGCTTCCAATAGCTAACAGAATGCTGAAGGCGGCGAGAGAACATCCGAGCCATGATGCATACAGCGCGAACCATCCGCAGACGCACACGTTTGGCGAAGGTACTCCGGCAGTAAGGCGCCGCAGCTGGTTTGAGAAAGTAGCAGGATGGTATAAAGATCATCCCGAAGAATTTGTATCGCGCAGAGAACAATTCTGGAATGCTGAAAATGATTTTCCGAACTGCTTCAAGTTCGATACCCATGTAAGTGATATTAGCGATATCGAGATACGGGAAAAAACGCCTATAAAGACGAGCATCGATTACGAGTTCGAGCTTCATATGATGGAGTACGTAGCCGGGGAGGTAGGGCACTTCCCATTGACGATAGACGAGTACAAAGACGCATACCGGCAGATCGGGCCGATCAGGGGAACGAAGAGGTGGTGGGATGACGAAGGAAGTTAAGATAGCGTGTGAGGGGCATACTACAGTTCCGTTGGACAAGCTAATTGTCATACAGGGCGGTTTGAAAACGCTATCAGATATCAACGCCGGAAAACTACAAAAGAGTATATTGAAGCACGGGTTTTCAGCACCTATCTTCGTTTGGCCGCACAAAACCAAAGTCAAAACAACTCTTAAAGTCATAGACGGTACACAGCGGACGGCAGTGCTGCATGCGATGCGGAAGGACGGATATGAGGTGCCGGAGATCCCGGTGGCGTATGTGCATGCTAAGACCGAGAAAGAAGCCAAGGAGAAGATCCTACATATCACGAGCCAGTATGGGGAGTTTTCTATCACGACATTGAGAGATTTTCTTGATGAAAACGCTATAGATATCCAGGAGCTTGGAGCAGTCACCCTTGTGAAAGGAGAGATGTCACTATCTGTCCCGTCATTTCTACCAGTAGATGAAAGTGAGCAAGGCAAGTTGGATGAGATAAAGAAGAAGCAAGTAACGTGCCCGGAGTGCGGTCATGAGTTTGAAGCTTGACTGGTGTAGTAGTGAGGCAATAAAGTATGCCTGCAGTCAGTGGCATTATTCTAAATGTGTTCCAGCAGGGAAAGCTACTAAAATCGGAATATGGGAAGAGGGGATATATATAGGGTGCATTGTGTTTAGTCTGGGGACGAATAGATATATCGGTATGCCATACGGCTTGCACAGTACAGAGGTGTGTGAACTAACCAGAATAGCCATGGATCGGCATAAAACCCCAGTGTCAAAAATCATATCAATTGGCACCAAAATGTGCAGTCGGCACTCGCCAGGCCTGAAATTAATCGTTTCATATGCAGATCCGAGACATAGCCATCTTGGAATCGTATATCAGGCAAGTAATTGGGTGTATTGTGGGACAAATGAAAACCACCCACATCGTTCTCCTGCATATAAAGCGCCAGGTGGGAAAATCGTGCAGTGGAGATCGATGGCTGAAATCATAAAGAAAAATGGGGCAAGATATACGAGAGCAGGAGCGGCGTCACTTGGATATGAACCATTGCGATTCATCCCAAAGCATAAATATCTCTACCCACTAACACCAGAAATGAGAGAACTTGCAGAAACACTGCGCAAGCCCTATCCTAAAACTATGCCCCAATGATGTAGTGGCGCATATCCTGGTTCCACCAGGGCAGAGGCGGTTCGATTCCGACCTTGGGGCTTAGAGGAGCAACCATGTACTCCATAACCATTCACCGAAACCA
>Ga0209434_1001148_pt1 | contig 12077 bp, 11 predicted proteins | sample ETNvirnome_2_300_FD_184068 | JGI IMG/M metagenome (GOLD analysis project Ga0209434, IMG submission 184068) | Marine viral communities from the Pacific Ocean - ETNP_2_300 (SPAdes) (version 2) | ecosystem: Environmental > Aquatic > Marine > Oceanic | place: Pacific Ocean | collected 2013-06-22
ATCTTTTTTATCCAGTTGATTCTCGCAAGATGTGTGTGTGTTGTTATATTCATTGCAGATTCATCGTTGATAATCACATGCTCTTTGTTGTGTCTTGCAGAAACAACGTACATGCATCGGAGCATTTTCGTGCCTGACTTTGTGAGCATGTAGTATTCGGTTCCTTCTGTGTCTGTGTGCATTACGAAACTCCTTGCAAGCGGCGCAGGGGGGACTTGAACCCCCAACCCCCGGATCGACAATCCGGTACTCTAACCAATTGAGCCACTGCACCTCATTGAATTGATGAAGTCGCCGTTAAGCGGCTTCATCTTAACATCGTTCATCTTTCGTGAGAACTATGTCAAGCACGGTTGCGTTTTGAGTCAATGTATCGCTGGATAAATTACCAGTGCCCACACCTTGCAACGGACTTATATTATAAGTCTATATTATATCATGTTTATGGGTCTGTGTAAAGCATTTTATGCGATCCTATGGGGTTAATTTTTACCGTGGAAAAAAAAGTGAAGTTGGAAATGTGAAAAAGTTTTCTGTCCTGAGAGTGAAAATAATTTCCGAGTTGCTAGCGATAATTAATTTTTTTAATAAAAAAACTTTTCTCAACTGTTTGGACATTGTTTTTTAATTAAATTATTTTTTCTTTCGTTCAGTAGTGTGTGTGTGTGCCGTGTTCGTGCAGTAGTGTGACGCGCCGTGTAATCCCATGCGCCACCTAACGGGCCCCTACCCACCCGCTCCTGCTACATCTCCCTCTTATGCGCCTACACAGTTGTCATCTGTGGTTGCGCCAGTGACAACAAAGCCACCCTTGCGACCACGATGGAACGTGATGCGGTCGCCGTAGTGTTCCGCCAAGCGGTCACGCACGGTGGGTCCAGATGCGCCTGCCTGCTCGGCAATGATTGCAATCTTGTGCATCGTGCCAACAGGAGCGGCATCTAGTGCCTTAAAATCAATGTCAATTTGTTTACGAGGTCGTGCCATGTCAGTGGTCCTCCATATGTTCATGCTGCCTAAGGATATCGCCACATAGGTTGTGCAGATCCACAACTATCTCTATCTCTTCTATTTCAAAGAAATTTGGCGGATAAGTGTCAAGAAGGTCTGTAATTATTCCCTCTGCTACGGCAGCACCATACAGGCATAGGGGGTTACATACTTCGGGGTCAAAATGCGCGTCTAATTGGTCATATGTTTCAACAATTAACGCAAGTGTGTCTGAAATTTTGGTGGTAGATTCGATTTTCATATGAAATCCCTCATATCGTCCATTTCCGCTAATAGATCATATCCATCAGCAGTGAGTCCATGCGCGTCCTGTAGCGGCGGATCCCAGTCTGGATCTTCTTCGCCATAGGGGTCTAAGTCATGATGAAAATCGTCTTCTGATAATGCTTCATCATCATCCACCAGGTGCCAGACATCATCATCCACCGGGTGACTGACATCATCATCCCATTTTCGCTCAGGGTTACTTTTCATTTTTATTAATTCCTTTTCAGAAGGGACATTTGTTGTCGTTAGTGGTTTCGGTTTCAAACACGCTTTCATCTGTACCTGTTTGCAAATCCGCATCCACCTTACCATAGAGACTCATAAATGCCTCTTTGGTTTCATCGTCAAAGCGCGCAAGGCACATGGAGATTGATTTCGCCTTATCGTTAAAGATGATATTGGCGTTCACGATATCCACGAGGCGGCGCGTCGAGATTACCTCGTCCACAGCACCCTCATAGAAGGATTTGCGGATGATGTCCGCCCATGCGGTCAAATGCTCACTGAATTCGGCATCAGTGCATCCGGCTTTTTTGAGAATCTTCTTCTCAGTCGCCTTAGTGGCGTAAGGTTGCTCAAGCGTCACGGGGAAGCGATCAAGCATCGCCTCATTCATAATACCCGTTCCTACGAATCGTCCATCGTCGCTGCCCTTGCCTTTGGTATTGGCGGTGGCAAACACAGTGAACCCGGCGGCGGGAGTGACCCATTGACCGATTTTCTTCAAAAATACGCCTTTACCCTCAAGAACGGGTTGCAGGCACATCATATTTGCAGATCCGAGGTCGATTTCGTCCAGCAGCAGCACGCCACCGTTTTTCATCGCCGCTACGACAGGTCCATCGCACCAAACGGTATTACCGTTGATGAGGCGGAATCCACCGAGAAGGTCATCCTCATCGGTCTGGCGCGTGATGTTCACGCGATAACATTCGCGCTTGAGTTTGGCGCAAACCTGCTCCACCATGAGAGTCTTGCCGTTGCCAGAGAGGCCGGTCACGAAGATCGGATAGAACGAACGACTGCGGACGATCTTCTCAACATCGGAGAAGTGACCCCATGCCACGTATGCGTCAAAACACGGTGGAATGAGCGTGGCGCGTTCGCCACCGGTCATGCCCATGGCGAAACTTGCCGAAACAGCAGGAACAGACTCTACCGCGCCCTGCGGTGCCACTGCGGGCACGGGGGCGCAGGCAGCGGGTGCAGGGGCGGGAGTCAATGCTTCCTTCGGGGAAGCGAAATCCAGTTCCGGAAGATCATACAAACCCCGACCCGCTTTACGGGTTGAGTCTTGCGTTATCCACGATGGCGGGCATGTATAAATGCCCGTATTCTCGCACGCGGCGATCAAATCTTGGCGACTAACAGGTGAAGTGCAACCAGCAGCAGCAAGGGCGTTCACATAATTCTGTTTACGCTTACTTAGTGACATTAAAGTTCTCCGAAGGAAAGGACTAGAGCGGGAAACCGTCCCGCGATACGTACATTATACCCGATATCAGACCATAAACAATGGGTTGAGGCATGTTTTTTGGAAGATTTTCAAAGAAATTCGCCTAAATGCTTGCATAATAGGCACTTATAGACCAAAATATTCTTTGTACGGGGTCTGTTCGGGTGCAATGCGCGTATAAAGATAGGAACGCGCGCGCACGCGAATACCATAATTCCTGCTCCCTGTCAAGGGGTAAAACTTATAAAAATAAAATAAAATACAAAAAATAATTAAACCCCAACAATTAAAGATAAATTTGTCTTTATATCTCTATATGCACCCAGCAATTAAAGATAAATTTGTCTTTATATCTCTATATGCACCCACCGTCCGATAATAAAAATTTCAACAATCTGCCTCTATTTCTGGTTTTTATGCTACGATCCGCTTGCTAAGACCCCCAATTTCGGGTATAATACACGTATGATGAAACAGGGAACTCCCAACGTCCGAACCGCTTCCAAGGACATTCTCGCACGCCTGCTGGCCAGCGAGGATCTCATTGTGCAGCATTCTGAAATTGCTGAAACTGCATGTTTTAATACGCAATCGCGCATTCTCACGCTCCCGGTGTGGGAAAACATGGATAACGCCATGTACGATATGCTCGTCGGGCACGAAGTGTCCCACGCTCTGCATACGCCATCCGATGGTTGGTTAGGATTCATCGGTGAAGGTAAAGACGCATCACAACGCCAAATGGTTCTCAATGTCTGCGAAGATGTGAGAATTGAACGTTTGATTAAGAAAAAGTTTCCCGGTTTGCGGCGGGATTTCTCGCATGCATACAAATCCCTCCACGATAGGGACATCTTTCAATTGAAAGATCGCCCAATTGCTGATCAGCACCTAATTGACCGGATCAACCTGTATTACAAAGGCGAAATCTATGGTCAAGCGACGATTCCGTTCTCCACCGAAGAACGCGAATGGCTTAAGCGATTGGATGCAGCGAACACTTTTGAAGAAATCACTGCAATTGCTGAAGATCTTGCCGATAAGGTCGCGCAGGATCAAGAAGAAAATGAAGAAAATGACCCGCAATCGGGTGCTGGTGAAGAGGGCGAAGGCACGCCTGGCACCGGCGTAGCAGGTAATGACGATTCCGATGGTGACAATGAGCAGTCCGGTTCTGGATCTGCTGGTGATCCTGATGGCGAAGATTGTGGACAGAGCATTAAAGACGATACCGATGATGGTGAGTCTGCTGATTCGCGCGATTCTGGCGAATCTGGTGAATCCGGCGATGCCAAAGATCCCGGCGAATTGACGTATGACTCATATTCTAACGATGTTGATGCTATAGGATCTTCCCAGCGCAACTATGAGAACGCCGTCAGCGATATGCGAGATAATAATGCTGCTATTCAACGCTATTACACCGTTTCAGACATTAATCTAGAAAATGTCATTGTCGGATTTGACAAGATCGCCAATGTTTGGGAAAAGCACGACAAAGAACGCACAGAGGCAAGTGGATATTCCGGCGGAAACTTTATGGAAGAATTGGCAAAAACCAATAAAGATCTACGTTCTTTCCTTATCCGCATTAAACCCATCGTTAACCATATGGTTCAGCAGTTCCAGCAGAAGCAAGCAGCGGACGCAGACAAGCGTTCCCATGTTGCGAAGACTGGCGTTCTTGATACCACGACGATGATCAACTATCGCTGGAGCGAAGACATCTTCCTCAAGAATGAAGTCCACCCCGATGGCAAGAGCCATGGGATGATCATCTATATTGACTGGAGCGGTTCCATGTCAAATATCCTACAAGACACTGTTGAGCAATTGTTGGTACTGGTAGAATTCTGCCGTGCAGCAGGCATCCCCTACGAGGTATATGCCTTCTCTAGCAATCGTTTCTATGACGTTAGCAATGTTGACGATCATAATAAACGGCGTGATATTATTGATCAGGAACGTCTAAATCACCTCCAGTGGAAAATGGAACGGGAATCTGACTTCAAACCTCATGAATTTTCACTTTTTAATTTCCTGAGCAGCAAGATGAACACCAGCACTCACAAGTCGGCAGTATCTTATCTTTACCGCTTGGGTAATCGGATAGATTGCTATCGCGCCACGCCCCGCGAATTCAGCCTCGGCGGCACCCCGCTGAACGAAGCAGTGATCTCCGCTTTTGATATCGTCCCTCAATTCCAGAACGACAACAATGTCCAGATCGCCAACGTGGTCTTCCTGACCGATGGTGATGCTCATGGCAGCATCAGGGACTACTCTTTTAATGGAAAAACTGAAATCAATGTCCGCGATTCTAAGACTCGTAAGACATATAAACTCGATGGACGCGAAACAGACATGCTCATTAATATACTCAAGGATCGCACCGATGCTACCTTGATCTCCATCCGACTCCACGACAAGAAGAACCTCAAAAGTCTGCGATATCGCTACTGGAATCACTCTGACTGGAGCATTGCGGACAAGCAGTACGAGAATGCGAATATTGAATATCGTAAAAATAATTTCTGCGTGATCACTGACACTCCCTACGACGATGAGATCATTGTCATGGGTGAACTCAAGGTAGAGACTGATGCCTTTGAGGAACTCCCCGAAGACGCATCCAACACTCGCATCAAGAACGCCTTCATGAAGGGTGGAAACAGGAAGAAGAGCAGTCGCGTCATCGCCACCCGACTGGTGGACTATATCGCAGTCTCCTGATCTCACACATCCCCGCGGCGCACCATGCGCCGTTTCATCATGCAGCACCCTCTCCGGAGGGTGCTGTTATAATTATTAATTGTATTTAATTCTTCAGATTTATAGGACGTCCTTGACGACGCGACCCGGGGCCCGGGTGGCTTAGTAATAATGCAAGAATGTGCGTTTATGAGTTATAATCATAGGTTGCCCCTATGGCGAGGTTGAGATCCCCAAGATCTCGGTGACTCTTAGAGATCTGCAAGTCTCTCCGCGTACCAGTGCGGGCAGTGATCCCCCAATCTCCCCCCACTTCCCTCCACTTTACCCCACAATACCCCTATTTTCCCCTATATTCCGCTATTCCACCAACACTCCACAACACACCCACATATCCATACAAAAACCCCACTGACAATTACGCCAATGGGGTTTTATAGTATACATTTTTATTGTTTATTTATCTGTTTTTCCGATCTATAGGTATTGTGTTGTTCATGCTTGATATTGGTGTATTAGGATCAAGTCCCTGTCTCTTCAAATTTGTTTTACGAACACCTCTATTAAATGCCTGCTGAGTTGGACTGCCACCGATTTGTGCCGGTTCCCGTTTTCCCATCCTCAAAGCAACTCTTTTGGCTTGGGCGCGTTTCCTGTTCCCGACCAAGTCACCGAAGATTGCTGAAGGCTTTTCTCGCGTTAACGCAACTGCTCTACCTGCCATTTCCGCAGTCTTTGGTCCCATCTCGACCATAAATTCTTCAACCGCATTAGCAGTCTCTAACAACTCATTGAATGCTTCCATGATGTTATCATCTGTAATGGATTCGTTTAGTTCACCACCAAAGTAACCTTCAAGATATTCTAAAATTGTGTTGTTCATGTTTGAGTTTCCTTTATGTACATGGTTATATATTAAAATTCTTTTCTTTTAGAATCCAGCCTTTTTCCTCATTGCTTGAAGCCTTTTGAATCCTTCTGGGTTCTTTGCCTTCCGTTCAGCATCCCTTGCAGTATTTCTTTCTGCGCGTTCTTCCTTGTTGCGTCTGTCCATAAGTCTATCAGCAGCAGACATTGACGCTTGTCGTCGTGCAGCGTGTTCCGTTGCCCTCGCCGCATCGCCCTTTCCTGGCTTCGCAAGAGCAGGATCCCGCGCATTCCTTGCAGCGGATGCTCGGCGAGTTCTTATGTTCGCAAGATCAATTGTGTCAAGTGGACCTACCTCATTAAGATACTCTTCAACTGCATTTGCAGTCTCTAATAGATCATCAAATGCTTCCATGATGTCATCATCGGACGTAGACTCATTGAGTTCACCACCGAAGTAGCCTTCGAGATATTCTAAGATTGTTTTGTTCATGGTTGGTTTCCTTTGTTATACATTTTTATTAAATTTTACTTCTTCTTTCAGTTTGTGACTTTCTTCCAGTAGTAAACTGTCTAACGCTATCCATTGTTCATCCGCCCCCAACTACGTTCCTTAGTCTTGCTGCTTGTTCGCCGGTCCTGTTTAATCTTCGTTCAGAGGCAGTATTAGGGCGAAAAAGGGAACCCAGACCCTCCCTGCTGCGGGCATTTTGCTCTAATCCCGCCGCTTTCTTTCGGGCTAGATGTCGCCTTGCAAGGTTTCGTGGACCTATTTTTCTTGCTTTATTTAATATTGCTCTCGCACCCACCCTGGCTGCTCCTACCGCACCGTGCTTTGCAACTGTACTAACCAGTCCTTGTTCAACCATAAACTCTCTAACCGCATCAGCAGTCTCTAATATATCATCAAATGCTTCCATGATGTTATCGTCTGAAATGGATTCGTTTAGTTCACCACCAAAGTAACCTTCAAGGTATTCTCTTACTAGTTGATCGTTTGTCTGTTCATCATCAACATCTTCACGAATTTTACTTCTTGCTGCCATTGCGAATGATAACTTGATATACTCATCTCGATTTCTTCCGTACTTGTCAATGATTTCCTTGACAACCCTATCCACACGCCATCCTCTTGCTTTTCCGAAATGACTGATAACATTGTCGAGTGCTTGTCCACCATTTGCAGATCGGAATTCACGATAATACTTGTTGTCCATTACCTTCTTTAGTTCAGTATGGATTTCTTTCCAGAATGCTTCATTACCTCTGTTTATTGCTTCATCCAGTTCATCAACGGATTCATTAAACTTTAGTTTCTTGAGAAGGCTCTTATTGAGTGTTTTCTTCGCTTTGTTAATTGGTCCTCTGTTGACTGCATCACTACCATACCCACCAAGAACCCATAAGTTACCCTCGTATTCGTAGTATGATTTACCTACCCAGTCGCCAAGTTTCTTGCCCTTTTTTGCTATTTTCTTAGCGGTTTCTGTTTCTCTAGATGCTGATTCACCCAGTTCAACGGATTCTCTCTTTGGTGCGTATTGTTCTTCAAGCATCATTATATCTTGTAATGCTTTTGCGAATGATTTATTCATTGTTTAATTTCCTTTGTGTATATGGTTATATATTATATTCTTTTACGCCAATGGGGTTTTATAGTATACACTTTTTATTAAATTCAGCGACCCATATCTTTTATGTCTTGTCGCAATTTTCTCTTGGCTCTCATAGTCCTAATTCTATTATGAACATCTGCTGCGCCTTCTGTGCCTCTCAAACCCCTCATCTTTTCTCTCGTAATACCACCCTTTGGAAACCTCCCTGCTGGTGTGATATTATCGCTGCTATGGCTAGCATCACTTGCCTGCTGTCCCCGAACAGTAAAGTTTGGAGCATTATGTCTTACTGCTCTATTATATCTCTTAATTTGTTCACCACCACCTCGCTTTGCTAACCTTTTCATCACCCTTGCTAATTGACCCTCTTTACCGCCTCTGGCGGATTGGTTGATCGCCGCAGTGGCAATCCTCTCATTGCTAATCTCAGCAATAAACTCTTCAACCGCATTAGCAGTCTCTAACAACTCATTGAATGCTTCCATGATGTTATCATCTGAAATAGATTCGTTTAGTTCACCACCGAAGTAGCCTTCGAGATATTCTAAGATTGTTTTGTTCATGGTTGGTTTCCTTTGTGTACATGGTTGAGTCATAATGATGTAACTCAGCCCCCATATTGTCCTTGTTTGGCCGTATTCATATAAACCGGAAGTCCGCTCACCAGATCGTCATCGGGGATGAGATCCTTTTTCTTGCCAACTTTGCCTTTTATGACTACTTTTTTCTTTCGTGTTTTCTTTGAACCTTTCTTTGAGCCTTTCTTTGAGCCTTTCTTTGAGCCTTTCTTTGAGTTTTTATCATCCTCTACATCAAGTTCTATTGATACGGATCCTCGTTCATTCAAAAACTCTGCAACCGCATCAGCAGTCTCTAGTAATTTATAAAAAGCATTTATGATGTCATCATCTGATATGGACTCATTCAGTTGGCAACCAAAGTAACCTTCAAGATATTCTTTGGAATCGCCCAAGTCTGTCGTACCACCGGCCGCACGCTGGCCGCCTCGGAGGCTATATGTGATGGGTTGCGGAATTCCCAGTCCTGGTCTTTGGTAATCGTGTCTTGAAAATTCATCAGGCCCGGATGATCTTTGTCCTCCGGCAGAAGTTCCTGTATGCGCACGCCGTATTTTTGCTTTTCTTGCCATAATTTTTTCGTCACTTGGGTCATTATCTGGGTGGGTTCCAGCCCTCGCCGGTTTCCGGTTTCGTTGTTTGTCCCGTAATGCTTGTCGACGCTCTTCTGATCTTGCACGATCCCTGACCGAAGGGGGGACGTAGCCGTCTTCCTCGTTAAGTACAAATTTCGCAACAGAATCGGCAGTCTCTAAGATATCACCGAATGATTTCATGATATCTTCATCGGATGTAGACTCATTGAGTTTGCCACCGAAGTAGCCTTCAAGGTACTCCGTTATTAGGTGGTCGTTTGACTTGTTCATTTTAATCTCCTGGTTTATTACTTATAATAATCAATTCGTCGGATTATTTTACAATTTCACCTTTGGCTTTTTTCATATATTTTGCAATAGCCTGGTGAGTGGACCTTTTATTATCCAAGACAGATACTTCAACTTTATTTCCTATAACATTTCCCCTACCCAGGAATGAATTGGAGATATCGTATGCAAATTGTTTTGCCTTTTTGCTATCGGGAAATTCAAAAGTTAACATATTTGTCTTCGCTTCATCCAAATGCTCAACGGATTCTTTAATCTTGTTCCAATCACTTGGGTTGACTCTTACTTTTTTACCTGCAACAGCAACGGTCAACTCTCCGAGTCGCCAATCATATCTAACTACTTTGGCTTCTTCACCTTTAAAGTTTCCCCGACGACCAACTACACGATCACCTTTGTTGAATGTTCTTTTTTGTGCTTCATCCAGTTCAACGGATTCTTTTGCATATAGAGGATTTCCCTTTGCATCTTTTGTTGAAACAAGTTTATTGTTCTTTGCAAATTGCATGGCTTTTTGATGACTGACATGACTGCCGTGGAATGCGAACATCTTGATACGACCACGCTTTGGGTCACTGATGGTGAACATCAACACCTTGTCGTGTATTTTGCTATCCCTAGATTTGAACCAGTTAGGATTTTCAACTACGACAAATCTGGTAGTTGGACCAAGAACAGATTGCACATTTAGGATATACTTTTGCTTACCACTCTCAATCCATTTCTTGAGTTCAGGACTTGCAGGAGTTGTGTAATCACGGAATGATTTTGCTTCATCCAGTTCAACGGATTCAGTCTTTTTCGCTGCCTTTTTCGCTGCCTTTTTCGCTGCCTTTTTCGCTGCCGCTCTCAATATGGTGGCGATAATGTTACTACTAGATTGCGAATTCTTGTGGTGATTTGTGCTGTCTTCGTCACGACCTGCTTCATCCAGTTCAACGGATTCTTGGAAATAGGTTACATGTGGTTTCCCATTCTTGTCCTTCTCTATCCGTACATCTGTGATCCCGAATTTCTTTTCAAGATGTTTTTTTGCAGCCATCGTGTCCATTTTTCCAGAACGAGTAACCTTAGCAAATTCTTTATCAACAGCAATGCGAGTTGGTCTGGATGGCCTGGTTGATTTTTTCTTCTGACCCCCGAAAGTCCCGAACATACCATGAGGTTGCATCTCATCCAAATGCTCAACGGATTCTTTCAACTTAAGTGCATCCATCCATACATTGGCACCTGCACTGATGATTCTATCACTGATGTTACCATAGTGAATGTCATCCATGTTCTTGACCTTTGCGTTTGGATGCTCAATGTCAAGAATCATCTTGCGAAGTTTGTTGTCAATCTTGTCTGCTCTTACCATAATGAAACGAGACTTGCCACCCTTTGAACGAACTCTGGGAGTACCAGTCACATACTTCTTTACTGCTTGCTTGACTTGCTTTGCAATTGCGGCGGTGTTGTCTTCATCCAGTTCAACTGATTCTGTGTCTAGTTGACCATGTTTATTCAAACCCATTTTTATTTGCGTGAGAACATCTTTTGCTTCTTTGATTCTATTGCCCAACTGTAAATCTTTTTCATCCAATCTGGAAAGATATTCCAACTCTATTGTTAGATCTTCATGGCTGTCTGGACCAATTACCAAATCTTCATACCCTTCCGTATATTTTAAAACTTCTTTTATTATTTTAGTATCTTTTCCAATGGTTTCATATGCATCAAAATAATTAACCAACAGTTCTTCACCTTCTTTTATGTCTCTAATTGCTTTGACATGAATATCATCACCTATTTGTTCTAGTTTTATATTATAATCTTCAGTTGAATGATTTGTGAATCTACAGAAATCTGTTCTCTGATATGTTAATTGCTCTTCAAAAAGATTCACAAGATATAAACCAATAACCTTTTCCTCTTTTATGTCTCTAACAGCAAATGTTCCTAGACCATGAACAGATGATTCTTGAAAATTATAATCAACCGATTCCATAACACCCGTATCAACGGGGTTAACTACACTTTTAACCGCTTCTATAAGTCGTTTGTTTATTTGGTTCATGGGTTCGCTCATTATCGACATTGGTCCCATTTCATTCATTTCCACTACCTTGCGTAATCTCTCTGCTTGTTTACCGTGTCTTGTTGATAATTCGAAATCTCTATCAGATTGGGCCATATTGGGGCCCAGAGTCTCAGCGGCACTTCTAACTCCTAGTATATTCGACGAGGTTTGCTTCCTATCAGCAACCCTTCTTGCTCGCCTTTTTCTAATAACACCTGGCATACGCAATTCATTAAGATACTCTGCAACTTCATCAGCAGTCTCTAAGAGATCATTGAATGCTTCCATGATGTCCTCATCAGAAGTAGATTCGTTTAGTTCGTTACCAAAGTAACCTTCAATGTATTCTAAGATTGTGTTGTTCATGTTTGAGTTTCCTTTGTATACATTTTTTTAGTTCGCATTGGTCTAGTGTACAGGTGTTCATTTAAGGTTCAACCACCCTTGAGTCTAGACATCAATCTTGCCCCTAAACCCTGCTTTACTGGTGCTGCTGCTGCTGCCTTTGGCGCACGTTTGCGTAACATTAACGCACGTTTTTTTCGCATCGCTCGGTTAGCGAGTGCTTGGTCTACTGATCCTATGGCAGTACCACCTAAAGACATAGCATGTGTTGCCCCCTGT
>Ga0209434_1001149_pt1 | contig 12065 bp, 20 predicted proteins | sample ETNvirnome_2_300_FD_184068 | JGI IMG/M metagenome (GOLD analysis project Ga0209434, IMG submission 184068) | Marine viral communities from the Pacific Ocean - ETNP_2_300 (SPAdes) (version 2) | ecosystem: Environmental > Aquatic > Marine > Oceanic | place: Pacific Ocean | collected 2013-06-22
TCTCTTCTCTGACAACTCTCTTAATTACATTGAGCAATTTCTTTTCATTAATCATTTTATTAGGTTTCCTTTTCCTTTGAATTTTGGTGATGTTGTTTTCCTGCATGCCAAAGAGGCCGCCGCCGGGGACCGAACCGGCGGCCTTGGACGCCTTCTTCTTCTTCTTCTTCTTCCCGCCGTGCCGGTCGGCGACGTTCTGTATCCCGTAGCCGCCGCCTGCGGGGCCTTCATCGGGATAGAACTTGCGCCCCTTTTCCTGGCCCGGGATGGCACTCCAGGGGGTGTCCGCCGGATCCTGTGCGGCGCGCCTCTTTTGGGCGCCAGCCAATTTCTTCGACGTTTTTACAGCCCCGCCAGTAGCGTGCTTCGGCTTCAAAAACTTATGAATGGCACGAAAAGTGCCACTTCCCGGGACACCGTCGACTTTGGCACCAAGCAGTCCCTGCACCGTACTGGTTGCCTTACGAGTTTTCTTTCCCCATTTTCCATCAACTTTGACGCTCGCCCCTCCTCCGCCGGGGTGCTTCGCTAAAACACGATTCAAATGACTCTGATACTTTGCTATACCATTTAAATCATTACCATAGTAGCGGGACGCGGCGCCGCTGAATGGTCCTCTTGCTCTCTTCGCTTTCGGTTTGAGAGATGCTGGAGGGCCACCTAGGTCGCGAGCGTCAGATCCTTTAGGCATTGGGGTATCGCCCGATGCATGGCCGGCCTTAGCCGAAGCAGCTGTGTCGGCCGCGGACTCCATATCAAACAACGCATCCCACTCGCCACTTAAGGTCGCCTCTGCTGCTTGTTGAACGGCAAAACCCTCAATCGTTGCTCGTCCACCCTGAACAAGCGCCTTAACCTGAGCAACTGCCGCTGGCCCTTTTTTAAACAGCCATTCTTTAGGGTACACAAGTGTCGCACCGACCTTATACGGCTGGCCGGCCGCCCTCGCCTTCACCTGCGCAGGATCGGTCGGTTGTGGTGAACCCACTTCAACTAGGTTTTGAAGTTCAGGCGCCTCCTTCATGACTTGCTTGATTAGATCCTTAAGGCTGCCGTTGGTTAATTTACTCATGGGTCTCGTGTCCTCCAGACTCGGATTGTGTACTTTTGGATTGTACTGATATAAATAGTACCTAAATTCCTAAAATAACAAACTATTCTACTACACTGTTTTGTATCGATCGATTATCTTATTCCAACGGCTCAATCTTCTGGACCAAGGCACACTTCCGGACCAGCCACTCATCCAATTTGGGTCACCCTTGGCGCGCCGCTTCGCAACCGCGGGCACAGCCCAAAAAATTCTTATGGCTTCATCAGGATTACCAAACGGGTCCTTACGATGGCGTTTCCACCCTCTAGCTAATTCAGCGACCGCCAACTCGATTTGTGATTCAGGGTTAAGAAGCAACTCAATTATTTCTTCATCAGTTAAACCTAAATTCATTACCCTGTTGGCAACATATCTTCCTCGGTTAAGTTGTATGCCCATTGGGTAAAATGTTTGACCATCACGAGAGCCAGTTGGTCTTAGAGCTTTAACTCCGGACTCAGCCTGGGCTGTTGCTAACGCAATATGAGGAGGTAGATTATGTCGGGCTGCCGCGGCCACAATCATTTCTTTAAGATCTGATTTCGGGTAATCCCTGAGATTGGCTAGCCGGTTCTTCTTCTCACATGGCGCCGACGGCTCCAGGGTGTTATCTAAAAGATTATCCTCTGTTTCTGCACCGACTATACCATCGCAAAGGTCACAGCCACCCTTGCAACTATAAGGGTGAGCCTCCCAGTGTGTCTGTTGGAACTTTCTAATAGCATCTTTAAGCTCGGGAGTGCATTTATCCGAGGGCTCTCCATCAAATGCATCAACAAACCCTTTGTCAGCTAAGATCTGATTAATTTGGCCAACGTCCGTTACTCTCTTGGCAGCCCTTCGTCCAGTAATAGCTAAGCACCGCTCTAGCAACACTATTAGTGTTTCTTGTTCTACAGCGCCAATCGTTAATTTGGTCTTCATTTAAATTTCCTCACACTTCTTACAGTCGTCATAACAACGGCGCCAACAGTCTTTTCGCATTTTCTCTTTCACTCTTTCGGAGGCCTCCTGATGACATTCCTTATAACGCTGAACGTCCCCATTTTTTTTGATACACCGACATTTTGCATAAGAACTAAACTTGCTACAATCTTGAACCGTCGTACAACTCACGGTACAAGTGGCAATGCTGAGTATGAATATTATAAACACTAGGAATTGCTGTAGGTTTGTGAATATATTAGTAAAGAAGACTACCATTACAATACATAAATAGTATGTAAGTTAACTAAGAGAGAGGTGTATTATGTTATTTATGAGGTTTTTCCAAAACACGATGGCTCACCGCGTTGTCGTAAACAAACCAAAAGCATTGGCGGCCTACTTCCTTAATCCGTACATCTTGCATGGTAATTTCCCATAAACCTAAAGCACTCGTGCGTGCACGGATATATAAGTTTCCCCGATAGCGGTTTGACCGCTTCCCTTTTTCGTGTGCGCTCAGATCAAAACTGGTAATAAAAAGACCGTCTGTCTTATTACCTTGTTGATCATAATTATATAAAATTTGATGGACGTTTATGTCGGTGCCTCCCCAGTTCACCAGCTCAATATTTTTTTTTGTTATGTAAGTCATATGGCGAGCATGCGGCTGCATTATGCCATAATAATCATACATCGACATCAGTTTATATCCTTTTTGTCCTCATCATCATATAGCCCAATCAACTTCCAATTGATGTCTAAATAATCAATCCACTCATCATTACTCATGGTATCTGGACGCACGAGATAGAGTAGCTGTTTTGATAGCCAATGGTTTTTTCCGGAGCGAACAAAAGTAGTATACAGAAATTCTAGGGCCACGGCTCTAGATTCGATTTCATAATCAGTATAGCCCCCAGTACGCATTGATCTGATCAGTCGCTTTCGTAGTTTATCAACGGGGTCATCATCGTCAGACATCTTATAATAACTAGGTTAGTCAGGGTTTTTAAGGTTCAAAGAAAACCCAACTAGGGCGATAACACCTGACATATACCAGACGGCTTCGACGAACTCATTAGTGGCTATATTATATTCTTTCCAGGCGCCTAAGAATAAGAGTACGAAAACAACAAAAAGGGAAACACGAAAGACTGCCGACATATTAAGTTCATTATATAATACTTCTTTCTGTTAGTTAACTAACTGGTTCGAATTTTAAAACCTTCGCCCCGCGCATTGGACTACCTGTACGGAGAGCATTTAGAAGACCCTCTATATACCAGTTCTCCATCCCTTTCTTGGGTAACTGAGAATTGACCAAGGAGCTATCGGTTTTTAAAAATATTGCTAGCCGGCCCTCCCATGGAGCGTCGCCCACGACAACCTGAGTTATTTTAGGAGAAAAGTTGGGTACTAAGGGAGCATCAACGACCGGGCGAAACTTTTTCCCGTTATAAACAATTACATCTGATCCAATACGTAATTGATCGCCATTTCCCAGGTGAATAGATTTATTTATAATACTTTGACGCGGCTTAAGTTGGGGTTTGGCATCCTCCAGATATAAAGGTTTTGAGCCCTCCTGTAAGACCAGGGCGCGCCACTGATCATATATCTTTTTCATGCTAACACTAGTCTTCAATACCGAGTATCTCACCAAGTTCTACCTTATACTGGTAAGCTAAACGGTCGTCGCTACCATCTGGGTTCCATCGTTTATAAAGTGCTTCAGCAGCTTCTCTAAGCGTTATGTCACCATGCTCACGGCCCAGGAGTGTATCGGCCACGTTTTTTTGATGCTGGAGGTTCCCGATAGCGCCAATATTCACATCCCAGCTTGTCTCAGTCAGAGTTTCCTGGATTAGCTGTCGTAATTGTGCAATTGTTGGTTTCATTATCTCTTTCCTCCAGTTTCGCTAACTATAGCGCGCAGTTCCGCGCGAATCATATCTTTGAAATCTTTACTTGTTATGTCGGTGCCCTCTTTTGTTAGGCCTTTTCGGTAACCCTGACTAAATTTATTTTTTAGCTTTTTCGTACCCCTAGCTAATCTTCCCGGGAGTCCCACAGCCTGCCCGGCTAACTCTCCGGCTTTCTCGAAAGGCACTGTAATGTCTTGCGTTAAGCGCTCCTCCTCATCCTCGTCTTTTATAAACTTCATTCCAAAGCGCTTACGAGGCAATGGATCATTCCACTCGTCTGTATTAAGCCCCGCGCCCTCGTGCACCTTATACTCCGCGTCGCGACCTGCTGCCCGGGCAGCTTTGGCACGCGCTTCTTCTCGACAGTCGTTATCGTTTTCGCCGCATTCTTCCTCTGTTAGAGCTTCGATCTCTTCTCGGATGATTTGCTTTAGTCGTTGTTTTGTTATTTTCATTTACCGTTTTTTTGCCTGCATCTTTGCGCGTACGGCTTTTCTGGCCAGCGACCGGGGTCGGCTTTCCGGTGGAAGATCTTCATCTGGAATAAGACGCGGGGCGTTGTCGGGATTGGCGGCCGCTTCTGCAGCTGCATGCTTCGCCCTGGCCGCGGCATGCTTGGCCGCGCGGGCCTTGTGGTCTTTGGATCGGCCGCCGGCGCCGCCTAGGCCCCAATCTCCTGCATCTCCTGCTGCTTTGCGTCCAAGATCTTTCCGTGCTCCGGTCTCGGGATCCAAGTCCTCGTCGGGTATGTCGGGTATACGGCGCGGGCGGGGGTCGATGCGGTGAAACACGCGCGCGTCGTACTCGTATTGCTTCGGGGTGTACTCGTCCGACGCCACGTCGACCGGCTCGTCCTCCGGCGGGTCGATGCCGCGCGTACGTCCGCGGAGCCGTTGCGTAAGGTGGGCAAGCTTGCCGGCGCCGCGGGTGATGTCGCCTCTGACACCGTCACTTAAAAGAACGTTTTCAAGTTCTTCTCGAATGATTTGCTTAAGTCGTTGTTTTGTTATTTTCATCAGTTCACTCCGTGATTATTCTTGTCCTAAAGTATGTGTGTCTTCCCTAAGAAGTTCAATTACTTCCATAAGATAATTATGAAGTTCAGCATCATCTATAATATCATTAATTTTACCTTCTATCATATCTCTTATATCTTCGGCCAAGTCCTCAATAGATAAATCTTCTTCTTCTTCGGGCGTCATTTCATGCGGCTTCGTTGTCAACGTTCCTTTATTAAAAAAACCAAATCCCGCTTCACTTATGGCACTTTCCAACTCTTCTTGAATGATTTGTTTAAGTCGTTGTTTTGTAATTTTCATTTATTCAGCATCCCATGGTATTAGTGATGATACTCTGAGGCCGGATTCATATATTGCTCTTAGTAGGTTCTGATATGCTCCACGGAGAACTTCGAACTCTCGCTCGTCACGGGGAGTATCGCCGGCGGCGTTGATGGCCGCGGCTAACGCCATCACCTGCCCGGGCAGTCCTTCAAGCTCCTGCTCTTCGTGGCCGTCGTCGGTCTCGTTAATTAATATTTTCACTTCTTCTTTAATGATCTGCTTAAGTTGTTGTTTTGTAATTTTCATTGTTTAATCGGTATCCGTTTTGCCTTGTATAAGTCTCCCATGAATAATAGCTGCAATTCTTTCGTCGGGCCCCCGGGGATTCCAACCTTCGAATTCTGCCTTTATGCCATCTTCCGAATCACTTACTGCAGTAACTGTTTCATGACCGCCTTGGAGCTTAAAGATTCCAAAATATTTATCAGCGGGTTCCTCGACTTCGCCCTCGGCTTCTGGTTCTGATTGGCTAGAATACGGCCCTGTTCCCCGGGTGTTTGCAGCGGTTTGGCGCAGGCGATCCATAACCGGATTCACCCCGGGGCGGCGCTCCAAGGGATCGCCAAGGTCTGAGTCTTCGACAACTTCACGCACACGTAAGGGTTCGGTGTGAGTCGGCGTACCCAGTTTAACATTTTTTAATTTACTTTTTTTCCCTCTCATCGCAGCGCGAGTGGAGACGCGCTCCTCGCTGCCAGGATCTAGACGTCCAAGGGGGCGCCGGAATATTTTAAAATATTTTTGCCCACTCTTAGGATCCTTATAGAGGTCACACATAGGATGATAGTTTTCATCTTCCGGATCCGTCGAGCACTCATCCGCTTTAGGTGCATAAAGCGTCTCCCACGTTGGCGGCGGGCCGCCGGAGGTGCGCTTGGTCACCCTAAGTCCGCGGGCGTGGTAGCCGGTGTCGTCGGTCCACGCGGTGTCGGACCCTCGTTCCCTCAATTGCCCGGCGGGATTACCAATAACAACTTTACACATTCCCGCTGGCTTATATCCCATTTCTATTCTTACTCGGTCCTCGTCGCAGTCAATCACATTCGGTCCTCCGGACCGCTGCCCTTCCTCTGCGAGTTCATTCGCCACTTTTTGCACTGCTTCAAATGCGCATGTACGGCTGCCCGGCCACGCCTGTGGTGATGTACTAACTTCATATTCCACAATCTCGCCACCATCAAGAATCGGGTTAATGCGGACCTGCCCGGTCTCTTTTCTTCCGCCGGCGGAAGAACACTCTACCTCAACATCTTTTATTTGCACCTTGGGAAGGGGAACTGCGGCTTCGTCCTCCAGGAGCGCTAGCGAATCATCTAAATCATCGCGTATAGCTGTTTCTTCCAAGAAATAGCGGGGGTCAATTCTTTTTCTGTTTTTTTTCATGGTTAATAAAAATCCTCTATCTCGGGTTCCTTTAGTTCATAACGATGACCCTGCATAATTGCCCATTCTTCTAGGGCTAGATGAATCTGGTCGGTCATAAAATTATCCCAACCTTCCGGTTCAATGTTGTTCTTCCAACCGCCATATTCAGGGTGTTTATCATTTAGTTCATCATATATTTGTACAATTGGATAATCTTTCCCATCAAGTTTAACGGTCACGCTCTTATAATCTCCTGTTCCCCGGTTTAAACCTTTTACAACAGCCGTGCCTTCTTTTAGTACTGCGCGCAGCTCTTCCTTAATAATCTGTTTAAGGCGTTGTTTTGTAATTTTCATAGAGGGATCTCCTATCCTCATATAAATAGGTGCAAGATGTTGAATTCACCAGAAATTGAACCAGAAATTTTTTTCCCAGATTTTTTTATTCCGACCCATTCCCCTTAAGCACATTCTCCTTAGCACTCAACGGTCGCATGTTATCCAAAGACCAGCATTCTTGGTATTGCGAGTCATCCAAGGTGGTATACTCGAAATCAGTGCGAGGCCTAATATGATCAATTTGCCAAGTATACCGCTCGGGCTTAAGCTGGCCATGGTTATCCCAGTTCATGTTCTCATCGAATTGAGATTCCAGATGCTCCGTCAATTCTTTGGCGGTATAAGGCAAACTATCCCATATGGAGCCTACAGACAAGTCGGTTGCATATGCGTCTCGGTGTATTGATATCTCACTCTTAACATGGCATGCGATCAGCACGCGGAGTTTTTGTGTTGGCGTACGCTCTGGCTTCTTATAGTCGGGTTTACTATACGCGGCTCGGCGTACTTTCTTGTTGCAATCTTTGCATTGCGTTGTCCTACGCCCAGTGGTTGAGGAGGCCTCAAAATAAAAATCATGGTAAGGGCGGTTAAGTTTGCAGGTATTACAATAGAACTGTTTGTAGACTCCAGTAGAGGCTAAGCGAGCCCACTCCTCATTGGCGCCAATCGCTTGTATGCACCCCTTGTACTTGCTGTCATTCCCGGCTAGCTTGTATTTGGCTAGTTTTTTGGGGAAGGACTTAAATAAACGCTTCTCGTATACCTCTGTCGATGTCCAGATATCCTGGCGCTTTGGTACGCCCCGTCGAGAATATTTTTGTCTACGCTCCTGTTGTTTGGCACGTGTGAGGGCCCTCTTGGTCAAGTAACGTTCCTTGAACTTATCCAGGCTCTGGGTAGAGTAATACTTGTGGTCTTTAACTATTATATGCGGTAGCTTGGCCTTGGTGAGCAAGGTGCTGTTGCAACCAACATAATCAGCTGCCTGACTAGTCTTAAGCCGGCCCTGAGTAAGGATAGCGTGTTCGTCCCGCGCGCGTTGCTTTGCTGCAGCTTTTGCTGCCTTAGCAGCTAGCCTTTCTTGGCGCTTAGCTTCAGCGGCTGCATCATGCTTAGCCTTAAGCTTAAAATACAGATCCACCTTTGACTCATGCCATAGCGCCAGGAATATACCATTACCGGCTGATGTATATGATTTAAGTCTCTTGCAGCAATCGACGCCTAGACGCTTAGGCAATCTGTATGCATGCGTACCAACTGCTTCCTCGAACTGTTCTCTCGTTATATAACCTTCTGGAATAGGTACCGGCTTGAAGACGCGGTCAGATTTAATTTTTTCTACGGCTTCTCTAGTATAGAAGGTTGTCGGACTCCCCCCCGTACGGGCCGGGTTAACGATCGTCGATTCAACATCGCGCTTTTTAGCTCTAATATAAACCGCTGAAACTGATATATCCAACTCCTCTGCAATTTGTTTAGAATCGAACCAATCCGGGCTCTGGACATATGTGTCAAACTCTTTTTGGGCTTTTAGTATTCTTTCCCTCTCCTTCTTTCCCCTTGTACCCCAATCGGCATTCTTTTTCACATAGCTTGTTTTGTGGTAGTACCTTTGGGTACACCTATACGAACAGTACTTTTTTGGTTTACTGCTCCTCATCATTAACTCTGTGGGTTCGCCGCAGTTTAGGCAGCTATTGTCTTCACGGTCGGAACCATGATTCTGGTATACTCTCTTCATGTTTTAAGTATACCCAATGGGTGTTTAATTGTAAAGTTATTTTTTTGGAATTGGGCTTCCTATTCGTATTCGCGACCCATCGCATCAGCGATTCGTTCGGGTAGTGTATCTAATTTAGCCGAAATATCCTGCAGTAATTGCACGGCAGTACGGTCGATGACGTCTCTCGCTTCGACAAGCTTAAGCTGCTCTTTTGTTGTTGCTTGTAGCTCTTCTTTGATTACTTGCTTTAGCTGCTGTTGTGTTATTTTCATGCTGGTTTCTCCTTATTTACCCATTAATGCGCTAAGTGTTTGATCGTTGAGCATGCCGTCCGGGTCTAGACCGATATCTCTCTGAAAATTCATTACGGCTTTTTGCGTAAGTTTATCATAAACACCATCTCGGGTTATACCAAGAGCTGCCTGCGCGCGCATCACGGTACGCTTGTCCGGGGCCCGGGCTGCGCTTCTCGTCGTCACTCGGGTGTCGACGACGGCCGGCGGTCCCTCCTCGTTTAAAATACCCTCTAGTTCCTCTCTGATTACTTGCTTAAGCTGTTGTTTTGTTATTTTCATGCTGGTTTCTCCTGTTTCTCCTGCCTTTATAAATAGTCGCAACTATTCGAAATATCCACTTTTTGATTTTAGCTTTTTTTCATAGTGATCGCTTTTGTACTTAGTCGCCATGTATAGGGGAAAGGGCCCGTAGAGGGTTAGATTCCGGGGAGAGGGGGGGGAGGGGGGGTACCCCCTTCCTGCCTTGCTAGTCTATACACAAAAACCCTCACAAGTTTCCTTGCGAGGGTCATGCTTGCTACTAACAGTGTATGCCTTGATCTTGCCAAGTGCAGCCAGCCTACCGTCTACTGTCCTATTGGACTTTGCTCTATCTAGCATGGAGTTCGGTTATAGGCAATGAACCCCCTCATAGTAAACACCTGATTAGTAGCTAATCAGTATAGGCTATTACCTATATGATCGTTCGCTATATGTACTCTCTCTCTTATACATTTATTTTTATTGTCCTCGCCCATTTGTCTGATGGTGTGTTAGTACGCCCGGGAGGAATCGAACCTCCAACCGATGGGTTAAAAGCCCAGTGCTCTGCCTGGTTGAGCTACGAGCGCATGTTACCTTCCTCATGGTTATACTATACCAGACTGTTGCTTGTTTGTCAAGCGAAAAGCGCTAGCAGCTTCTCTACGAAGTCAGGGAATAGAAGGCTGCCGATGTATAGCGCTGCTGCTGTACCGACGATCAGTCTATAGATCATTAGTTTACTTCTCCCTCGCCCAGGTTCTGCATGATGACGTCAACCATTTGGCGCTGACTGTCAGTGGCTTGCGTGGGATCCACGACCAGCATGGCCGGGCTGTCAATAAGTTGACTGGCGACAATCTCGCCAATGATTTGACGCCCTGCCTCTGCGTGTAGGTTAACGTCAAAGATTTGACCAGCGTGGTCGTCAAGGATTTGACAGATAATCTGCGTCAACTGCTCAACGGGTGTCAAAATAGTGTCGTTTTCATTCATCGTTCTGTGTGCCCTCCTACGGCATTTCACTTGACAGATGGGTATCTCACCCATATACTATATACAGAGTGTGTTACAGGCCCTTGTAGGCCCCTTGCGTGGCAGGTTTGTTGATTGACTAGCCTTCTGTCAGCTTAAGCTAGCCCTACCTACCCGAAAACACTCTAATTGACTGTAAAACCGATCTTCCGTGGCTCACCCTGCTGGGGCGTTGCTTCCCCTCCCAGACTGTAACCACCCATTGCAAACATCGGGTGTGTCACCAGCGGGTGACTGTACTCGATCAACTCTGCCACTGGTTCCCCGGTGCTTGAGTCAAAGCGTACATTGATTCTCCCTGCGGTATACAATTCCATCATTGCTCCCACTAGGGTGCTGGATACACTATCCTGTTGTGCTAGATACTGTTGTCGGATTGCTTCCAACTTGATTAGAGTAATGTCCATAGTTTATTTACTTCTCCTTTGTTCTCGCGATAGTTTCTTTTAGCTGTCGCCCTTGTTACCGATGACTGAACCAATCAGACCGATCCAAAAGCCGATCCACACCCAATGCAGGAACCGTCTAAACACTTTAGTTGTCCTCCTGCGCGCACGCTTGAACGAAGCGCTGCGGCTGGAAGTGTTCGTTGACGCTCTCTCTCTGCATAGCGTCAGCAAAGAGAATTGCAACCTTATTGCGTTCCTCTTTGTCCGCGATAGTGTTGATTGTTGCAGCGATGAATTCCATATGTCTCCGCTGCATGTTAACTTGCACGTTGCGTCCCTTTACAATCATATTTACTCGTCCTTGCCAAAGAAGTCAATGTTAGTGATGTCGCCCAGGTCAATCACAATGCGACCGTCGGTGTCGTCAATGCGGGCGAAGCCCTCTTGAGGCGGGGCCTCGTTGGCGACGTCTCTGAATTCATCTTCAATGAGATAGTTATCGTCAAGCATTGTTTTACTTGTCCTCGCTAGTGTTCGGGGTGGTGATGTGAATGTCGTCGCGGGCGAGCATCGCGTGTGCAATCGTACCGGCGAAGTAATCGCGGTGATCGTCTCGCGTGAAGTCCATAGCTTCGATGGCCTCGCCGTTGTCATCAAGGATCTGATTGATGACAGCGGTGAGTTGCTCGCTAGTGATCGACGGCTTGGCGCTAGTCTCGTCGTCGTACATATCCGCGGCAGTTGAACCACCGAGATCATACAGATCGAAGTTTTGAACGGGTGTCGTCACTTTACTTGTCACTCTCGCGCACCGTCCCGCGGTGGAGGCTAGCGTCGAACAGTTCAAGGCTAGCGGCGACGGTCATCAGACCGATCGCAAAGAAAAAGGGTTGAAAGCTATAGATGATGTCAAACAAGGTTTTGTTTATCCGTTGTGAGTGAGAAAAAATCTCGGTCAAAAATTACACTGGGTGGGGCCGCGCCGTCAAAGACACAAGCGATTATGAAGGCCGATGATGATGGCGGTCTGATCTGGATCGTCCTCTTGGTAGCCTACCTCGCCGCTCCAGATCAAACGCTTGCGTCGCTCGACAAGGTAATGGGCCGCGGCTTGCTCAAGGTGATCCGTGCAAAGCACGCCCTCAACTGGCGTTTCGCCGTTGCAGTCGCTAGCGGTGCAGACGGGCATCAGGACAGCCCCAAAAGGATCAGCGCGTCGCTGGGGAGATCAGCCTTTGCCTCGGCATCGGAGATAGCCTCATTGAGCCGGCAAACAAAAGTGCGAGCCTCGGGCAGCGTCAATCCTCGGACGTGCTGGCGCTGGTAAGGACCATCGGGCCCTCGACGATTCTCGTAGGTTCGCAGAAGTACCTGCGCGGGGGCGCTGG
>Ga0209434_1001150_pt1 | contig 12063 bp, 9 predicted proteins | sample ETNvirnome_2_300_FD_184068 | JGI IMG/M metagenome (GOLD analysis project Ga0209434, IMG submission 184068) | Marine viral communities from the Pacific Ocean - ETNP_2_300 (SPAdes) (version 2) | ecosystem: Environmental > Aquatic > Marine > Oceanic | place: Pacific Ocean | collected 2013-06-22
GGAAAAGGACTCCACGCGTAGACATCCTGATAAAGAGCTTGTCTAAGTAATCTACCACTTTTACACCTACTACTTCTTCCAAATCCGGGTATACATCTTTTTTTTGCCATAATCTATTTTAATCCTGAATATAACCATAAATAGTCCTTAGGGTCATTTGAAAATGGTGGTAATGGCTGAGAAGTTGCACGACCAGGTGTAAAAACTGGTTTTCCGTTGGCTTTAGGTAGTTTTCTTTCATCCATGGTCCAACTATCAATCATGGCTTTAGCTTGTGCAATATTTTTCTTTAATTGAGTAAAAGAATTTTGTGCCACATATAAAGCCATTGACATTGCCATTATCAAATCGTCATGATGTCCTCTCATATGGTCTGGACGACCATTTATATACACAAAAGTTTTTAATTCGTTAAATAATCGTTGTGAATAAATTTTAAATCCTGTTCTCAATTGTTCTTCCAATGATTGGACAATTTGGGCTCTTTTATTATTGAAATTAATTCCAGGTACTTTAGTATCTGGATTAAATTTCCACATTTCTGTAGGATTAACCCCATCATAATATAAATCTTTATATCCAAGTTCTATCATTTTTCTGGAAGTCGCTACCCCCATTCCCCCAGTTATATCTATTACTACAAAACAAGTATATTTAATTGCCCATTTATATGCTAAGTCGGCAGCAGTATCTGGTGGTAATTTTCCGAGATATTCCACCACCTGTTCTCTTTCATCAAAATCTATTATTTGAAAACCGGTTGAATCTTCACTATCCCCTCTAGACACATCAATACCCATTATATATTTATGGTCTTTTAAAGGTTCTTTCCACACCCATAGACCATTTCCTACCCACTTTTCTAATGGTTCCGCTAACACTTCTTTTATTTTTTGAGTCGTGTCTGCAGGAATTACATTATCACCAGACCCTAAAAATGCACATTCTAATTCTTGAGAAATTTTTCTCCTATCAAACTTTAATTTTTTGCACATCTCTTCAAACCAGTCCGAGAATGGTTTATAACCATGTTCTAATAATGATTCGTAATCTTCTTTTTTCTGAGAATTTAATATTTTAGTTTCGTCATATTCTTCTCTATTTAAAAGAAAATGAACAATATCTTTAGTTTTTACCCATTGTAGTCCTTTTGAAAATCTGGGGTCGTGGTACCAACTTAAAGTACTAATCTTAAAATTATTCATTTCTCTAACGGATTGGTCATAAACTTCATAATAGACCTGGTCAAATCCATTAGGTGTAGAAATTACAATTACTTTTCCTCCTGTTGCAAGAGATGCCATACATGCCGCCCATAAATTATTACCCGCTTCAATATAAGCGGCTTCATCAAAAATTAATATTGTGGGGGTATATCCCCTCAAAGCATCCACAGATGTCGCGACCGCTTTTACTTCAGAACCATTATTTAACTTATAATGTTTTTGAGAATTTTTATCTTTATCGAACCCCGAATTTATCCAGTCTGGCCATTGCCTCAAAAAAGTTTTTATTTTATTAGCCATTTCGGTTGCGGTATCTAATTTATTAGCTAAAATAAGAATTTTTTCGGGACTATCGGAAGAGGCAAATTGTAGTTTTTTAGATGCCCAGGCAGCAGTGGCAGTCGAAACCCCCGCTTGCCTATATTTGAGAACTATATTATCGTCATACATTTCATAATCATGGACCATCTTCTCTTGTTCTGGAAACAATTCAAAGGGGACATGTTTATTCTGAGTATTATCATAAGTTTCTAAATATGTTTTTAACGCATAAGGGGTATCTTTATGGCATTTAACATACTCTTGTATTATCTCTTGTTGGTTCATGACTGTAACAATAAATAGTAAAAATACCTAAAGTATGTGGAAATTAGGATTGTCTACGGAGAAAAGCTAACTCATCTTTACTTAAAGATGACATCCCACTTTTACCTATTTTGTCTAAGATAACATCTACACTCATTTCTTCTGGTTGGGATTCTTGGGGTATATCGAAAGAACCACTAGGTCCTTCACCTTCAGGCTCAAGAGTAGTAATATCATCATCACCAGTGTCCCCATAATCTGTTGGTAAAGACTCTTCGTAATCTTCTTTTGAAATCTGGTCTATAATGTCTTTAACAATTTTTTCCAATTGTTCTTTACCTCTATCCGTACCCCCTAAGATGTCTTTAGCTAATCTAAACATGTCTTTGGCTTCCATACTTGCAAATTCTGCAAATAAATAATTTTGAATTTCGGTCTTGTCATCCTGCATTAATTCCATTGGATAAGCATTTCTAAATTTTTCCCAAATAATTGGTCCTAAACGTAAATCCCACACTTCACCCACTAATGTGTCTTCGGAATCCATAACCTTTCTTGCTTGTTTTTCATCATCTGGTAATCCTTGCGTGGCAAATACTTCCATGACTCCTTTAATTAACTCATGTACCAAAACTGGAAAGGTGATTCCTCTTGCGATTACTGTAGGTGGGTCTGTGTCGGGGTCTATTTCTTCTTTTCCCGCTATACTCTCACCACTTTCTGCCATCATCATAGTAGTTTGGTCGGGCATTATCCAATATACTAAATCATTGATTGACATCATAATACCATATAAATTAATAAGGTTGGGGTTAATATGATTTAATTCTTGTTCTACCATATGAAAAAGATAGTGACCTTTTTTAGATGCCCCTTGTATTAGTTGATTTAAAAATCTACGTTTTTGTTTTTCTATATCAAAATCCTCAAATTCTTCAAAGGCTTCCTCTTCCGCATCCATTTCTTCCTCCTCTGGTTCATCACCTCCTCCTTGCATTCCTTCCATATCAATTTCTCCCATACCTACAATTTTTGCATCGAATTGTAACGCATCATCAGGAATAGCCATTTCTTCTTTAACTATTTTAACAGCTAATTCTTCTAACTCTTCCTTATGTTCTGATTCTATGCTAAGTATTTGTTGGACTGATTGCATTAATAACATTTGGAGTTGCATCATTCCCTGCATATTAATTTGTTGTAATCCTGTATATCTTTTTACATTATCAACAACTTCTTTAAACCTATCTGATGCCACTAATTCTTCAAAGGTGTTGTGAACTCCTTCTTCGGGAACTTTAGGGTAGGCAGGTAATTTAGCACCGGGAAATTCTCCACTTTCTATTTTTCCTTGTAAGGTAGGGTCCATTCGTTCTGGTCCGTCATAACTTATAGGTGCTTCGTGAAGATTAGTTTTTTTAATCTTTTCTATTTGAGCTTTGGTATATACTCTTTCTTTACTCATGCTTCTTCATTTTTAATGAATAGAGTATCAAAATCCATCCATGCGGGTAATTCATATTTAGCGTCTTCTATATCACTATCGGCGTCTTCTGCTTTAGGATTAGGTTTGTGTTTTGGTTTGTATGGATTTTTTCGGTCAGGTTTACCTGGTTTAGTACCCGGCTTAGTTCTAGTTGGTGTTCTAACAGGAGCGGGGGCATTCATAACCGCAATTTCATTAATAGTTTGTAAAAGTTGTTCTTTTGTCATTGAAGGTCTTTCATATTTTTCTACTAGCCCCATTAACCAATTTTCTACTACCCCTCTATCAATAGATTCATTTTTCACCTTCTTTTTCTTCTTTTTCACCTTTTCTGGAATTGTATCAAAATTTGTATCAGCAGCAAATTCATCAGCATATTCTTTAAATTTTTCACCTTCTTTACCTGGTTCCTTAGATTTTGCATAAAAAAGTCTTGCTTGAGCTTTGGATGCAAATTTTTCATTTAACTCTTCTTGATAAATACTTTCAAAGATGCCCATACCGTCACCACCAGCCTTAGGATTCGAACCATAATTACTTGGTCCGTCCTCGTTACCTACTGTGTTACCAGCATATTTGTCATATCCTGACATTTTTTCTAAAGATTGGGCGGAGTCTTCCTCCGCATCCTCACCTTGTTCATGTAATCCACTACTATGACCTCTAGGCCCTTCAGATTGGTGTCCTGACGCTACTGGGTTGCGAAATGAATATCTGGGCTCTGGAGCTCCTTCAAACTCATTTAATTCTCCAGCAAAACCACCCTCATAAGAATCGTATTGCCCGTAAGAATCACGAGGGCCTTCTGAATCAAATCCACTGGCATCGGGATTATGAAAAGAAGGGGTATCTAAATATTTTGCATTTCCCGTATATTGACCCTCATCTTGACCGGTACCCGCTCCAATTAAGTTTTCTTTATTATCGGTAGAATAATAAGAATCTGCAGGCCCTTGTGAAGTTGAGAAGCCTCCAGCGTCTGGATTATAAAATGATGTAGCATCAAAATCTCCCGCCCCACCATACATAATGGTTTCGTACATATCGAATTCGTTCTTACTTTTTTCTAATATTTCTTGGTCTGATACTTGACCATCTATGTCTTTTTGTACAGGCACAATAGGTTTATTATCCTTAGTTAGTTCTAATTCTTCGTTTGTAACAATAACTTTTCCGGTATCACCTACAGTATCTATATCTACATTTCCTGCATCGTCAACATCAGCCGTTACTTTACCTATAAACGCTTCTTTATCGTCCTCCCTTGTTAAATCATAATCATAAGTAGTAGATTGGCTGGAGGTTTCTTCTTTAAGAACCCTTGAAGCGAGAGTTACCAATTGTTTATTACTAAATTTTAAAAGGGTACTAATATCGAAACCTTCTTTGACTAATTTCGAATAAAGAAATAAATTATCTGATTTTTGTGTATTCCGCCTCTTCATTGTAATTTAAAATTAAATCTCTTGTATATAGTTTATCATCAACAGACGTTTTATCTTCTCCGAATCTAAATACCAAACGAGTTTCAGTATTTAATGTTTCTTCTTCTAAATATTTTTCCCATCCTAACGCAATTACGTCATCAATTGCATCTGTAAATGAAAAATAGTCTGAATTTTGAATTAAGTCAAATTCCAGACCTTCTTTGGATAAGACCCCCACTTTTTCAATAAATTCTACTTCGGGAGGTTGGGGTTTACCACTTGCGGGAGTTGTATCCCATTCCTCTCCCCATACATTTTTTAAATTAGAAGAAAAAATGAATTCGTATACATAGTTTCCTCTGAAATTGGGTCCCAGTTCATTAACGTACACCAATTTCATTTTTATAATTTTTTTCCTTGTTGGGTTATTTCTACTAAAGCATTATCTACTTTAAAGACCACATCACCTCTTTTACTTTTTCCTACGAATCTACTATTACTATTCTCTTTTAAAAATTTCTTAACGGCTCTTTCTTGTTCATACGTGGAAAAAGAATTTTTAATTTTTTTATTATATTTAGCGGTATTGATAGCTTCACTTAATAAATTATTCTTTTTTTCCTTTATCAAGGACTGTTCTTTTTTTTCTCTAAGTTTTTGTTTTTTAATTTCTTGTGTTGTGTATTTAAAATATTTGGATAAGGACTTATCTACTTTGGATTCATTAATACCAAAAATGTTCCCTATTTCCGCAACTGCATCATCCATATACCCTTCTTCTGCTTCTTCATTCTCCCCGTCATTTACATATTCCCCAATGTTAGGGATGTCAATAGTAGCCTCTACTTGTTCTCCTAATTCACTTTCATTTTGAAACATACTGGATGCCTTCTCTGAAACTTTTTTACCTGCATAGTTACCTAGAGTGGCACCAAACGCAGCTCTTGCAGCTGGAAGAAATTCATTAAGTTCTTCTTCTGCTAATTCCGCTTCCAAATCCATTTCTTCTCCACCTTCTTCTCCACCTTCTTCGGCAAAATCTAAATCCATTTCTTCTTCTCCATCTAAATCTACATCAAATTCACCTTCTTCAGTATAGTCTATTTCATCATCTTCAAATTTTTCAGTAATTTCCTCAACATCATCTGGTGATAATTTTTCTAAATCTACTGCAGAAATAACTGAATTTAAAACATACTTAATAAGGTCAGCATCCATTTCCACTTCAGGTAAGTCTCTTAATTTTTGCCCTAATTTACCAGTTAATTTTTGAACCGACTTTTTACTTTCTCCTTCTTCACCTGTAACTTCTACTTCACCACTTATCACCTCTTCACCACCTTCATCTTCCATTCCTAAATCCATTCCTAAATCTACTTCTTCACCACCTTCATCTTCCATTCCAATATCCATTCCTAAATCTACTTCAGGTGCGGGTTCTGGTTCTACTTCAGGTGTTTTAAGTACATATTTCTTATCTTCCTCTTGTTCTCCTATTAAATTTAATTGGGTTCCACCATTATATCTTTCATTAAGGGGTTTCATTAATAAATTTAATTTCTTTAATGCTTTAGAATAAGAAGGGAAATTATATTTTCTATTATTCAACATACCATCCACATATGTATACCCATTTTCTCCTTCTTTTAATATTTTATATTCCGAATTCTCTCTAATAATTCCATAATTACATCCATCAGGTGCAGTTATAGAATATTCCAAAGTTGCAGTTTTATGGGTACTATTTTTCGGTTCAGTTACACCGTAATTTGCGATTTCCATTATTCTCTTTAACTTTTGGTCCAGAGGTAATTTTTCACTTCCTATTGCTTTCATACTAGCCATTTTAATTTATTTTTAACTATTTAAAAATCCCGACCCAATTAAGGTATAAGGACTTGATGGGTTTATTAATGTTTCAGTTGTTCCAGTTCCTGCAGGCCATGTTACTGCTCGTTGTGCATTTCCATCAGGATTATTACAATCATGACATGTACACACTATGCAAATACCTTCAGCTGGTGGTGCTGGAAAACCAGCCCATGTAATTGTATTAATAATAACGTCTATAGTTTGACCTTCTCCAACCCAAGTAGGATTTCCATTAACTATTACTTCAAACGTACCCTGACTGGCGTATACTTGGAAACACTTACCAGTGCCAGTTACGGCACCAGTAGTAGGGTCTAGAATGGAGATGATGTCACCATCACAATAAACTTCATTACCATATGATAATCCTGCGTAATTTGCCATTTGCTTTAATTATTTTTATATAAATATTCGTTCTATGATAAAAAAAACCTAATTAGTCTAGACTTAAACTTAAATCTACTACTTTATTTTTTAAATCAAACAATTTCTTTATGTATCCACTTCTTCTTAAAAATTTAAAAGCCAAATTTTCATAAGAAAATTCTCCACCTTTTTCCAACCCACACATCCTAAATCTTTTCAATTTTTCTTTAATTCTGTTTATTACTTCTATAATTTCTTCGGGGGACATTCCATAAGCTCGTGATTGTAAACTATCGATTAATTCCATCCATCCTGTTGCTTTTTTTAATACCTTATTAATGTCCAGTTTAACATTAACTTTTTTAGGAGCAATTAACCATTTATTAAATAAAACTGAGTATACCCCACTAGAAAAGTGAAGCTCTTCGGAATTCTGTACGTAAACCTCTACCTCATAGTTTTTGATACTAACATTATGAGATGCATTCCATAGATTTTTTTTAGTCATTAGAATATTATTGACTAACTCCTCATTTTCGTCTACCTCATCATAATCCACAACTAAATGAAGGTCAATATCCGAAAATTTTGACCAATTAAAATTGCAAATACTTCCAGTTATAGTTACATCCTCAATAGTACATTCTTTACTTACTACATCACAATCTAAAGGGCCTATATCTACAAACTCTAAAAAATCATTTGCTACTAATAATAATTTATCACGAATTTCGGAGCGTAAGACATATCGGTCATCTTTATCTAAAGTCCAAATATCTGGATTAAGCGTTTTCTTGAGTTGAAAACTTTGTAAAATGGATTGGGCTAAATTCATATCTATAAATACCTATTAATCTCTTAAGATTATTTAAGTAATTTATATTTATATTTTCGTGCTATTTCCTTATTAAAAAATACACCTTGACTTTTAGCACGTCTTAAATTAGCAGCGACTGTATCTGCGACATCGTCATAAGAATATTTTTTCCCACTATTAAATTCAATAATTAATTCTTTATTGTCTCTATCATAAATGGAACCTCTAATATTAGATGATTTATATACATTTATAATTTTTTGTCCTTGATAAACTTCGGATACTACTGCCATAATTTTAATTTAAATGAAAATCCCCCACGAGGGGGGATTTTTTTAATTTACTTCTTCATATTCAACATCTGTGGTGTCTGGTTCATTTTCAGTTGGTGGTGTTTCCCCATCTGGAGTTTGCTGGTAAAGTTTGGTAGAAACTTCTTGCCATACCACATTTAACTCTTCTAGATGTTGGGAAATAGAGGCCATCTCTTCATTCTGATGAGATTCCTTAAGTTTAGCGAGAGCATCCACTATTTTAGATTTATCATCTTCCTCTAACTTTTCATCAAATTCTTTGAGTTGTCTTTCAGTTTGAAAAATGGTAGAATCCGCTTCATTAAGTTTATCAATTTTTTCTTTCTTTTCTGCATCATTCTTAGCATTTTCTTCTGCCTCTCTTTTCATTTTCTCTATCTCTTGTTCACTTAGACTATTACCAGAATCAATACGAATGGTTTGTTCCTTAGCGGTCCCTTTATCTTTAGCATTTACATTAATAATACCATTAGCATCTATATCGAAAGTTACCTCAATCTGAGGTATCCCACGAAGAGCTGGAGGAATATTTGTAAGTTGAAAATTTCCAAGAGTTCTATTGTCAGTAGCCATAGGTCGTTCACCTTGAAGTACATGAATATCTACTGCCGATTGGTTATCCATGGCCGTAGAAAAAACTTGTGATTTAGCAGTAGGGATAGTAGTGTTAGAATCTATTAATTTTGTCATGACACCACCCATGGTTTCTATACCTAAAGAAAGTGGTGTAACATCTAATAAGAGTACATCTTTTACTTCACCCCCAAGAACACCTCCTTGGATAGCTGCTCCGAGAGCCACTACTTCGTCAGGATTTACACCTTTAAATGGTTTCTTTTTAAAGAATTTTTCTACCGCAGTTTGAATTACTGGTATTCTAGTAGAACCACCAACCAAAATCACTTCATCTATATCGGTTACTTTTAATCCACTATCTTTTAAAGCTTTTTTACATGGAGTAATAGTTTTAGTAACCAATTTATCAATCATAGACTGAAATTTAGCTTGAGTTAATTTTTGGGTTAGGTGTTTGGGTCCTGAATTATCTGCAGTTAAATAAGGTAAATTAATATCAGTAGAGGTAGAATTAGATAATTCTACCTTAGCTTTCTCAGCCGCCTCTTTTAATCGTTGTAAAGCTATCGGGTCTTTAGTTACATCTATCCCCGTCTCTTTTTTAAATTCTTCTATTAATGATTTCATAATTAATTCATCAAAATTATCACCACCTAAATGAGTGTCTCCATTAGTGGATAAGACTTCAAATACTCCACCACCAATTTCTAAAATAGAAATATCAAAAGTACCCCCACCTAAATCATAAACAGCAATCTTTTTGTCTTTGGTTTCATCTAATCCATATGCGAGAGCAGCTGCCGTTGGTTCATTAATTATACGTAAAACATTTAATCCCGCAATTTCTCCTGCTTCTTTAGTAGCATTACGTTGTGAATCATTAAAATAAGCTGGAACAGTTATTACGGCATCTGTTACCTTTTCTCCTAAATATTCTTCTGCTGTTTTTTTAAGGTTTTGTAAAACCGATGCAGAAATTTCTTGAGGAATATAGTTTTTATCTCCTACTTTAATATTAATTGTATCATTAGGTCCTTTTTCTATTTTGTAAGGAATTTGTGATACTTCTTTATTTATTTCACTGAATTTACTTCCAATGAATCTTTTAACCGAATAAATTGTATTTTCCGGATTAGTTACTGATTGTCTTTTTGCCGAGTCACCAATTACTCGTTCGTTACTTTTAAAAGCAACAATAGAAGGTGTTGTTCTTTTTCCTTCTAAATTTACAATGATTTCAGGAGTGCCACCTTCAATGACAGCTACACACGAATTTGTGGTTCCTAAATCAATTCCAATTACTTTTGACATATTAATAATTTTTTTAGTGTCTTTTATTGTTTTATGAAAATAAATTCATTATTCTTAATTGTCAATAAATATACCAATTAATTATTTATGACATAATGTCAGTATGTAATGACAAAATTACAGATATTGATTTTATTCAAGGATTACTTATTATTTATAAAAAAAATATTATGATAGAACCAACAGGAAGTTTTGCAGAGTTTGAAGCACACACCCCTAAAAATTTGCCACCAAAAGAAAAACATATGTCTAAAAGTAGTACCCCAGTTCTAGATAATTTTTCTAGAGATTTAATTAAATACGCTGAAGAAGGTAAGTTAGACCCAGTAGTAGGAAGAGAAAAAGAGATTAATAGAATAGCTCAAATATTATCTAGAAGAAAAAAAAATAATCCAGTATTAATAGGGGAGCCAGGGTGTGGTAAAACTGCATTAGTAGAAGGATTAGCTATGAAAATAAATGAAGGGTTATGCCCTAGAAATCTTTTAGATAAAAGAATTATTGCTTTAGATTTAACCTCCATTGTAGCTGGAACAAAATACCGTGGACAATTTGAAGAGAGAATGAAAGCGGTTATTGATGAACTTGTAGAACATCCAGAGATTATTATTTTTATTGACGAGATTCATACGGTGGTAGGAACAGGAAACGCTTCAGGTTCTTTGGATGCTGCCAACATCTTTAAACCTGCACTCGCAAGAGGGGAAGTACAATGTATAGGTGCAACTACAATAGATGAATATAGAGAAAATATAGAAAAAGATGGTGCACTAGAACGTAGGTTTCAAAAAATTCTTGTGGAACCAACCACTATGGAAGAAACCCTACAAATTCTTCAAAATTTAAAAGGCCGTTATGAAGAACACCATAAAGTTACATTTAGTGATGAGGTACTTGAAATATGTGTCCTTTTAGCAGAACGATATCTTACATATAGGGAATTTCCAGATAAAGCAATTGATATAATGGATGAAGTTGGAGCAAAAGTTCAAATAGAAATAAGTTTCCCTAAAGAAATAGAGGACTTGCGGGTTCAGCTCAACGATTTAAAAGAACAAAAAGTCGAAGTAGTTAAATCTCAAAAATATGAAAAAGCTGCCGAACTAAGAGATAAAGAAAGAGGGGTATTGGAGTTATTAGAAGAAAAAAAGACTTTATGGGAATTACAATTAAATAAAACTAAACAAAACGTAACCATAGAAGACATTTATGATGTTGTGTCCCAGATTACTACCATCCCAATGTCTAAATTAGATACTAATGAAGCAAAGACCTTATTAAGTTTAGAGTCTTCGTTGAAAAAAATAGTGGTTGGACAAGATGACGCTATAGAAAAAGTAGCTAGAGCGATTAGACGAAATAGGGTAGGGATTAGGGAAATGAAAAAACCTATAGGGTCTTTTATGTTTTTAGGTTCTACTGGTGTAGGAAAAACTCATTTAGCGAAAGCGATTGCAAAAGAAGTTTTTGGTAATGAGGACTCCCTTATTCGATTAGACATGTCTGAATACAAAGAAAAATTTAATTCAACCAGACTAATTGGGTCGCCACCCGGCTATGTGGGATACAACGAAGGAGGACAACTAACAGAAGCGGTACGTAAAAAACCGTACTCGGTTATATTATTAGATGAAATAGAAAAAGCCCATTCCGACATATACGATTTATTATTACAAATCTTTGATGAAGGACATCTTACTGATAGTCTAGGAAGAAAAATAAATTTCAAAAATGCATTAATAATAATGACTTCTAATGTGGGAGCCAAACAAATGAGTGAATTTAATAAACCTTTAGGGTTTTCTACTAGTGATTCTAGTGCTCGTGCAGAAGAAGCAAAAGACCACATTCTGAAAAAAGCATTAAAAAATACTTTTAAACCTGAGTTCTTAAATAGAATTGACCAAAATATTATTTTTAAACCATTAAATAAAAAATCTATCGGTAAAATCGTTAAATTAGAACTTGCTCTCTTAAAAGAGAGATTAGTTGAACAAAAATATAATATTAAATTTAATAAATCCGTAATAGATTTTATTGTTAAAGAAGGGTATGATGACAAATTCGGAGCCCGTCCCATTAA
>Ga0209434_1001151_pt1 | contig 12060 bp, 17 predicted proteins | sample ETNvirnome_2_300_FD_184068 | JGI IMG/M metagenome (GOLD analysis project Ga0209434, IMG submission 184068) | Marine viral communities from the Pacific Ocean - ETNP_2_300 (SPAdes) (version 2) | ecosystem: Environmental > Aquatic > Marine > Oceanic | place: Pacific Ocean | collected 2013-06-22
GGCCATTTAAGAATCTTGATGAGATAATGTTCTCTGAGTCTGGATCATGGGTTCCGTCAAAGATGAACAAGACGTGCTTTGATTCTCTTTGCAAGGTTGAGGCGTTTGGCTCTCTTGAAGAGTTTACGTCTGGAAATGTTAAAAATCACAGACAACTTCACGAGACAATTGTTGGCAACTATGATCTTCTCAAGAAGGGGAGGCATGGAATGACAAAGACAGCAGCAAAGAGAATGATGAAGGAGCGAGGTAAGGTACCAGACTTTATACCAGAGAAGATTATAGAAAATCAGGATCTTGATGACTGGTGCAGGACGTCTAAGATTGGATTTAGTGTAGAGCTCATGGCAACTGCAGATGAGACACTGGTTTTTCCTACAGAGATCATGTCTAAGATTGAGAAGGCGAATCTTCGCGCTGCAACAGATCTCTCTGGAAAAGAGAGAGACGTCGTCTGGTTCTGTATATCCTCCATCGAGGAGAGAACAACAAAGAATAACAAGGTGTTCTACAGGATGAAGGTTATAGATAATAACTCTGAGAGCTGCTGGATTCGCGTCTGGGGATCCTTCCAGCAGATACCTGAGTTGTATACCATGTGGCTAGCAGAGGTGGCCTCTACTGACTCCTGGGGATGCTCAACGTCATCGTACAAGATGAAGAAGCTAGAAATTTAAAATAAATTTATTCAAGTATCTATTCATTAGTTAATATTAATTCATAAAAGTCAGCATAATGAGGCATAAGTGATAACTTTCCCGATTAGAAATCTATTCATAGAGGGTCCAGATTGCTCTGGAAAGACAACACTCATAAGAAATATACATGATTCAACTAGATATAAATTTCACATTCACGATAGATCTCAAATCTCAAGAAAGATATTTAGTGATCTATACGAGAGAAATTTAGATTTTATAGATGATGATCTCCATCTAGAGTTGTCAAATCTAAATAATAGATTTGTATTTCTACTTCCTTCTTTTGATATCATAAAAGAGAGGTATGCTCAAAGGGGTGATGATTTTCACAGTGATCTATCTTCAATTAGAGAAGTATATGATGCTTTCTTAGATTCAAAATCAAAGTTTAATGGGTATCCCAATGTGAGATATTATTTAACACATGATACGAGAACTCTTATCCATGGAATAATGTTTCAGATAGACGCTATGGGAGAAAAAAATATTCTTGACATTGCCGAAGAGGTTACACAGTTTGTTAATTTTTCAGGAGGGGAATCTTATCCCCTATCTTTTACAATTTATGATGACGGAAAATTTGAGAACGCTGATTCTAACATATTAAAATATGAACCAGAGGCTGAATACTATGAAAAGATATTTACATCACTTCACGATAAGATCACGAATGAGCTTGATGGAGAAAATGAGTACAATCGGAGAGAAGATCATTCTTCAAGACGCTTTGTGCACACTAACGATAGCTGTATATCATTTATACAGGTCGCTGTGAGAGATGATATTCTTGACTTTCATGTTGTAATAAGATCATCAGATGTGAAGAGAGTTTTTCTCTACGATATGGTATTTCTCTATTATCTTGCTAGCACTTGTTTTGAGAGATTTAATGATCGCTGTAGCTTGGCTAGATTAAGATTTAACTTAAACTCTGCTCATATCATAGAGTAAAATAGATTACGAAAAGGAGATAGAATGAGAAAAGCACTTGTAACTGGGGGCTGCGGATTTATAGGATCAAATCTTGCGCATGAGCTTGTAAAGCAGGGTTGGCAGGTTGATATTGTAGATGATATGTCAAATGGACATCTTGAGCTTCTTGAGGGTCTAAGCCTAAGAGTTATTCCAATTAATCTGCTAGGATCATTCTATAATAAGCATCCTTCTAATACTAGAGATGCGCATACTGTTCATGTAATTCAGGGTGATTTTGCTCATGAAAATATATGTCAAAACATATCCAACAAGATGTATGATATAGTTTTTCATCAAGCAGCAATTCCAAGGGTATTATTTTCAGTTGAAAATCCATCTCTGACTACAGATGTTAATATTGGAGCGACAACAAGATTGTTTGAAGCTTGTATTGGAAATGTAGATAGAATAGTGTTTGCATCTTCGTCGTCTGTCTACGGCGGTGCAGATATTTTACCAACACGTGAAAGTATATCAAAAAATCCTAAGTCACCATATGCTTGGCACAAAGATTCAATTGAAAATCTTGCTGCTATTTTTTGTAACTTATATGATATAGACATAGTGTGTCTAAGATATTTTAATGTATTTGGACCAGGTCAGTATGGAGATTCACCATACTCTACAGCTGTCTCAGCATGGTGTAATGCAATTAAAAATGGCTTACCGATGAGAAGCGACGGAGACGGAACTCAGTCTAGAGATCTTTGCTACGTTGACAACGCTGTACATGCTAATATTCTTGCTGCAGAATCTGATCAGAGTAGATATGACGGGTTTAACGGGAGATGCTATAACATAGCTTGTGGTGATAGAACGACTAATAATGAGATTCTTGATTTTTTTAAAGAGAGGTATTCTCATGCTGTTGTTGTTGATGCTCCGTGGCGAACAGGAGATGTGATGCACACGCAGGCTGATGTCGAGAGAGCAAAAGAGGATTTTGGTTACGAGCCGCTTGTAAGATTTTGGGATGGTCTTGATAGAACACTAGAGTGGTGGAACATTTAAATGCCAGACACAGAAGATAAGCGACATGTAAAGACATCGTGGATTTCAAAAAAGGGTGGTATAGTTGAAAAACCGTGGGGCTATGAAATTTCATGGTCAGCATTTAGCGGAATACATGGAAAAAATCTTTTCATAAAAAAGGGACATAAGACTAGTTTAAAATATCACAATCTTAAATCAGAGGCTCTATTTTTACGATCAGGCTCTGCCAAAGTTTTGCACGGAAATGAGCTGTCTATATCAAGCCCTAGCACACATCCAGTGAAAGAATCTTTATTCTCAGAGGGAGAGACTTTACATGTTCAGTCAGGATCTCCTTATAGAATAATTGCAATAGAAGATTGTGAGATAGTTGAGATAGGAAACCACTCTGATCATTCACCAGTTAGACTGGAGGATGACTATGGGAGAGTTAATGAACAGAATGAAAAGAATTCCTGAGTTTATAATATTTACAGGCCCAATGTTCGGATCAAAGACAACAAAGTTAATAGCTGTTGTTGATAGATTTAGATATCAAAATAGGAATATTTTAGCATTCAAACCATCTCTTGATGAGAGATATTCAAGCTCTGAAATTTGCACTCACAATGGTGCAAGGGTTGAAGCTTTTGTAGTTAAGTCAGGTGATGATATAATTAGAATAGTTAATGATACAGATGACGTAGACGTTGTCGCAGTCGATGAGGCTTTTATGATTGATGGTGTTGCTGAGTCACTTTTAAGACTTTTCAGAGAGGGAAAAACAATAGTAGTGTCTTCTCTTCAGCTCTCTGCATCAGGAAACGTATTTGAAGAGATAAGAGATATGATGCCCTGGGCAACAAGTATAGAGGTCTGTCCCGCTGTATGTACGCTAACAGGCCTAGATGCATACTATACACATAGAAAATTTGAAAATATGAAAGAGATCACTGTGGGCGGTTCAGATCTCTATGAACCTCGATGCTGGTTTCATCACGGATTTATGAATCAGCATCTTTAGTTTACGAGGCATTTTATGATTGAACCTAACAGTGTTAATTGCGTGATATATCATGCAGACTGTACGGATGGTTTTGGAGCAGCATATTCTGCGTGGAAGCAGCTTGGAAATAGAGCAGAGTACTATCCATGCAAACATGGCACTCCTCCACCAGATGTGAAAGGAAAAAATGTAGTTATTCTAGATTTTTCTTACGGAAATGAACTAACTAAGAAAATGATAGAAGCAGCTAATTCTCTTATTGTAATAGATCACCACAAGTCTGCAATGGTAGAGCTTCACGATATATCAAACACACACTTTGATATGACTAAAAGTGGAGCTATATTGGCTTGGGAGTTTTTCCATCCTGGAAAAGAACCGCCGAAATTTATTAGATACATTCAAGATCGTGATCTTTGGAAATGGGAACTTGAATATTCAAAAGAATTTAGTGCAGCATTTGACATGGTGCCATTTGAATTCGAAGAGTTTGAGAAGTTTGAGGATGATTCTGTATTTGATGATGCAGTGAGAAGAGGATCTTATATTCTCGCTTATTCTAAAACAGTGATTAAAAAGGTATGCGAAAAAGCATCTAGAAGAAAGTATAACGGAATGGATGTTCTTGTTGTTAACTCGTCTCACTGGATGTCAGAGATTGGCGCAAGACTTTCACCAGATTGTGATTTTGCTGTTATATGGTATTATGATCATGAAGATAAAATGATAAAGGTTAGCTTGCGGTCATTTCATGACGCGGTTGATGTCTCAGAGATAGCAAAGAGATTTTCTGGCGGCGGCCATAAAAAGGCGGCAGGGTTTCAATTGTCTGGTGAATTAATTGTAGATGATATATTTGATGAGCAAGATGATAGTACTTTAGACGTAGATGTTAAAAAGGTAGAAGAGATACGAGCTGATCTTGAGAACCTAACAAAGAAAGCATCAGAGGCTGGTGTCTCTGTTGTGTCAGATATAGATGGCCGCACAGCAGTTGTTGTACAAGGTGTATCAAGTGGATCGACCGAATTGGGATGAAATATGGATGTCTTTTGCACACAATATCTCAAGAAGATCGTGTGACAATAGGCGCAAGGTTGGCGCAATTGTTGTCACTGACGATAATACTCAGGTTCTCTCTGTGGGATATAATGGAAACTTCGCAGGCGGCCCTAACTCTGTAGAGTCTGATGTGCCCGGTGAGTCAGGAATGATTCATGCAGAGATCAATGCTCTTTTGAAAATGGATTACAATAATCCTAAGACCAAGAACATGTATGTCACATTATCTCCATGTAGAATGTGCTCGAAGGCTATTGTCAATTCTGGAATTGATTCAGTAATTTATAATATTGAATATAGAGATTCTTCAGGATTAGATATTTTACGTGATGCTGGCGTTAAAGTTAAAAAATGGAACAAGTGACGAATATTTAGATATGAGGGAGAACATATGCGGACATTCAGTAGCAAAGATGTTCAGAATATTATCGATAAATTTTTGTTAAAAAGTGAAAATCTTAAAAAAGATTTATTTATTGGTGATGGTAAAAATAAAAAAATGGTCGTAAAAGATGGTCTAAAGGTACGACACGTTCCATCTGGTCTTGTCTACACTGTGTCTGGTGGATATATTGATGATAAGGCTGGTCCCGCTATTAGATGCACTAGGCCAGGAAAAGAGATTGTTATCTCAGGTGATGATTTTAACGAGTATGTGAGGCACTAATGTCAAAATTTACAAATGATGATCTTAAGAGATCAATTAAAAATAGTTTAAAAATAGATTCGAGAAACAGTAATTCTCTTAATGAATCATATGTTGCTGAGCAGAAGCAATTTAATTTACCAACTGAGCTGTTAAGTGAGGCAAATAAAAATAATCATCTTGAGCTTTATCACCAGTATGTTAAGAATTTTAACAGGATAAGCGCAGAGCTTGACACAGTAGATAGAAAATCCGCATCTCCAGATTTTTCAGACTATAGGTCACTAAAGATTGATGAGACATATAATCTTAATGGCGTGTATCTTCACGAGCTTTACTTTGCTAACATCTCTGATCTTCATAGTCAAATCTCAATGGATTCTATTTCATACATGCGTCTTGCAAGAGATTTTGGATCGTTCGATGCGTGGCAGGATGACTTTATAGCATGCTGTTTATCAAATCAATGTGGCTGGGCAATAACATACTATAACACGTATCTAAAGAGTTACGTTAATTGTTTTGTTGATCTCCACAGTTTAAATGTTCCATTTGGAACATACCCTGTTATCGTAATGGATACATGGCAACACGCATACTATAGAGACTATCTTAAAGATGTGAAGACATATACTTATGGAATGATGAAACAATTAAACTGGAACGTCATTGAAAAGAGATTTAATAAGGCAGAAAAGATAGCTGAAGCTCTTAGAGGATAAAAATGAAATCACTAAAAAATGAAATAAGAAAAATTATTCTTGAACAAGTAGACGAGCTATTTGCAGATGAAGAGGATACTACGAGATTATCACGAGACTCTATAGATGATCAGATTGACTCATTTATAATAAAATTTGAGAATGACTCGCTAAAGGCTGATAATCAAGAAGACAGTATGTCAAAGTCTCTTTCTGAGATGTCCCTAAGAGCTCTTATAAGTGAACAGGATGCTCCACCAGATGCTCCTGAGGCGGGTGAGCCTGACGAAGAGCCAGATGAATCGCCTGAAGAAGGTGATGATGATCCAATAGATAGTGCAGCAGTCGATGTTTCTGAGCCTGCTGAGACTCCTATGCTACCAATAGATGTAGACGCATTTATAAAAAGAATTGCTAGGCTTGCTCTTAATGCTGATACTCTTTTAGATGTGAAGACAGTGATAGTAAATAGGGCTTTAAATTTTCTTAAAGATAACTACAACGACGCTCATGTTGATGAAGCGATGGAGATTTTAGATTCTCAATTTGATTTTAATCTTGACGGAAAGAAGGAGCCACCAGAAGCTCCCATGGCAGTTGGAGCGTGGGCTGGAGGAACTGGCGGGCTCGGTGGTGGCGGCGCCACCTGATGACTAGGTCATATAAAGATTTTGAGACCAAGAAGACAATACACTTCACGATTACAAGAGAGTCTCACTCAAAGTTAAGGATAGCCTGTTTTAATAAAAGGCTATCGATGCAAGAGATATTTGAAGAGATATCTCAGAGAATTGCAGCAGAGTCTCCTGACATGGCTAAGCTTCTTGATGAGCTTAGCCAGAAAAAGAAAGAAAAAGTTATAAAAAAATTATCAAAAACAGATGCCGAATCTCTGTTTAATTTGATAGAAGCTGAGAATCCGCTAAGTGAGAAATAATTATTCATAGGGTTTAGGTGAGAACATTATTAATAATAGTTGCATTCCTAATATCATCGGTATCTTTTGCGCAATCAGATGTAGATTCTCAATATCGAACTATTGAGGTAAGATCTTCTAACATATCAGCTGTTGAAAAAAATGTTAGAGATGCAGCGGTTGAAATTTTGACCATCTCTGGTCATGGATCTGGGTCTCTTATTCGGTATAGAGGATCTCAGTTTGTTATAACTGCGCAGCATGTAGCAAGTGGCGAAATAGGATCATCGTATATTATTCAAAAGGAAAAAGAGGCTAAGTCTGGAGAGTTGGTATATTCTGATTTAACAAATGACATGGCTATTTTATGGTTAAAAAAGGAATTTGAATCAATTGAACCTATGAGATTTTCTACGACAAGAAAAATCCCAGACGTGGGAGAAGAAATTACATATTCTGGATACCCATCAAGTCATGATATAATGACGTATAGAGGCAGGGTCGCTGGATATGAAAACATAGAAGGCGTCGGAAATCAGATTTTATTACACACATTTGGGTGGTTTGGATGCTCGGGCTCTGTTGTATTTAACTCGAGGGGAGACATTGTGGGAGTCTTGTGGGGACTTGACATTTTAAATGGAATTCCTGTTGAGTCAATGATATGGGTAAGCCCAATTCAGAATTTAGATATTGAATTGGCTCTGTCTGAATTTTGTAAATCGTCTGGTGAAGATACTAGAGCATGCAGGTGAAGTATGTTAAAATTTATTAAGAGAGTGTTTGAAAATATCTTTTTTCTAAGCAGAATTAGAAAACTTGAAAAGATTAACGATGCACGTCAGACTGAGATAGCTCAGCTCAAGCTTTTGCTTTCAAGCCAAACAAACGTCATTTCTCATCTTGTAAAGGCGTATCAAGATTTACATGAAACATTGACGGCTGTCCCAGTTGTGAAAATTATGAGTACGTCTTCTACAGAGAAAGAAATTGATAAAACGTATAAACATTTTTTGGTAAATCAGCCTGACGATGACGATCTCTTAAATTAGCTTAATATTTATGTGTAGGAGGTATCATGAAAAAAGGTATCCTAGACAGAGTAACAGAGAAATTTATATCAAGAAAGTTTCTTGTCTTCTTAACTGCTACTAGCCTAATGGCGTGGTCAGACCTAGACTCAGACACGTGGGGTCTAATAGCCATATGCTATATTGGAGGCCAAGCAGTGATCGACGCAGCTCAGATGTGGAGACATGGTGCAGATTAGCCTGTGGCTTGTGTCTGTTAAGAGATTTTTAAAGCGTGCTTCTGCGTGGTTTAAGAAAAATTGGCAGCTTGTAGCTGGATTTTGTTTTGCTGTTGTGCTCTTTGTTTTAGCAAGGGGTAAGTTTGACATATCTGCCTATCTAGAAAAAATTAGAGAGGGCTATGACAGAGAGATAGATGCCATAGATAAATCTCATAAGAGAGAGCTTAAGAAGAGAGAAGAGGCTCTTAAGAGACGAGACGAGAGTATTCGAGAAGCTGAGGAAAATCTTGATAAAAACATAATCGATCTTGAAGAGAGAAAGAGAAAGATCGAAGATGATCTCTTAAGCGATGAAAATTCAAATGAGAAGATAACAGAGGGATTGTCAGATATAACTGGAATTGATATTCACGATTAAATCTCTATAGAATATAATTCTCATTATGAGACAATCACTTAAAACAATATTAGCTATAATACTATTTAGCTTGCTATCTTTTATTTTATGCTCTCCGTCACACGCTCAGGATTCTGATGTTGATGTAGAGAGCCTTGAGAGAATTGCATCAATTAACGTCGGTGACGCTGCTCCGTTCACTGGAACACTATTTAGCACAGCCGCTGCAGCTAGACTTCTTGCAGATCTCGAGACAGCAAATGAACTTTGTAGTATAAAATGTGACAAAGAGGTCGAGATTGCAAGAGCTGAGATGCAATATCAGCTTGATATTCTTCAAGCATCAAAGGATGCAATTCAAGAGAGATGTGATTCTAGCCTTGAGATAAGGGATGATCAAATTGAATTTTTAGAAAAACACACTATTAATTCGGGAATTTCCCGAGAGGTGTATTTCGGTGTAGGAGTCTTGTCAGGCGTTGCTTTGACTATAGGGTCTGCATATGTTATTCATCTAGCTATTAATGATAATCAATAAATCTTTACATCAGTGTGGAATAATTATCAGTATGGAGTATTAGCATGCAGGTCGTTGTAAAGAGATCAGCGCTGGTTACCGCGCTTGAAAAGATTATCAGTGAGAATAGAACAGGTGAGTCAGGTCGTATTGATGACATCATGAGAGATGCAGCATCTGGAGAGGAGCCAATAGAGGCAACAGAACAGATGGCAACACAGCTATCTGTAGATATGCCAGATGTTAGTGACTCTGATTTTATGCCAGTCAATGCTGATGAGCTCTCTAGATCAGCATATGTAATAGCAAATGCTGTGCCTGCCGATGAGATAGAGTGGTTTTATAGAAAGCTTCACGAAATTCTTGACGCCGCACTTGACAGAGCTTCCGATGTTTCAGAAGTCGAAGAAGAAGAGATTGAAGAAGAGATAAATGAGTCAGTGATTAAAAGGGTAGTGTCACTTCTTATTGAGCAGCCTGTTGAAGATGACGATGATTTTGAATATTCTGATGAACAATATGAGGAAGATCTACTAAAAGATCCTGCAAGTGATTTAGGGGAGTTTGATACTCAAGCTTATGAAGTCGCCTTAGCTGTTAGCAAATTTGCCAATGGAAAGAGAATGGACGCGATCAAGGCACGAATGTCAATTTCTGATATCGGATATGACGAAATTGTTGAAGAGTATCCATATATCTTCTTTGATCAAAAAGGATCTGAATATTTTGGCTTACCTAGAAATATTCAAGTTGCGCAGATGGTTCTAAATGTGATAAATAATGTGCAAAGTGTTCGGACTGTATACGATAGTGCTTTGAAATCATCAGGAAAAATCGAAGATCAATTTAAAAGAGAAATATTATCTTCATATAGAGACCTATTAAAGTCAAGAACAGGAGAGACCTTAGAGCTAAATGCAAAAGATATGTCGATAATGTCAGCAAATTTAATATTTGATTTCGTGACAAGAGCTGTAAAAGAGATTGATCCGTCACTTCCCATTGTGCAAAAGGGTCAAGCATACATGGCAATTCTCAGACCAGCACAAGGATCTTCTATTTCAAAAAGTCTCGCAGATATCATGATAAAGTACTCGTCTGGAGACTTTAAAGATGTTGAAAGCGAGATAACAAGTATTGCAAATAGCGTCGCGGGAGTAGCCAATCTTAAAATATCTTTACCAGGGATGGGAAAAAATTCAATGGATGTGCCAGGAAAGATGCTTTCAGATGCTCTACTTGATGTTTTAAAAGTAAAATCTGAGGGACCTGCTGCACAGACAGGACCACTTTATGGTGATGAATATACTGAAGAGATAGATACCTCTGGAATAGAGGAACTTCTAGATATCGACCCAGAGATTGCTGCAGCTAAATTAAAAACTCTATCTGCTCTAGCCCCTATCTTTGGAAAAGCATCTGCAAGCGGTTTTAGACAGGAAGCTATGAAATTTCCATGGGCTATTTTTGATGTGGTTGCCGGAGGCGAGTCTCAACGTGAGTTATCTCTAGCAGAATATTCAAACAGTGTGTTTAAGAATTTAAGAAGGCTTGCAGAGAAGGTTTCAGAAATAATTGCTCACTACTCTTATGAAATAGAAGAAGACCTCGAAGAAGACATGGAGAAGGCAGCAAGTGAAGGAAGAGACGTAGACCCGCTGATAGAAAAAGATTTTGAGATAATTCAGAAAATAGATAATCAGCTTAATGATTTAAAGTCATCTGGTGACCCTGCGGGTGCTATGGATTCTCAGATGATTCTTGACACTATGGCGGGCCACATTTTAAGAAGAATATTTAGGCAAAATTTTTATCATACAACGTTTGTTGATTATGCAAGAGAGATGAAAAAGCATATGACAAAGTTGTTACAAGGTGAAGGCTTAGCGCCTGATACAGTTAGATATTTTTCAAAGATGTTTAACGGTGAGGTTGTCCTAGAGCCTTATCGCTCTGATAAGAAAAAAATGAAAGATGCGATTGCAGCTGGATTAACAAAAGACATCTATGATAGAGCAATTAAAGAAAAGATAAAATTTCACAAGTTATTCTTTAGTGAAGATAGCATAGCGAAAAATACTGAGAGATTTGAAAAGTTTATACGAAATCCAGAAAAACTTGCTGCAGCATTTACAGAGGCAGCTGAGAAAGGTGGAGACTGGCTAAAGATTGAAATAGAGCACCCTCAGCTTAAGATTGATGATCCGTCATTTATTGTTGAGACTAAGTTTAAAAAGATTATATCGAGAATGATCTAATGAGATTGCTGGAATTTCTAGATAAGTCAGGTGACGCTTCACTTCCAAGTGGGTCAGCTGAGATTGCGCTAGGGACTCTTCACACAACAGTTCCATCTTCTGATTTGCCAATAGATGCAGAGCCGTCAGCTTGGATAATGATCTCTAATCCAGAGAGAATTGTAAGAGTTTTTACATTTGAGACGTTTAATCACATGACTTATTTCACAAGTGAGCTGATGAGATATCAAGAGGAAGTTCAGCATCATGCAAAGATGACCATAAGCTTTAGAGATATCACAGTTGAGTCATACACACATGACATTGACGCTGTCACTAGACAGGACTTGGCACTAGCAGAGTTTTGTGATGAGATATATGGTGATGTTATATTTTTAGACTATGCGAGAAAAGATGTCTAAAGATAACGTTACTGTTTTTATAAGTGAGTCAATATCTGATAGAGTTGACATGGATCAATTTTATGATGATCCAGAAACTGCGTGCGTAAATGTTAACATAGTGTCTGGTGGTAAAAATATCTCTGGAAGGATGACGTCTTTTAAGCTTGACAAGCCATGGGTCAACTCATTTTTACATGTTTCATTTTTAGCTAGTGCCGACGATATTGAGAATATGTTGTTCGCTTCCTCTATAGAGACGTTATCGTTTACAGCT
>Ga0209434_1001152_pt1 | contig 12044 bp, 8 predicted proteins | sample ETNvirnome_2_300_FD_184068 | JGI IMG/M metagenome (GOLD analysis project Ga0209434, IMG submission 184068) | Marine viral communities from the Pacific Ocean - ETNP_2_300 (SPAdes) (version 2) | ecosystem: Environmental > Aquatic > Marine > Oceanic | place: Pacific Ocean | collected 2013-06-22
ATTTATAAAGTCAATCTTTTGGCTAGCTAATGTAAATGTCGGTCGTTTTGTATCTTTTACTAAGAAGGCATCAATTCCCTCGATGGCCATAATCCATCTATACTGCCTTTTGGGTTCGAATTTGTTCGGAAGCATATCAGTTACTGATAGTGTTTCTGCCATGTTACTCTCCTAAAATGTTTTATTACTTAATAAGTATCTCTTTAATTTATTTTTATCTAAACTTAAATATTTGCACCTGCATTGGTAACAACAAAGTCTAATGCTATAAATTCTGCAGTACGAGTTGGTTGCAGGAAGATTTTTCCTCTAATCGTATTGTTTTCCACATCTGCTTGTGTGGTTGTTGTGGTATCAATTATCACTTTATATCTGTCTACCCCGCTTTGTTCCTGTATTCTTTGTAGAATAGGATTGACTAGGGCTGTAAACTTTTCTAATGTTTCCTCACGATTAGGTTCAAAAAGAAGTGAATTTGCAACATTTCTTACTTGACGCCTAACATTGATCAATAGCCTTCTAACATTAACACGATCTAAAGCAGAAGGTTTAGCTAGTAATGTTTTTTGTCCCCATACAACAACACCTGTTCCTGGGAATGCTGTCAAGGGGTTAATATCAGCCTCGTAGAGATCATCTAGGTTGGTTCTGTTTAAACGAACAGCAGCTAGCTCTACAGAATCCAATGCACCTCGAGAAAATCCTGCAGGAGCAAACCACGGATGTCCTATTTGATCATTCAATCCAAAAGCACCTAATACAGGAACTGACGGCGGAACTTGAACATTTCCTTGAGTTGTAGGGTCAACCACAATCATATCAGGAAAGTATGCTGCTGCAAATGATGAATCTAAAGCACGCCCTTTAAAAGCGTTGACGGTATACAACACATTGGGCCTTTGACCTGATCCCGTGATAACTGTATTAAACTGATCACGTTCTTCAACATCCATAATGTACATTGCATCAAATCGATTTTCAACAGCAGTGATAGCAAAGTCAGTAATAGAACTGTGTCTCATTCCTGGAATAGCTAATAATTGAACATCAACATCAGCTTTCGATTCCATTATATCCACAGCTTTTCTATAAGCAGCAACTGTCGGTCCTGATGTTCCCCCTTGATCCGATGAAAAATCCATTTCCCGTTTTGCTGAAGTATTTGTTAAGCCTTGTTGATCTTTATTAAAGACGTTGCTTCCATCAAAGCCACCTTGCAAGAAGAAAGTAAATTTAGAATAAGTTCTATTTCCTACTCTTTCTAAGTCAGAGACTTGCCAAGCCCGTGTTTTATTAGCAGGACTAGCAGCAATTACACCGTCGCGGACGTATGAAGCGCTCATCCAATACTCTGTGTCTGCATAGCCACCGTCAGAAGTACTTCCTGTTCTCACTTGAATTCTTTCTAATGAAAAGATGTTATTGTCAAATCTATCACTATCTAAAATAGACCCTGCAACATCAGCTGCTCCGACATTGTCACCCACCGACATTTTTGTTCTATCGAGATTGAATCGTGGAAAGTATTTTACGTAAGACTCGAAACTTTCTTCAAATAACCCAGCTTTATTAGGTTCAGTTAAAGAAGTTTTTCGTGTAAATTGAGACCCCCAGTATAAGCGTGAATCATCTCTTTTTCTTATACCCGTACCTAGTGCGACTGTTTCACGATAAGGAATGGGTGGCTCAACCATTTGTTGTAAAGGTTCTAAAATATAATTTGTGTCAGCTTCTGTTGCCAAGAGGCTTCCAGATGTTACTAAGTGAGATGGCCCGCGATAGCCTACTGGTAATGCCTCAGCAGGGACTTGATCTGATGACAGCTTACTGGACTGTTCAAGACGTATGTAATTAGACCTTACCGGATAATCACCTGTAACTAATATTTTTTGTGCACTAACAGCATTGTCAAATGCAAAATATATATTTTGATCACCAATTACTCGTGGGGCAAATCTATCAGAATCTGGGTCTAGACTAAGCCCTCTAAAAGATTCTAGAATAACTTTGTCCTGGTCAGTGTCATAAAAATCACGAATAATCAAATCAAAAGATCCGTATAAATAAGCCGTAGATGTAGACTTTTTCAAATTCTCTATAGAGATTTTTATTTTAGTGTTCCCCTCTACACCCGGTGACAAGTAAACTATTTTAAATAAATTGTGACCTGAGCCTCCAAAGTTTTGTGATATAACATAGGGCGTTGATGCATACCTAAATCGATCTTCAAAATTTTCATAATTAGGGATGTTTGGGCTAGCACTATCTGCAGGCGACCTTCCTAACGAAGAAGTAACTAAAAAAGCAATATCTTCAATTGAGTCATCACTAATACCCGTAGAAGAAAATCCGCTCCGTAACATATCTGAGCCTGTAACATCAGCGTATGTAGGGTAAATGTCATAGTGTGTGTAAAGGAGATGACCTTTTTCCTCAATTTTTAACGGTTCTCTATTGAAAACTTTTGCAAAATAAGAAGGTGAAGTCATATCAAAAGAAGCGGTCAGTATATTGGGCGTGCCATTCTTTCTATTAAAGCCGTTAAGCAGCATAACAAATTGTTGATTCGCTAAAGTTAACGATCCTGTCATAGCTCCTGTTCTTCCAATCACCACAGTATTGGCAGAAACTGCTGTCTGCGTTTTGTTTGGTATATTACCCAAAGCAGTGCTATTACCTGATAAAGATAAAACTACACCCGAAGGTGCCATTAACACACCACGTAAAATAACTGAAGCACTCGGGCTTGTTTGAATTCCTGCTGAGCTAAAAATAGTACTACCATTTGACTCAGACATCAAACATCCTAAAAAGTATGTTCTACCCTTTATTGATGCAGCTACTGTTTCGTTGGCATAAGTATTTGCTCCAAAATTTCCATTTTCTTGAATGATTTGATTTCCTACAACAAATCCTCCATTTGTTACTTTACCAGTTGTAGTATTACGTCGTTGACAATTACCTGCACCCATAACACGAATGTATGTACATGAGCGCGCATTTTTTAACCACTCATTAACAGCTAGCGGTCCAAATTTTTTACCATCAGTTGCTCCAAATATTTTTTCATATTCTGAAAAAGTTGCTACAGTTATAGGGACAAATGCGGGACCTTGAAGTGATGTACCTATCACGCAAGCTGGGACACCCTGAGGTCCTTGTATAGTCGGTCCAGAAAGGTCTATTTCCCTGGTGCTTACACCTGCGCTTTTAAATGTTAATTCTGGCATTTATTAACTCCATCTTTTAAACTTATTTGTAAATATACCTTATTCAAAACTTACACCTGCATTTGTTATAATAAAGTCAATTGCAATAAATTCAACAGCTCGTGTTGGTACTAAAATTATCCTACCATTAAGTCGATTTGCCTCTATATCTTCTGCAGAATTATTGGATGAATCCATAATTATTTTAAATTGATCAATACCTTGTTGACTTTGTATTACAGCCAGTAAGGGAGTAACTTGTGCAACAAATCTAGATCGGGTGCTTGGTGTATTTTGATCAAATACAATTTTATTTGCAACTTCTGACACTAAGCGTTTAACTTCAATGAGCATTCTTCGCACATTTACTCGATCCAATGCAGTCTGTGCTTGTTGCAATGTTTTTTGTCCAAAGATTACAAAACCACCGTTTGGAAAATTTGCTATAGGATTAATTCTATTCTCATAAAGCTCATCACGATTTGCCGTAGTCAATCTCACATCAGTATTAATTACACTTTCTAATGCGCCCCTATTAAATCCAGCCGGTGCAAACCAAGGATAAGCTACAGAGTCGTTATAACCTAAGGCACCAACAACAACGACAGAAGCAGGAACCCCTACAGCTTTGCCATTAATGTCATCAGTAATTCTTACATCAGGAAAATAAGCTGCTGCATAATTATTGTCGATATTGCGTGCAGAAAATTGTTCAGCGGTAGTACGCACATCCGGAGTCTTGGTGCTATCATCAAATAATCTACTTGTGTCACTATCATATTCAGCAATATCCATCACATAAAATGCTTGGCTATAATCACGAGTAAGATCTGCAACATAATCTGTTATAAATGAATCACGTTGACCTGGGATTGCTACAATATTGACACGCGATGCCATGGGATCAGTTAAAATTCTTCCTGCAGTTCTATAAGCTGCAACTGTATTATTCGTTTTACCCGTCCCCGGAGAGTAATTTGATGAAAGATTGATTCTTTGATCGGCTCCGGATGCTGCCTTTCCACCCGTATCCGAAGAGGCTGCTCTATCATTCATTAAGCGCATATCTTTATCAAGAATATTATTACCATCAAATCCGCCGTATGTCATGTTGGTAAATTTATTATAATCAACAAATCTATTGAAATAAACATGCGAGGTAGGGTGTGCATATAGCGATGCCAACGTTAGGCGATTACTAGTGCCGTCTAATACAGTATAGTTTCCTAAATTAGGATCTTTGTCACGTAAATAAGCTGCTTCTTTAATATGTGAAGCTGCAGATCCTGTAATTTTCGCTTCAATTGCAGCTTGTAATGTTTGCCCAGGGTCAACATTATTAAATAATGCAACCCTAGCTAATGTAAATTTGTTATCATTAAAAGCATCTGCACCCGAACCTGTAACTAATAAATCTAATTTTCTAATTCCTAAAAATTTAGAATATGCTTTTAAAAGAGGGTTAGGTGTAGAAGAGGCATTTGATTTTAAAACAGCGTTCGTTACTGATGCAGTCAACGGTAAACGTTCAAATTTTACACCCCAGTAGAGCCTAGAATCTGCTAATTCTACACTACCGGGTTCACCTATAAAAGCAGGTGATGATGATTGCTTAACAGCACCCCTTGTTGCCTTAAATCTAAAAGGTACGGGTGGGAGAATAGACCCGGTCAATCGTGCAACAATATTGGGCCCACCCGACCAGGATCCGGTTACAGTATTTAAGCGATTATTACCAACTGCTCCTAGTCCTGCTAACACAGTAACATTGTCATCAGTTAAAGTATCATTCGTTTTTAATACAGGTAGTCCCCTAAATCCAAAAGGTAACGCATCTTTTGGAATGTCACCATTTTTAAGTGCATCCGAAGATACAATTCTCACATAACTGGATTTGTTAGGATGTGAACCTTCAACAACGAGTCTGCGCTCTGATTCCATTTCTGCATCAAAATTATAAAAGACTTTATAATCACCTACTCTTTTACCCACAAAATCTTCATCAGAAGGATTTAGATTGCACTGTGGATAAGATTCTAAAACTTTAGGATCTACATCTGTGTCATTAAAGTCTCTTATTTCAACTGTAAATGTTCCAAATGCGCTATTAGGATTTGTAGATTTTTTTACATTTCTTATAGAAATTTTATATTTACTATTAACTATTGATCCATCTGAGATTGTTTCAAAGTGAAAAAGATCGTATTCAGTAGCACCATAAGGCTGGGAAATAAAAGGTGTAGTTTTTGCTACATCGTAACGTGTATCAAATCTTCCAAATGCATTTAAAAATGTCTGACTCGTATCACCTGACGTTGTGCTTGTATTTGCCGATCCTGAAACTAACCCAACATAAGGATTTGTTCCACTTTTCTTTACTTTTGCAATTTCACTTTCTACAGCAAAATTACCATAAAGCAAGTGTTGCTCAGCAGAAAACCTATCAGGATTTGTATTTAAAATTTTATTAATATAAAACTTACTAGAAGGATCTAAAGAAGCTGTATAAATTTTAATCCCGGGATTTCCCTCATCTGCAGCAAATGTAGAACCCATAGCAGATGAAACAACTAATTTAAAAGTCCCTTCAGTGGAAGTATTGTCATAGCTCGAAATAAATGCTACATCCGGTGGTAATACACCCGTAGGCGTGCTAGGATAAGATGATGTAGCATGCAATAACTGCATTCGTGAACCAGATGCAGTAAAAATCATACCGCGGACAAGATGTACATCTCCCCCTGAAGTTAAACCGTAAGATCTATTATCAGTAAATATAGGGTAACCTGCTACTTCATAATCTGTAGGCACTTCATGCGTTGCAACAATAAACTGGACTGCGCCTTTATAACGATTATCATTCGTAGATGCCGGCTGAGTACCTTCTATAATGAAACCAGCATTAGTAACTGTACCTTGTGTTCGTGTCACTGAAATCTCTGATACAGATGCATTAGCCCCAGCACCTAATACTCTCACAAAAGTTACTGCCGTTCTATTCTTTAAAAACTCATTCACAGCATACGGAGCAAAATTTTCTGAATTAAGTTCACCAAATCTTCGCGTAAAATCGATCATTGAACCCACAGTTACCGGTACAAATGCTGGACCCACTTCTGCAGTTCCTGCAATTCCTGCTGGCACACCCGTAATCTGTCTCTCTCGTTGAGTTAAATCTATCTCTCTTTCGAAAAAACCGGGAGATTTAAATGTCTGTTCGGCCATCAAACAACTCCTTTTCATTCCATCAGATATAACTATCAATCACAAAGCTAATTATCTTATTCAGATTGATTATCAATCTTCTTTACTATGGCTGGCCCAACAACAGTTTCACCTGCTCTTTGGTTTCGTAATTTAACTCTACCATACTTTAATTTTGATGTGCCAGAAAATGGATCTTCAACAAAGTATGCAACCTCTTCACTCGACTGACCTCTTTCTAAGTAGTGTGGATCAATATCAGCTTCGCTACTTACTTCATTTAAAATAAATCTATCATTATTTTTCTTAGAGTACTCTTGCCCTTCACGTTTGATTACTTGATCATGAGTGTCATAGTAACCAAAATCAATTTGCGGTGCAGAATAAAAAGATTTAAAAGGTGAAGATTCACCTTCGGGTTGGTTTGCAACAATATAGCCCGGCACGTTAACATTAAAGCTATACTTAATGATCCTTTCAGTATCAGAAAAATCGTCAAAATTATTATGTTGAGAAAATGTCTCATCAAAAAATATTACAAGTTCATAGCCCTTTGCAGTTGTTAATCCTATTTGGTTTTTTTGATCTAAGCTTGCAAGTAACATCTCCATCACTTGATTTGCTTGCTGAATATACTGGACCCAAAAAGTAACATTATAAGTAATAGTAACAAATGTAGGATAAACCATCTGGATAATTTCAAAAATATTATTACCTAAATTAGATTCAATTCCAACTTTACCTGCTCTGTCTAAAAAACTTAGATTACCTCTATTTCGCCTAGAAGCAATTGTATCTGCACGAGCAATAGCACCCGGACTAATGTCAGAAGTGTCAATAAAGTGCCCTGTTGTTGCAACATTATCTTGATTTTTAAGATGCATTTTGTTAATTATGTTTTGATAATCTCTATCGCTCTCTGCTAACCTTTTTTTTACATAGTATTCTGTTTGATTTCTATAAGCAATTGCTGTACTGTAACCACCCTGATTAGGCGAGAAATCAATATTCTCTCTTAAGATAGACACAACAGGTAAGATAAGCGCATTGTTACTATCTCGAATAGGACTGTCCCGCCTAGTTAAAGCAAATCGTTCACCGGAGGCAAATATAACCGGGACTTTAGTTGTATTGCCCTGGTAGGTTACCTGTAACGCGATGTCCTTATCAAATAAAGTAAATACAGCACGATCAATATCTTCAATACCAAAAGCAGGCATGTGAAAATCATTAGGAACATTTTTTCCATCACGACCAAATTGCACAGATTGTTGTCCTGTGGGAACATCATTGTCAGTTTTTTCCACGCTCACAGGATTATTATTAGATGAGCCTAACGATGCGCCAGAGCCTCCCCTACGTGGAAATGGTGGTACAATAGACATCTTTAACTCTCATCATAGAATGCAGAACCAGCTTTACCCGCACCTTTTTTTGTTACTTCTGCTGGTCCGGTAATTGGTTTTGTCAATACACCATCTTTTTGTAATGATCTAACATCACCTGTGATGCCCTCTTTGTTCTGTCTGAACCCTCTTTGTTGTACAAATGTTTCTTGAACCGCATCCGGATCTGAATAGGCTTCATCAGTTGGGCCAAATATTTTACTAAGAAATTGTCCTTTACGTGATTGCTTACCTGTCAGTGTTAAATACCCGCTATGTTCAATTTCTCCATAAATTGTACTTGATACAGGTACTTTAATAATTTCAAAGAATATCTCACCATAGGAGAAAAAATCTCCTTCATTAATCTGTATGCCTTTATCTAAGATATCACGATACTGCACATACACTTCTATAGTCCAATATTCTTCACTTCCAAAACGTGTCGTGGTTATTTCTTCTGGTTGCCAGTTAACTGCACAATCAAGTTGAATTGGATTTTCAAATATTTTATCTATAGCTTCTTCGTAGACATCATGAATTTTTGTTTTTACTTCAGAAATTGGAAAAAGATAAATCTTTTGTCCTATGACATCTTTGATTATCTCTTTTCCTATATCATTAATAAAATTAATTTCTCTCGGTGTTATGAAAAGTCTAGACATGTTTTATTACCCCATAAAAATTGCTTTTGGTATTGGAACGTACTTTAACTGTTTATTTAACATCTCAGCTCTAGTAGACTGAGTTTCTAACAACTTGTCATAAGTTAGTGTATCTAGCATTTCTTTTAATGCTGTTTTTAGTGATTCCTGATCAGATCTTCCATCTGTTATCAACGATGTTCCATTCAAAGTAAGCTCTGATCCCGGAATAGGTACCGAAGAAAATTTTGAACGCACTAATCCCAGAGTTTCTCTGCTTAAAGCTAAAACATACTGCCTTATCCACTGCTTACCAATAGAATTGATTCTACTATAAATAAGATTACCAAATGGAATATTGCTTAAATTTGACACACCATAAATAGTATCATCTTGATAGGCAGGAGCAAGTGGATCGGAAAAATATCGCACTCTTATCCATAATTTTTTAGGATGTACAGGTGTTCCTGTTGGCATTGGGTATATTCTAATTTTTGTCCCTACAACTTCATAAGAATAGTTTGACCTTCTCACTCTATTAGAAAGATCTAATTGGCCTGCTCTCAATATGTCTTCAAAAACAGGCAGAACGTAAAAGATCGTTTCAGGAGTAAATGATTCAAAGCTGAATTCATTATTTAAATAATTAATTGCGCTTGTAGTATCAAAAAATCTGTATGCTGCTGTAGGACTATAATGATAAACCTCAACAATTTTCAACTTACCTTTTCTTGTCTGTTGATCAAAAATAACATTACCTGATTCATTTTTTAGTTCTGTGTAGATGTCATAATCTTGACGAGCGCTTTCCATTGTAATCGAACCTGTTAACGTATTATAAGAACCTCCAAAACCAGCTTCCATAGCATACGGTTCAGCCGCACGAGTCATAAAATCTAGATTTTCTCTTGGTAGCTTTTGTTCGGATCCTGAAAGTATGCTTCCTGTAGCGTACCCCATAAAATTTACCATTTGTGACTTTGCTTGGTACTGATTTAAAATTGATCCATACTCAAAAAGAGATTCCTCAAAATTTCCCCAAATTTGTTTCTTTGTAAGCTCTACAGATAAGATGTCATCACCCATCTTTCGCTTAACAAAAGTTACTACTTTATCAGCATCTGACTGAAACTGTGTATCATCATCAAATACACCGTAAGGTGTAGGATTCGTTGTATTTGCAAATGTTGCCACTTACGCCTCCATACTCTTATATTAAATAGGTACAACATCGACGTAAGACAAAAACAAGCTTAATAAAATAATTATTAGCTTAAAATTCAAGTATCTAAAAGAATATCAAATCAAAACTTACATTCCGCCTAGTACACAAATGGCAACCACACCGGGAACGCTATCTCTTACATAGACTCCAGAAAATAAAGTATCGGATCTTCCACCGACATAAGAAATTGCAGATTCAATTTGATTTGAAGCAACAGGGTCACTAGCAGTAGCAGTGCTTACAATTAAGAGCAGACATCCAATCTTTAGTCTCCCTACGGGTGGTGGGCAAGGAGATCTCTCTGAGCATCCTTTAAATATTTTGAGCCCTAACTTATCATCCTTGAAATCTTTTACTGCACATGTCCCTAGAAATAATCGCCCTTTAGCTTTAAGACATTTTTCTAAGTCTTGAGTATCAAATGATTGAATTGGTGAGCTTTCAGATGCTAGCTTAAATACCTGTGCTAACATTTTAGCAAAGTTAGTATTAGCTGACGGATACATACCTAACATTCCTACTTTACCTCGCAATAATTGAAGTTGCCGCTCGTTATCAATTATTGTATGTACATGACTTCGTACATTATTGACAAGGTGTGTATAATTTACTTTTATGGTAGGGTTAAGTTTTTCTTGTGATGTTGGCTCACTTACAATATAGACAACATTTCCTTGTGCTTGAACAGAGTCTAAGTATCGTTGAAATGCTTCATGAAGCGTCACAGCTGAACTTCCTGTTCCACCCCCGCCAGATGCACATACAAACAACCAGTCAACTTTACCTAAGCGTGCTCTAAGTGTATCTTCCACAAAAGTTGAATTATCAGACAGCACTTGTTGACCTGCTTTGATATCTTTTCCTACACCATCAGCGCCATCTAAAAGTAAAAAATGTTGTGGACTTGTTCCGGCAGGTTGATCCTTGTATGTAGTATTAATTAAAACTGTACGATTAAAACCTAAATCAAGAAAAGCCTTTGCAATCTTGCCACCACCTCCTCCGATTCCAACAAAAGCACAGTTAATTGCAGTTTGTGCAGTATTTTCTGGTAAAAGTTCTGCTTTATCATCTACTGTCGCTTCACCATAATGATCAACAAAATCTAGATCATCTAAATCTATAAAATCATCTTGTTGTTTTGCAGGTTGCTGCATCTGTTGCTCTTGATTATTTTGTCCTGACATTGCGTCTCCTTTTTTAATCACTCTTTTTGTTACAGACTGTTCTTTGTACCAGAACGATGTGCTTACTTTACTAGCCATTTCATTATGTAATTATTACCTATGGAATCACTCTGTAAATAAAAAAGACACCCGCAGGTGTCTTTAAATTATTAATTGCTTATTACACAGCTAGAATAGCACTTGCATTTGTAGACTGTGAATTTACAATGTATTGCGTTCCATCACTGTAAATTGTAGCCATGTCACCCGCAACATTGGGAACAGAACGATCAAACCTAAGCGTCTGATTTCCTGTTAAACCATCTGAAACAGCTCCACCAACAATATTAATTGTAATAAAATTGTTTGTTGCTGTTGTTTCTTCAACATCTAAATCATTAGCAGGATTAGCAGTAAGCATTATTGTACAGTGAAAACCTGGGGCTGCACTTGCTAAAGGCAATAAAATCTTGATCCCTGACGCGTTTCCTGCAACTGTAATAAAACAACCGCTATCTGCTGTAGTCAAAGTCAAATTTCCTGATGCTGCTGTATGCGAGTAAACTTTTGCAACGTCACCCTGCAAGATGTTTCCAGTTAATTCAACACCTGAGCCACCAACTTGATAAAGACCTTTTGCTGAGGTATATTTTACTTTTGGCATAATTTCCTCCTTATTAAGCTGATGCAAATATTCCGCCGGCGCTTGATGCTGCCATGACGTAATATAATGTTCCATCGCACCAAATACGAGCGCGATCACCAGCAACTGACGAAGCTGTTGCACATGTAAGAGTTGTTCCCGAAGTAGGAGTCTCTGATGCAGCACCGCCATCTACTTCAACTACCTTGAATGTCCCACCTGTTAGTGTAACATTTCCGCCCGGAGTAGCCGCGGCATAACAGATATCACAGTACCATCCAGCACCGGATGTCGTTGCGGTTGGCAGTGTAATGGCGACTGCGCCAACTGAGGTGACAATAGAAATAATAACTCCGCTATCTCCCGTACCCAGCGTAATCCCACCTGCTGAATCTGCAGTGACAACAGAGCGAACTTTACGAAGCCCACCTTGCAAGATACTTCCATTCAATTCAACACCTGAACCTGTCTCTTGATAAAGACCTTTTGCTGATGTATAACTTACTTTTGGCATAATTTCCTCCTTTTGTTCGCAAGATTCCGACACGCTGGCGAGTTCAGCTAATTA